>Ga0180121_10000094_pt1 | contig 29648 bp, 29 predicted proteins | sample AntDrymUQ5402106_2_FD_129676 | JGI IMG/M metagenome (GOLD analysis project Ga0180121, IMG submission 129676) | Polar desert sand microbial communities from Dry Valleys, Antarctica - metaG UQ540 (21.06) (version 2) (version 2) | ecosystem: Environmental > Terrestrial > Soil > Desert | place...
CACGGAGCTCTTCCTCCGGACCTCGGGCGAGGGCTCTGACGTCGTTCAAAAGGAGACCTACACGTTCGAGGACCGCGGCGGCCGCTCGCTCTCGCTCCGTCCCGAGGCGACGGCGCCGATCTGTCGCGCGTACCTCGAGCACGGAATGCACCGCGAACCCCAGCCGGTGAAGCTCTACACGCTCGGGCCGATGTGGAGGTACGACCGGCCGCAAAAGGGTCGATACCGGGAGCACTGGCAGCTCTCCGTCGAGGCGATCGGGTCGGACGATCCTGCGGTCGACGCCGAGCTGCTCCAGTTCTACGACAGCCTCCTTCAGCAGCTCGGCGTGAGCGACTACGTGCTCTACCTGAACTCGATCGGCGACTCGAAGTGCCGACCCGCGTACGTAGAGCGGCTCGTGGCCTGGCTCGACGAGCATACGGCCGACCTGGACGAGGAGGCGCAGTCGAAGCGCAAGACGACGCCCCTCCGAGTCTTCGACGTCAAGAGCGAGCAGGTGCAGGCGCTCCTGGTCGATGCGCCGAAGATCGGCGAGAGCCTCTGCGACGAGTGCCAGGAGCACTTCGACCAGGTGCGCGGCTTCCTCGACGCGGTCGGCGTTCGGTACGAGCTGCGCCCGGCTCTCGTCCGCGGGCTCGACTACTACACGCGAACGACATTCGAGTTCAAGGACGACGCGATCGGCGCCCAGGACACGATCTGCGGCGGCGGTCGCTACGACGGGCTCATGGAGGCAATCGGCGGGCCTCCGACACCGGGGATCGGGTTCGGCGCCGGCATCGAGCGCCTGCTGCTCTCCCTCGGCGGGATTGATGTCCCGGAGGAGGGAATCGACGTGTTCTTCGTTGCTGACGAGGGCGCCGACCGCAAGGGGATCGCCGCCGCGCTTGCCGAGCTGCGCCGACGCGGGATTAGCGCCGACATGGATTACGCGGGCCGCTCGGTCAAGGGCCAGCGAACGCAGGCGGGCCGGGTTGGAGCCCGTCGCGTCGAGGTCGTCGAGCCCGGCCAGGAACCGGATGTCGAGGAGATCTTCAGGGAGCTCGGTCCATGAACTGGCGCGACACCGGCAGCGGCGAGCTTCGCAAGGAAGACGTCGGAAAGACTGTGACGCTCGCCGGCTGGACTGCACGCCGGCGGGACCACGGCGGCCTGATCTTCGTCGACCTGCGCGACCAGACCGGTCTCGTTCAGCTCGTGATCAACCCGGAGCGCAGCCCAGAGGCGGCGCAGATTGCGCACGAGATCCGCAACGAGTTCGTGCTGCGGGCCACCGGGGAGGTGGTCGCCCGAGCGTCCGACGCCGTCAACCCGAACCTCCCAACCGGCGAGATCGAACTGCAGGTCGACCAGCTGGAAATCCTCTCCCGCTCGACGCCGCTCCCCTTCCAGCTCGACGAGGAGAACGTGGACGAGACTCTCCGGTACCGCTACCGCTGGCTCGACCTGCGCCGCGACCGGTTGCAGCGGAACATCCGGATCCGGGCCCAGCTCGTCTCGATCATCCGTCAGGAGATGGAGCGCGAAGGGTTCGTCGACATCGAAACGCCGATCATGGCCAAGCCCACGCCGGAGGGGGCACGCGATTTCCTCGTTCCGACACGGCTCCAGAAGGGACGCTTCTTCGCGCTGCCCCAATCGCCCCAGATCTACAAGCAGCTGCTCGTCATCTCCGGGTTCGAGCGCTACTACCAGATCGCGCGCGTCTTCCGAGACGAGGATCTCCGCGCGGACCGGCTCCAGGAGCTGACGCAACTGGACGTCGAGATGACCTTCCCCGATCAGGAGTACCTCTTCGAGCTCATGGAGCGGACGGCGCAGCGCATCTGGCGTGAGTGCATCGACGTCGAGCTCGAGCTTCCGTTCCCGCGGCTGAGCTGGCAGGAGACCGAGTTGCGCTTCGGCAGCGACAAGCCCGATCTGCGTTTCGACCTCGAGATCCAGGAGGCTACGGAGCTCACCCGTGGCTCGGAGTTCGGCGTCTTCGCGAATGCGCCGGCTGTCCGGTACCTGAGCGTGCCGAAAGAGCTCTCCCGTGCCGAGATCCAGAAGCTCGAGGACATGGCGAAGCCCTGGGGAGCGAAGGGGCTCGCATACATCATCTTCCGTGCCGACGGCGAGGTCTCCTCGCCAATCGCCAAGTTCCTCTCCGACCAGGAGCTGGAGGCCTTTCGCGCTCCGGGGACGACCGCGCTGTTCGTCGCCGACGAGCCGAAGATGGTCGCGAAGGTCCTCGGCCTCCTGCGCCTCCATCTGGGCAAAGAGCTCGAGCTGATCGACCGCGAGGCGTGGAAGTTCCTCTGGGTCACGCCGATGCCGCTCCTCACCTGGGACGAGGACGAGAACCGCTGGAACGCCGAGCACCATCCGTTCACGAGGCCGACCGACGACAGCGTCCCGCTGCTCGACTCCGACCCCGGCGCGGCGAGCGCCGTCGCCTACGACCTCGTCGGGAATGGCATCGAGCTGGCCGGCGGCTCGTTCCGGATCCACGAGCCCGACCTCCAGGCCCGGATCTTCGACTTCCTGGGGATCTCCCCGGAGGAGCAGCGCGCGAAGTTCGGCTTCCTGCTCGACGCGCTCTCGATGGGCGCACCGCCGCACGGCGGCATCGCCTCCGGCATCGACCGGCTGACCATGGCGCTGCTGGACGAGCCCTTCATTCGCGACACCCAGGCGTTCCCCAAGAACCAGGCGGGGGTCGATCCGATGAGCGGCGCTCCATCGGACGTTCTCGACGCGCAGCTGGAGGAATTGGGGGTCCAGCTAAGGCCGGGCGTGGAAAACGCCGATTGAGTCGGCATACTGCAGGCAACTCCGGTCGACCCTCGAAAGGATCCGCATGGCCTCTGAAGAGCGCGCACAGTCCGCGATGACCTCGCTTCCACGCGTGGAAGACCTGCCGGTCGCGGACCAAGGCTACGACCCTGATCGTGTCCGCGACGCCTTCGAGTCGTACCGCCGCCACGTCGTTCAGCTCCAGGCCCAGCTCCGAGTCCTGCAGGCTGCCGGTCAGAGCTCGCAGGTCGAGCCGACAGGCCACGCCATTCGGATGGATGCGCTGCACCTCATCCGTGAGGCGGCCGAGTTTGCGGACGTCCTCGAGAACGACGCTCAGCGCGCGTCCGCCGCGCAGCTCGGCAAGACCGAGCAGGAAGTCCGCCGGCGCCAGTCGGAGCTTGGGCGCCGCGAGACCGAGATCGACCGTTTTCGACAGGAGAGCGAGCGTCAGCGCGCGGAGATCGTCAACGCGGCGCGAACCGAAGCGCGCCAGCTCCTTGCAGATGCGAACCGCCAGGCCACCCAGGAGCTTCGCGAGGCCGAGGCCCGCGGCACGAAACTGCTGGAGCAGTCGCGCCACCAGGCTACGGAGTTGACGAACTCCGCACGGGCCGAGGTCGAGCAGACCCTCGAGTGGGCGCGCGCGCAGGCGACCGCGATCATGGCCCGCGCACAGCAGGGCGCCGAGCAGTTCCTGTCCGCCGCCGGGCTCGGAGACGATGCGATCTCGGGCGTCTCGGAAGCGATCATGCGTTCCGCACAGGCCGAGATGGAGGTCACGCCTCCAGCCGACCTTCCGACACGTCCGCAGGCGGTGGCTGCCGCTCCTGAACCCGAGGCGGCCGAGCCTGAGCCCGCCGACGAGCCGGCGGAGCAGGACGAGACCGAAGACAGCCCCAAGCCGCAGTAGCCTGTCTCCACTGTGGAGGGAGGACTTGGGCCGCGGTTCGCGCTCGAAACCGGCTTCCTGATCGCGGTTGCGATCGCGGCCGGTGTGGCGGAGCTCAGCGCGACGGCGATCGTCGTGATCATGGCCGTCGCCTGGCTGCTCGTCTGCCTGTTCGAGCTGGCCGTCTGGGCCGAGGGCCCACGATTCCCGACCTTCGTGCGTGAACGGGTGATCGTGGAGGAAGAGCCTGTGGTCGCCGTGGAGCCGGACGAGTCGACGGATCCAGAGCCAATCGCAGCTGCGGTGCAGGCGAGGCGCGACGGAGAGGACGGGTAGACCATGCAGGGCATGCCTTCAGCGACCACCCGCTTCGCGCTCGAGGCGGCGTTCCTGATCCTCGTCGCGCTCGGCGCGGGGCTTGCGAGGCTCGAGCCCGTGGTCATCATCGCGCTCATGGCGGTCGCGTGGATTCTCGTGGCGCTGGTGGAACGAGCAAGTGCCAAGGAGGCAGCGGCTGCGGCAGCGGACGAGCTGCCGCAAGAGACGGAGGCCCTCGTCGGGCCAGAGCCGCCGCGCCACGTCGATCGTGTCGAGATCGAGCGCGCTGCGCTGCCGGATCCTGTGCAGTCCGAGCCGGCGGAGGCTGCTCACGAGCCCGGCGAGCCGGAGGTGGAGCCCGAGCCTGCGATCGCCGTCAGCGAGCGCAGCGCCCGCGCGATTCTGGCGAGCGGCCCGCCGCCGATCCCGGAGGGGGCGCGGCCCGAGCCCGAATCGGAGCCGGAGCCCGAGCCGGAGCCGGAGCCGGAGACCGAAAGCGAGCCTGAGCCCGAACCCGAGCCGGAATCCGAGCCTCAGCTGGAACCAGAACCGAAGCCTCAACCAGAGCCGGAACCCGAACCGGAGCCAGACCCCGAGTCCGAACCCGAGCCTGAACCTGAGCCGGAGCCGGCCTACAGCGGACCACCGCGGGAGTGGAACATCTGGGATCTCCAACGGCTCGCACGCGAGCGGCCGGATGACGCGCGACAGGACGAATGGGTCGCGCTTCTCCTCTCGCTCCGCGACTTCGCCCACGCCGACGGCACGCTGCCTGCGGACTTCGACGTCCTCGTGCGCGAGTCGTTCGGAGCCGCGCTCGTGCCGGGCTCGCCTCGGCCGGAGGCGGCCGCCGCCCCGTGAGCCCCGCACTCGCGCAACGTGCGCTCCTGCTCGCGGCGGTGACGCTGCTCGGCGGCGTGATCGCGCTCAGCCTCGCCGATCGACTGGATGGCGCCGGCGACTCCCGGAACCTCCCCGAGGCGGTCGGCCCACCCGGCGGCGGCTGGTACGAAGCGTTCGCCGGACGTGAGAGCAGCCGGTTGTACGGCCGCCCGACCGCGTGCGGCCACATCCTCGAGCGCTCCACGATGGGCTTCGCCCACCCGGTCCTTCCATGCGGCGCGAAGATCTATCTCGGCCACGGGCAAAAGGAAGTTCTCACCCAGGTGGTCGCCCGTGGGCCCACGCCCGGCGGCGTCCAGTTCGGGCTGACGGAAGCACTGGCTCGCGAGCTCGGGATCACGCGCCGCGACCGCATTCGCTGGCGCTTCGCGCGTCCGTGACCCGGTTTGGCCGAGAGCGTCTACAGTGAGACGGCTCGACTCTGTACGTGGCTCTGCGCAATAACGTGAACCAATAGACACGTAAAGGGAGTTTGGGTCCGGATCGGCCCTCAGAAGCCGGATCGGCTCGGCACCCACCTGGCAGAGCCAGGTTCGCAAATGCGTAGGGCATCATCGGCAGAGTGGGGCACTAAGCGTGTACTGACGGGGCTCGCCGAGGCGAGCCCTTTCTCCTTCTCGGGTACGGTGGCTCGGTGATCGAGGTCGTCGGAGATGCGTCCCGCGGCGACGAGTGGAGGCTCGTCCGCCTCTGCGTGGATCGCGACCGGATCGTCAGCGCCGACGCTGAAGGGCTCGACCGGTCGCTCGACGGCCTGACGCTTCTCGAAGCCGCGGCGGTGGGCGGGGACGAGCTGTCGGTTGACGCGCTGGCGAGCGCGATCGGACCGATCTTTCGCGCTCGCCGCGACCCGGATCGCGTGGCGGTTGCGATGAGCGGCGGCGTGGACAGCGCCGTTGCCCTCCTGCGCGCCGGCCCGAGGGCGGTCGGCGTCACCCTCAGGCTCTGGATCGACCCGGAAGGCCCGGACGTCGAGCGTGCCTGCTGCTCGCCGGAGGCGGTGGTGGCAGCACGGGATGCCTGCCACCGGCTGGGCGTTCCGCATGTGACGATCGATGCGCGCAAGGAGTTCCTGCGAGCGATCGTCGAGCCGTTCGTGCGCGGCTACCGCAAGGGTGAGACCCCGAATCCCTGTATCCGCTGCAACGGCTTTTTCCGCTTCGGACGGCTGCTGCAGTTTGCGCGTCAGGCCGGAGCAGCGCGGCTCGCGACCGGCCACTACGCACGGGTCGTGCGGCACCAGGATCGCCTCTTGCTCGCCCGCGGCGTGGACGCCTCCAAGGATCAGTCGTACATGCTCGCCCGGCTCGATCCGAGAATCCTCGACCGCGTCTGGTTTCCGCTCGGCGAGCAGACGAAGCAGGAGACGCGCGCCGAGGCCGAGAGCGCCGGCCTCGAGGCTGCGAGGCGCACGGAGAGCCAGGAAGCCTGCTTCCTCGGCGGCGACGACTACCGCACGTTCCTTGCGCGCCACGGTCTTGGGCAGGAGAGCGGCGAGGTCGTCGACGAGGCGGGGCAGGTCCTCGGAAGCCACCCCGGGTTCTGGGGGTATACGCCCGGCCAGCGGAAGGGCCTCGGAGTGTCCACCGGCTCCCCGATGTATGCGCTGCGTACCGATCCTGCGCGGAACGCCGTCGTCGTCGGTCCTCGCGAGGCACTCGCGCGGAACCGTGTTCGCGCGGAGGGCCGGCTGTTCGCCGAAGCGGAACGCGTCGACGTCAAGCTCCGCTATCGCTCCCCGGCGGTGGCAGGCCGTGTCGTCGCCCGCGCACGAGGCTTCGAGGCGCTCCTGGACGAGCCGGCCTTCGGTGTTGCGGCGGGTCAGGCGGCCGTCCTCTACGACGGCGACGTAGTCGTCGGCGCAGGCCGTGTCGTCTCGTCTGTGGCGTGAGCGCGTCGTGACAACTAACGTGCGACCGCCGTTTCGGGAGAGATGGAGCCGCAGAGACCTATGAGCACCGACGAGATTCGCCTGACACTGCCGCGCACCAGGCCGTTCTACGGCGTGGCTCACCTGGTCCTGGGCGGAGTGGCGGCACGGCATGCGCTCACAGTCGAGCACCTGGAGGACCTGGAGCTCGCTCTGGACGGCCTGCTGGACCGCCAAGACGGCGGCTCTGACGTGACGCTGACGCTCCGCGTCGAGGACAAAGCCCTCCAGGCGGAGGTCGGTCCTTTCGGCTCCGAGCTGCGCTCAGATCTCGAGGGTGAGCCCGGCGAGTCGTTGTCCCTCCGGCGCCTCCTCGACGCCGTCGTCGACGAGTACGACGTGGACGAGCGTGGCGACGGCACGTGGATCCAGCTCCGCAAGCAGATCGCCAACGGCTCGTAGCGCATGGCTGCCGACGACAAGATCCTGCTCCGCAAGTACCACGAGGACGGCGACCTCGCCGCTCGCGAGCAACTGATCGAGCGGTACATGTCGCTCGTGCGCTCGCTCGCGCGGCGCTACTCGTACCGCGGAGAGCAGCTGGACGACCTCGTCCAGATCGGGGCGATCGGCCTGATCAAGGCCATCGACCGCTTCGACCTCGATCGAGGTGTCGAGCTGACGACCTACGCCACGCCGAACATCATCGGCGAGATCAAGCGGCACTTCCGCGACAAGGGCTGGTCGGTGCGTGTCCCGCGCGGCCTGCAGGAGCTGAACGTGCAGGTCACCAAGCTGATCGAGCAGCTGACGACGCAGCTCGGCCGCTCTCCGACGATTCCCGAGCTTGCCAAGGCCGCGGGTGTCGAGGAGGAGGCCGTGCTCGAGGCGCTCGAGAGTGGCCGCGCCTATACCTCCGTGTCGCTCTCGACGGGGGGCGGCTCCGACGAGGACGGCGAGCTCGACCCGCTCGAGTCGCTCGGGACGATCGAGCACGAGTACGAGATCTCGGAGGATCGGGCTGTGCTCGCGCCGGGGTTCAAGGTTCTCGACCAGCGCGAACGCAACATCCTGCACCTCCGGTTCTTCAGCGGACTCACCCAGTCGCAGATCGCCGCGCAGATCGGGATCTCGCAGATGCACGTCTCCCGGCTGATCAGGCGCTCGCTGGAGAAGATCCGAGAAGAGATCGCCGAAGAGTCCGAGGTCGCGTAAGCCCTCTTCCCCGCGGCCTCGCCCGTCCGGCGGGCCAAACGAGAGCCGCACCTACAATCGCCTCCATGCGGGCCACAGCCGAGATCCGCGAGGGCTACCTGCGCTTCTTCGAGTCGAAGGGCCACACGCGCCTGCCGTCGGCGCCGCTGATCCCGCCGCCGGAAGACACCTCCACGCTGTTGATCAGCGCCGGGATGCAGCCGCTGAAGCCGTTCTTCCTCGGGGCGAAGCAGCCGCCGTCGACGCTGATGGCCACCTTCCAGAAGTCTTTCCGGTCGACGGACATCGACGAGGTCGGCCTCGACGGCTACCACCTCTCCTTCTTCGAAATGATGGGGAACTTCTCGGTCGGCGAGTACTTCAAGGAAGGCGCGGTCGAGCTCGCCTGGGAGTTCATGCGCGATCACCTCGAGCTCGACTTCGACAAGCTCTGGGTGAGCGTCTTCGCGGGCGACCCTGCGCTCAGTCTGGGCGAGGACGACGTCGCGGTCGCGGCGTGGGAGGCAGTGGGCTTCCCACGCGAGCGGATCGTCGGCCTGCCCCGGTCGGAGAACTTCTGGCAGGCGGGCGAGACCGGCCCCTGCGGGCCCTGCTCCGAGATGTACTACGACCGCGGGGAAGAGCTCTCCTGCGGCCGGCCCGATTGCGGGCCGGGCTGCTCCTGCGAGCGCTATCTCGAATTCTGGAACCTCGTCTTCATGCAGTACGACCTGGCCGCCGACGGAACGCTGACGCCCTTGCCGAAGCCCGTGATCGACACCGGGCTCGGGCTCGACCGGACCGCTGCAATCCAGCAAAGCGTGATCACGGTCTACGAGACCGACGGGTTCCAGGTCCTGATGGACTGGATCGAGGCGGAGAGCGGCGTCGCCTGGAAGAGCTCGGACAAGGCGACGAAGGCTCATCGGATCATCGCCGACCACGGCCGGGGGATGACGTTCCTGGTCGCCGACGGCGTGCTCCCGTCGAACGAGGGCCGGGGGTACGTCCTTCGCCGGGTGATCCGGCGAGCCGTGCAGCAGGCCCGCGGGATCGGCCTCTCCGATCTCTGGCGCATCTCCGATCTGGTGGTCGACCAGATGGGGCGGTGGTACCCGGAGCTCGAGGAGAACCGCGAGCTGATCCGGGACACGCTGAAGGCCGAGGAGGAACGCTTCTCCCAGACGCTCGAGCGGGGAATGGGGCTCTTCGACGAGATCGCCGCTGGCGGGGCCATCTCCGGCGAGGACGCGTTCCGCCTGCACGACACCTACGGCTTTCCGCTCGAGTTGACCCGCGACCTCGCGCGCGAGCGCGGGCTCGCCGTGGACGAGGAGGAATTCACGCGGCTGATGGGCGAGCAGCGCCAGCGATCCCGCTCGGCGGCTGCGTTCGAGGGAGAGATCCGCGTGAGCGGCCCGCCGACGGAGTTTGTCGGCTTCGAGACGACCGACGTCCTGACGGCGATACTGGCCTACGAGGATCTCGACGACGGCACGTTTCAGGCGAAGCTCGAGCAGTCTCCGTTCTACCCGGAGGGTGGGGGACAGGTTTCCGACCACGGCTGGATCGAGCACGACGGCACCGGTGTCCGGGCCGAGCTCATGCGCGCAACGCGCGTCGGGGACGACCAGGTGCTGACCTTTCGCGGCCACGGCTTCGCGCAGGGCGACCGGGTTCGCGCCTCGGTCCCGTGGAACGTCCGGTTTCCGACGACGGCGAACCACACTGCGACGCATCTGCTCCACAAGGCGCTTCGCGACTCGCTCGGGGATCACGTCGCCCAGGCGGGCTCCGCGGTTCGGCCGGACAAGCTGCGCTTCGACTTCAAGCACGACAAGGCCCTCTCGGCGGAGCAGCGCAAGGAGATCGAGCAGGCCGTGAACGAGAAGGTCTTCCAGAACCTGGCAGTCCGGACGTTCGTCACGCCGATCGACGAGGCACGCGAGCTCGGCGCGACGATGCTCTTCGGAGAGAAGTACGGCGACGAGGTGCGTGTCGTCGAGATCGACGGCTACTCGCGGGAGCTCTGCGGTGGCACTCACGTCCGAGCGACCGCCGAGATCGGCCCGATCGTGATCCTCTCCGAGTCGTCGGTCGGTTCCGGCGTGCGGCGCATCGAGGCGATCACGGCCGGCGAGGCCTGGTCGCACTTGCACGCGCGGTCGGAGGAGCTCGACATCGCCCGGGCTGAGCTCGAAGAGGCCCGCAAAGAGGCCGGGAAGCGACCGAAGGGCGCGGCCGACTCCGAGGTGATCATCCGGGACGAGTCAAACGGGATCGTCGTCGCGGAAGTGAAGGCCATGAAGGGCTCGGCGCTGAAGGACTTGTCGGATCAGATTCGCCAGTCGAAGAAGGCCGACGCAGTGCTGCTCGGCTCGGTCGACGACGGACGCGTCTACCTCGTTGTCAACCTCGATCAATCACTCGTGGAGAAGGGCCTCGACGCCGTGCAAGTTGCCCGCAAGGCGGCCGAGAAGATCGGAGGGGGAGGCGGAGGCCGCCCAAATCTTGCGGAGGCCGGCGGCAAGGATCCCGATGGCCTCCTGGAGGCCTACGAGGTCGCGAAGCACGAGATCGCGACCGCGTGAAGGTGCTCGCCCTCGACTATGGATCTGCCCGCACGGGCGTGGCCGTGTCCGACCCGACCGGCACCCTCGCGCGGCCACTCGCGACCGTCGAGGGGGTGGCGACCGGTTCAGGGATGGAGCGGCTGCGCGAGCTGGTGGAGACCGAGGCTCCCGAGCGAATCGTCGTCGGGCTTCCCTTGACGCTTCGCGGGGAGCGGGGCGAGCAGGCGCAAGAGACCGAGCGTTTCGTTCAGTCCCTCGTGCGGGAACTGGACATTCCGGTCGAGACGTTCGACGAGCGGTTCACGACGACGCTGGCCGGCCCGGGCGGCGACGATGACGCGCGAGCCGCTGCGCACCTGCTGACGAGCTACCTGGAATGGTCGAAGAGCCGACAACCGTGATCCGACCGCCGCGCCCGCCGCGGCGACACCGGACGAAAGCCTCCCGCGGGACGATCGTCGCGCGCCGACTGATCGCGCTCGCCTTCGTCCTCGGCGTGCTCGCGATTCTCGTGGGCTCTGCCTGGGCGATCCTCGGGCGAGGCGAGGAGCAGGCCGCACCGCCGCCGGCGCCCGCCGGGCCCGCGCCGAAGACGCTCAAGATCATCTTCCCCGAGGGCTTTACTCGCGCGCAGATGGGCGAGCGGATCGGCGAGGTCAATGCAATCGCGCGGGAGAAGCGGAACGTCCGTCCTCGCCTCTCGCCTGAGCGCTACCTGGCGCTCACGGACGGCGCGTCTAGAGTCCCCGCGCCTTTTCTCACGGAGGGGAAGCCTCCACACCTCGAAGGCTTCCTGTTCCCGGCCACGTACGAGTTCACGGCGAAGACGACCACGCGGCAACTGCTGAACGTCCAGCTCGCCGCGTTCCAGAAGAACTGGGCGAAGGTGAACCTCCGCACCGCCCGCGCGAGGAACCTGACGCCCTATGACGTGCTCGTCATCGCGTCGATGATCGAGAAAGAGGTCGTCGCTCCCGAGGAGCGTCCACTCGTCGCTGCGGTGATCTACAACAGGCTGAAGCTCGGGATGTCGCTCGGAATCGACGCGACCATCCGGTACGGGCTGAACGTGCCTCCGACCGAGTCGCTTCGCGAGTCGCATCTCGAGGACCCGGGGCCGTACAACTCGCGCATTCACACCGGGCTGCCGCCGACTCCGATCGCGAACCCCGGCTTGGCGTCCATGCAAGCGGCGGCGCACCCGGCCAAGGTCGACTACCTCTACTTCGTGCGCAAGCCGGACAAGGTGCATCACTTCTTCACCGCCTCCAAGCGCGAGTTCGACAACTACTCGAACGCCAACGGCTACTAGGAGAGGCAGACGGCCGCCGGCCTGACCCGCCATATCGCCCTGATCGGCCCTCAGGGCGAGAACAAGGCCTCGCTCGGGTCGCGGCTCGCTGACCTCATCGGCCGCCAGTTCTACGACCTCGATTGGACGGACGAGACTCCCGTCCGGCGCGGATTGTTCCGGCGTGAGGACGATGTCCCGCACGGAGTCCTTCAGGCAGAGCGGATGCTCGCGAAACTGACTCTCGAACGGCCTGCGGTGCTCGCACTTGCGGACGCCGCAAGTGAGACACCGGAGATCCGAAAAGCGCTCCGAGAGCATGCACTCACCGTCGTCGTCGACGAGGCGCCGGACCTCGACGACATCGTGCTGCGGGCGCTCGGCGTTCGGATCGAAGCCGGCCTCAGGCCCGAGTCGGGTGCGCTCCTCGCCGATCCGGCCGTTCTCGACCTGCATCCGCTCGAGCTCGACGAGACGCACCTGGTGCGGGAGAAGTCGGTCGACGAGGCGCGGCGGCTCTGGGCCGAGCTCGGGAGCTCGCGGGAAGGCCCGATCGTCGGTTACGGCGGAGGGACGACCACGGACCTGGCCGGTTTCGTGGCTGCGACCTTCAGGCGAGGAGTTCCCTGGATCGCGGTGCCGACGACGCTCGTCGGCCAGGTGGACGCCGGCATCGGCGGGAAGACCTCGGTGGATCTGCGGGAGGGAAAGGGGCTCGCCGGCGTCTTCCATTATCCGGAGGAAGTCCTGATCGACCCGGCGCTGCTCTTGACGCTTCCCGACGAAGAGCGGCGTGCAGGCATGGCCGAAGTGGTCAAGACCGGGCTCCTGGCGGGGCTCGAGGTCTGGGATTTGCCGGAGGAGCAGATGATCCGGTCTTGCGCTGCCTACAAGGCCGGTGTCTGCCTCGCCGATCCAGATGAGCGGGGCCGTCGCGCGATCCTCGGCCTGGGCCACACCTTCGGCCACGCGCTCGAGGCGGCGTCCCTCTACACCGTGCGTCATGGGGACGCCGTGGCCCTTGGCCTGCTCGCGGCGCTTCGCCTCTCGGGCCTCCCGACCGACGTCGTCGAGACCGTGCTCGACCCTCGTCCGGTCCCGGTTAACCGGGAGCACGCGTGGGAGGCGCTGAAGCGCGGCGCCCAGGTGCGTGACGGCAAGATCGAGCTGGTGCTGCTCGAGACCCCCGGCAAGCCCCTGTGGGGAGTCGAACGGGCTGAGACCGAGGTCCAGGCCGCGCTCGATTCGCTAATCGTCTGACTTCGTCTCGCCTAGGCTCTCCTGCGTGGGAGCCGACTCGCGCATAGACAGACTCCGTCAGGGCCTGGAGGAGCCGCTGCTCGTCACGACCGCCGTGAACGTCGTCTACCTGACCGGCTTCGAGAGCTCGAACGCAGCGTTGCTCGTCGAGCCCGACCGCGTACGCCTCTTCACCGACTTTCGCTACGCCGAGCGGGCGCGCAACGTCGAAGGCGTCGAGCTCGAGGAGACGAAGCGCCACATCTACAGCGACCTCGCCGGAAGGCTGCCCGAGCGCGTGGCGTTCGAGGCCGACGCTGTGACCTACGCGAACTACGAGCTCCTGCGTGAGACCGGCGCCGAGCTGGTTTCGCGGCGCGGGCTCGTCGAGTCGCTTCGCGCGGTGAAGGAGGCCGACGAGATCGAGGCCCTGAGGAAGGCCACCGAGGTCACGAACCGGACGTACGAGGCCCTCGCGGAGGAGCAGTTCAGCGGCCGGTCGGAGAAGGAGCTCGTCTGGCGGATGACGGAGCTCTTCCACGAGCACGGCGCCGACGAGCCGGCCTTCGAGACCATCATCGCGGCAGGGCCGACGGCCGCCAGCCCGCACGCGATCCCCGGGGACAGAGTCGTGGAAGCCGGAGACCTCGTCCTGATCGACGCCGGCGTGAAGGTGGACGCCTACTGCTCCGACTGCACGCGGACCTTCGCGGTCGGCGAGATCTCGGACTCCCTGCGTGAGATCTACGAGGTCACGCGCAGAGGACAGCAGGCCGGCCTCGACGCCGTGCGGGCCGGTGCGACGGGGCGGGATGCAGACGCCGCGGCGCGGGCGGTGATCGCGGACGGCGGCTACGGCGAGAACTTCGGCCACGGGCTCGGCCACGGGATCGGCATGCTCGTCCACGAGTCGCCGAACCTGCGCCCGGAGTCCACGGACACCCTGGTGGCCGGAAACGCCGTCACGGTCGAGCCCGGCATCTACCTGAGCGGCGTCGCAGGCGTCCGCATCGAGGATCTCGTCGTCGTCACCGACGACGGCTGCGACGTCCTGACCTCGTTCTCCAAGGATCTGACCACCGTTCGCTAGGCTCGCTGCGTGGCGGACGTCGTCAACACGAACCAGTTCAAGAACGGGATGCACATCGAGATCGAGGGCTCGGCGTGGCGCATCGTCGAGTTCCAGCACGTGAAGCCCGGCAAGGGCGGTGCCTTCGTCCGCACGAAGCTCAAGAACCTCGACAGCGGCTCCGTCGTCGACAAGACGTTCCGCGCCGGCGAGAAGTTCCCGCGCGTGATCACGGAGACGAAGAACGCGCAGTACCTCTACGACTCGGGTGAGGAAGTCGTGTTCATGGACGAGCAGACCTTCGAGCAGGTCAGCCTCTCGAGGGACTCCGTCGCCGAGGCGCTCGACTTCCTCCAGCCGTCGGCCATGGTGCAGCTGATGACCGTCGACGGCCGTCCGTCCGGCGTGCAGCTTCCTGCCTCAGTCGAGCTGACCGTGGCCGAGACGGAGCCCGGCGTCCGCGGCGACACGGTCTCCAACGTGACGAAGCCGGCGAAGCTCGAGACGGGCGCGATCGTCCAGGTGCCGCTCTTCGTGAACCAGGGAGACCGGATCAAGGTCGACACCCGGGAACGCCGCTACATCAGCCGGGCATGAGCGACCGGAGAGCGCTGGCGCTCGCGGCTCTCGCGCTCGCCTCCGCCTTCTGCGCCGCCCTCCTTGTCGCGCGCTGGGTCTACTCGGACCCCGGCGCATACCGCTTTCTCGGCTGGAACCTCTTCCTCGCCTGGATCCCGCTGCTCGCCGCCGTCGGTGTGTACGACATGCAGCGCCGCGGCTTTCGCGCCCGGAAGCTCGTCCCGCTCGCAGCGCTCTGGCTGCTCTTCCTCCCGAATGCGCCGTACCTCCTGACCGACCTGATCCATCTCGGATCTCGCGACGACGCGCCGCTCTGGTTCGACCTCGTCCTCTTCAGCGCCTTCGCGTGGACGGGCGCTCTACTCGGTTTTCTCTCGATCTACCTCATGCAGGTCGTCGTCCGGCGTGTCGCCGGAGCCGGCTGGAGCTGGGCGCTCGTCGGCGGGAGCCTCCTCGCGAGCGCGTTCGGCATCTACCTGGGTCGTTCGCTCCGCTGGAACAGCTGGGATTTCGTCACGAGGCCGGAGGCGCTCCTCTCCGACGTTTGGGCCAGAGTCTCGGATCCGCTCGGCCACCCGCGCAGCTTTGGCATGACCGTCGCGATGACGGCGCTCCTGTCGGTCATGTACCTCGTTCTCTACGCATTTGCCCAGCTGCCCGCCGGCGAGCGGGCGTCTCGTTAGGGTCCGGCCGATGCCCGCCCTCATCGACACCACCGTCCGCCTGGTCAGCCAGGAGCCGCTCGCGGGACGCCTTCCGACGTCGGCGATCCTCGATCTCGCGGAGATCCTCGACGGCGCCGGCTTCGCCTCGCTCGAAGTCTCCGGCGGCGGGGTCTTCGACAGCGCGGTGCGCCGCGGCGTCGAAAGCCCCTGGGAGCGGATCAGGGCGATCAAGGGCCGGACGAAGACGCCGCTCGGCATGGCGCTTCGCGGACGCTTCCTCGTCGGCTCCCGTCCGGTCGGCGGCGACTTCGTCCGCCGCTTCGTCCAGACGGCCGCCGAGAACGGGATCAAGGTCTTCCGGCTCCACGACCCGCTGAACGACGTCTCGAACCTGCGCGAGGCGGGCGAGGCGATCACAGCGTCGGGCGGCGAGTTCGACGCCGGCCTCATCTACAGCCCGGGCCCGACGGGCGAGACGGACGCGCTCGTCGAGCAGGCGAAGAAGCTGCCGGAGCTCGGCGCGGGCCGGATCCTCCTCCACGATCCGTCGGGGGCGCTCGAGCCGCATCGCGCGGGCGAGCTCGTGTCGGCGCTTGCCGAGGCCAGTGGGCTTCCGCTAGGGATCTACTGCCAGGGCTCGGCCGGAAACGCGCTCGCCGCCGCGCTCGAGGCGGCCCGGGCAGGTGCAGACCGGATCGCCTGCGCCGTCTACGCCGTCGCGCTCGTTCTTCACCGGGTGGCGGGCGAAGGGCTCGTCCACGCACTCGAGGGTCTCGGTCTCGAGACCGGCGCCAACACGAACCCGCTCTGGCAGGCCTCCAACCTGATCGACCAGCACATCGGCGACGAGCCCGTGACGCCGCTGGCACCGCGAATCGCCGTCCGAGCGGCGCAGCACGAGCTTCCGGCCGGCCTCGTTGCCGCCATGGACGCGCACCTGCGGGCTCAGTCGGCCGGCGACCGGCTCGACGAGGTGTTGGAGGAGCTCGAGCGGATCCGCGGCGAGGCAGGCTGGCCGCCGCTCGCTGCACCGATCGGGCAGATCCTCGGCTCGCAGGCGTTGATCCACGTCCTCTCCGCAAGCCGGTACCAGCTCGTCGTCGACGAGCTGCGAGGTCTCTTCGAGGGCGACTTCGGGAAGCCGCCGGGCGAGTTCGATCCGGACGCGAAGCGCGCGATCGAGCTCAGCTCGGACGGGGAGGAAGAGCCCGAGGAAGCAGCCGACCTCGAGGAGGTTCGCGACGACGCCGAGGGCCTGGCGACGAGCCAGGAGGAGCTGCTCCTCCTCGCCCTCTTCGGCGAGGAAGCGGAAGCGCTGCTGGGCTCGATCCGCGGCCGCGCGAGCGGGGAGGAGCGTCTCGTCGGCGGCAGCATCGACCAGGGCCGCGCCGAGCGGATCCGCGAGATCGTCCGGATCGTCCAGGAGAGCGGTGTGGCGGAGATCGCGATCGAGGAAGCGGGCATGCGCGTCTCTGTCCGCCGCCGCGAGGAGGACACCGCCGCCGCGCCGACCACGGCCCCGGCTCCGTCGACACCGACAGAGCAGGATGTTGCGCCGCCTGCGCCGGTGGAAGGCTCGAGCAACGGCCTCGTCCGGGTCGAGGCGCCGATGGTGGGCACCTTCTACCGGGCCTCGTCACCCGGAGCCGCGCCGTTCGTCGAGGAAGGCGCGACTGTCGCGTCGGGGCAGACGCTCTGCATCCTCGAGGCGATGAAGCTGATGAACGAGATCAAGGCCGACCTCGACGGCCTCGTCCATCGGATCCACGTCGAGAACGGGCAGCCGGTGGAGTTCGGGCAGCTGCTGTTCGAGATCGAGCCCGCACTCGGGCGGCCGCTCGATGCCGTTTAAACGAGTCCTCGTAGCGAACCGGGGAGAGGTTGCGGTGCGCGCGATCCGTGCGCTCCACGAGCTCGGGATCGAGGCTGTCGCCGTCTACTCGACGGCCGACGAGGGCTCGATGCACGTCCGACTGGCGGACCGTGCCGTCTGCATCGGCCCGCCGCCTGCGTCCGAGAGCTATCTCCGGATCCCGTCGATCATCGCTGCCGCCACGACCACGGGATGCGAGGCCGTCCATCCCGGCTGGGGCTTCCTCGCGGAGAACCCCGCGTTTGCCGAGGCCTGTGCCGACAACGACATCGTCTTCATCGGGCCGAGCGCCGAGATCATGGCGCGGATGGGCGACAAGGCTTCCGCACGGGAGGAGATGCGGGCCGCCGGAGTCCCGCTCGTGCCCGGTACGGAGCCGATTCCGAAAGAGCAGGCCGTGCATCACGCGGGGGAGCTCGGTTACCCGGTGCTCGTGAAGGCTGCGGCCGGAGGCGGCGGCAAGGGCATGCGGCTCGTTCATTCCCCCGAGGAGATCGAGGCCGCCTACTCGATGGCCCAGGCCGAGGCGGAGGCCGCGTTCGGCGACGGCAGGCTCTATCTCGAGAAGGCCGTCGTCCCGGCCAGGCACGTCGAGATCCAGGTCCTCGGCGACTCCAAGGGCGGTGTCCTCACCCTCGGCGAGCGCGAGTGCTCGATCCAACGACGGCACCAGAAGCTGATCGAGGAGTCGCCCTCGCCGGCCCTGAGCCCCGGCACCCGCGAGAAGATGGAGGCGACTGCGGAGCGGGCGGTTCGCGCGATCGGGTACACGAGCGCAGGGACGTTCGAGTTCCTGCTCGGGCCTGACGGGTCCTTCTACTTCATCGAGCTGAACGCGCGGCTCCAAGTGGAGCATCCGGTGACCGAGATGGTCACCGGCATCGACCTCGTGCACGAGCAGCTGCGGATCGCGGCCGGTGAGGAGCTGTCCTACACGGGCCGATCCGGCCGGCGGGGTCACGCGATCGAGGTCCGCGTGAACGCCGAGGATCCGGCGCGGGACTTCATGCCGATGCCAGGGAAGCTCGAGCGCTTCAGGCCGCCGCTCGGCCCCGGCGTCCGCGTCGACACGTTCGTCGAGGACGGCTCGATCGTCCCGCCCTACTACGACTCCCTGCTCGCGAAGCTGATCGCCTGGGCGCCCGATCGCGACCTCGCGCTCTCCCGCTGCCTCCGCGCCCTGGGCGAATTCGAGGTGACGGGCCTCCCGACGACGATCGCCCTCGCCTCCGAGGTCATCCGAAGCGTTGGCTTCGCGTCGGGTGAGTACTCGACGAGCTACCTCGCCGAGAACGCAGACCTTCAGGCAGGGAACACTGTGTTGAAGGAAGCGTCGGGCCAGTGACCCTCGGTAGGCGGGCGGGACGACGCGCGGCTCTTTTCATGCTCTTCCAATGGGATGTGACCGGAAAGGACCTCGGAACGACGTACGAGGGGCATGTGGACGACTACGCCTGGGATCTTGCGCGCGACGTCGCCGCGAGGGCTACGGAACTCGATGGCCGAATCGACCAGGCGACCGAAGGCTGGCCGGCCGGCCGCCTCGGGGCGCTCGAGCGGAACGTCCTCCGCATCGCAATTCACGAGCTGGAGCGGGACGAGATTCCGATGGAGGTCGCGATCGACGAGGCCGTACGGCTCGCCAAGCGCTACGCCTCCGACGAGGCGGGACGGCTGGTAAACGGCATCCTCGGACGAATCGCGAAGGAGGAGGTGGCGTGAGCGAAGAAGCGGAGGAGAACCTGACCCGGGCGGAAGAGCTGCTCGAGCGCCTCGAAGAGGCCAGGAGCCGCCTCGAGGCGGCGACCGACCCCGACCAGGCGATCGAGATCCTGAGCGAGCTCTCCGAGATCGCCAAGGAGGTCGAGGTCGAGATTGCCAAGGCCAAGCGGGAGAAGGATGCGCAGCCCTGACGATCTCCGCGGTGCCGTCGAGGAGTACCTCGGCGGCCTGGAGCTCTCGCCAGAGCTCGGCCGGCTCGACGAGGTCGTCAGGTACGCGCTGGATGGTGGAGGCAAGCGGCTTCGGCCGGTCCTCTGCCTGGCGACTGCCGAGGCCGCCGGAGCCGATCCGGATCGCGCGCTTCACGCCGCGGCCGCGCTCGAGCTCGTCCACTCGTTCTCGCTCGTCCACGATGACCTCCCCGCCCTCGACGACGACGACGAGCGGCGGGGTCGCCCCACCGTTCACGTCCGGTTCGGGGAGGCCCAGGCGATCCTCGGCGGCGATGCGCTCCTCAACGAGGCGTTCGCGCTCGCCCTCCGCGACCCGCGCCCCGAGGTCGCGCGCGAGCTCGCGCTTGCCACCTCCGGGATGATCGGAGGCCAGTACCTGGACGTGAACGGCGGCTCCAGAAACCGCCGAGAGCTGAACCGCCTGAAGACGGGGCGCCTCTTCGAGGCCTCCGTCGCCTGCGGGCTGTGGGTCGCCGAGATGCCCGCGGAGATGCAGGCGCCGTGGCGGGCGTTCGGAGCCGGCTACGGCTTCCTGTTCCAGCTCGTGGACGACCTGGTCGACGGCGACGGGCTCGCGACCGAGCTAGGAGCGGAAGGCCTGGGCCGGCTCGCCGAGCAGACGCACGCCGAAACGAAGGCCCATCTGGACGCCGTCGACGCCGACACGGCGGTCCTGGGCGTGCTCCTGGACGAGCTCGCTGCGCGCGCTCAGAAGTCCTAGGCGCGGCCGGTATCTAGCCTACGTCCGATGAGAAAACGGTTGGACCTCTTGCTCGTGGAGCGCGGTCTCGCGGAGTCGCGCAGCCAGGCGCAGGCGCTCGTGATGGCCGGCCGCGTTCCAGGCTTCGACAAGGCGGGACAGCAGGTCGATGAGGCCGTGCCCCTGGAGGTGCTCCAGCCGCCTCGATTCGTCTCCCGCGGAGGAGAGAAGCTCGCGAATGCGCTCGAGGCCTTCGCCGTCGATCCGTCGGGTCGGGACTGCCTCGACGTCGGCTCATCGACCGGCGGCTTCTCCGACGTCCTCCTTCAGTTCGGAGCGAGCCGCGTGATCGCCCTCGACGTCGGTCGCGCGCAGCTGCATGAGCGCTTGCGCGAGGATCCCAGGGTGACGGTCATGGAAGGCGTGAACGCGCGGCACCTCCGGGAGCTCCCCTACCCGCCCGAGCTCGTCACCTGCGACGTCTCGTTCATCAGCGTGCGGCAGGTGCTGAAGCCGGTCCTTCGCCTCGCGCAACCAGACTGGTCGGCGGTCGTGCTCGTGAAGCCGCAGTTCGAGGCCGGCCGCACCGACGTGAAGAACGGGGTCGTCCGCGACAAGGAAATCCACCGCCGCGTCGTTCGTGAGGTGGCGGAGGAGGCGCTCCTGTGGGAGGCGGAGACGCTCGGGGTCACCGACTCCGGGCTGCCGGGACCCAAGGGGAACCACGAATTCTTCCTGCATCTCCGCCACCGAGCCGGCGCGAGCCTCTCGCCGCAGCTCGACGACTGGATCGCCGATGCAGTCGATTAGCCGAGTCTGCGTCATCGCGCACGGCCGGGCAGACGTGGCCGGTGCGCGAACGCAGGTCGAGCGGCTCGCCAAGGACCACGGCATCGAGCTCGTCGAGGACTCGCCGGATCTCGCGGTCGTGCTTGGCGGTGACGGAACGATGCTGCGCGCGCTGAAGCGGTTTCTCGGCACCGGGGTGCCCGTGATCGGCGTCAACTACGGCCGGGTCGGGTTTCTCGCCTCGATGGAACGAGAGGATCTGGAGCAAGGGCTCGCACGTGCCTTCGGCGGGGGGTTCGAGGTCGTGGAGCTTCCGACCCTCGAGGCCGAGGTCGGCGGCGCGCGCTATCCGGCCGTGAACGACGTCCTGGCCGTCAGCGGCTCGCTGGGCCGGATGATCGAGCTCCGCTGGGCGATCGCGGGCGAAGACCTCGGCAATGTCCCATGCGACGGCCTGATCGCCTCGACCCCATCCGGCTCCACGGCCTACAACCTGTCGAACGGCGGGCCGGTGCTCGTGTGGGGCCTCGACGCGATGGCCGTGACCTTCGTCGCGCCACATTCGCTCCACGCCCGTCCGTTCGTCGTGCCGCGGAACCGCGACCTCGAGGTGACGAACCTCACCGGCGACGTGGAGGTCGCCCTGCTCGCAGATGGGCATCAGGTCGGCTCGATCGGCGAGGGCGAGTCCGTGAGCGTCCGGCTAGCCGAGCCGGTGAGCCTCCTTGCGACCTTGCCCGAGTCGACCTTCTTCAAGCGCTACCGCGACACCTTTGCTTCGTAGATGACGCGGCGCGGACTGGCGCTGTTCGGCGCCATGTGCGTCATCTGGGGGATTCCCTAGCTCCTGATCCGCGTGGCGGTCCGCGACCTGAGCCCGGCGACGCTCGTGCTGGCCCGCGCGGGCATCGCGGCGTTGCTCCTGGTTCCCATTGCGGTCGCGCGGGACGAGTTCCGGCCACTCGTCCGCCACTGGGTGCCCATCCTTGCCTTCGCGGGAGTCGAGATCGCCCTGCCCTGGGTCCTGCTGGGGGCCGCCGAGCAGGAGATCTCCAGCTCGCTGGCCGCGCTGCTGCTCGCCGCCGTGCCCCTGATCGGCGCGGTCATCGCCCGAACGACCGGCGACCGCGCGCGGCTCGGCATGCAGAGTCTGCTCGGGCTCCTCGTCGGGCTGGCCGGTGTCGGCGCCATCGTCGGATTGAATCTCGAAGGCGCCGGACCTCTTCCGATCGGCCAGGTCGGGCTGGTCGCAGTCTGCTACGCCGTCGGCCCCGTGATCCTGCTGCGCTGGCTGTCCGATTTGCCCGCGCTCGGCGTGATCGCGGCCTCGCTCGCGGTCACCACCGTCGTGTACCTGCCGATCGCAGCTTTCAGCCTTCCCGAGGAGATGCCCTCGGGAGAGGTGATCGGGTCCGTTCTCGGGCTCTCCATCGTGTGCACCGCAATCGCATTCCTCCTCTTCTTCGCGCTGATCGCGGAGATCGGCTCCGTGCGCGCCACGGTGATCACCTACATCAATCCCGCGGTCGCCGCAGTGCTGGGAGTCGCGATCCTCGGAGAGCACTTCAGCGCGGGGATGGCGGTCGGTTTCGCGCTGGTGCTTCTCGGCTCGATTCTCGCCACTCGGCCCGGAGGAACAGGTCCTCCCGAGTCGTCTGGTTACCCGCCGACCGCGGACGTACCATCGCCCGGGTGCTCCGCCGACTCCGAATCGAGAACCTGGTCCTCATCAAGGAAGCCGACTTCGAGCTCGCCGAGGGCCTGAACGCGATCACCGGGGAGACGGGGGCAGGGAAGACGATTCTGGCGCAGGCGATCGGGCTTCTCCTCGGCTCCAAGGGCGATGCCAACGCGATCGGGCCTGCCGGCAAGGAGGCGTACGTCGAGGCCGAGTTCGACGTCCCCGATGGGTTCTTCGACGAGGAGGGACTGGAATCGCTCGGCGAGCTGCGGCCCGAGGACGAGGCGGGCCTCGTGCTCGCCCGCCGGATCTTCCCCGACGGACGGACGCGCGCGTACGCGTGGGGCCGCGCGGCGCCGCGAGAGGACCTGGCCGCCGCTACCGAGCTCCTCGTCGGCATGTCCGGCCAGTTCGAGCAGCGCAGGCTCGCGCGCCCTGGGTACCAGCTGGAGGTCCTGGACTCGTTCATCGGGGAAGAGCAACTCCGCCGGCGTGGGGCGATGCGCACCGCCTGGCGCGAGCTGGCCGCGGCGCGCCGGCGCCACGACGAGATTGCGCAGGATGCGGCGGCCGCCGAAGCTCGCCTTGCCCAGCTCGAAGCCCTCGTCGAGGACACCCAGGGCTTCGACGCGGATACGGAGCCCTCGCTGCTCGCCGAGCGGGAGCGCCTCCGCCACCTGACCGAGCTCGTCGAAGGCGCGGCCGCGGCGGCCGAGTTTCTCTCACCAGATGACGGAGACGGCGCTGCGATGCTCGCCGCCAAGGCGGAGCAGGCGATCGCACCGCTCGAGCGGCTGGCTCCGGAGCTCGCCGCCGCGGCGGGCGAGTTGCGCGACCTCGACGTACGAATCCGCGACGCGGCCGCAGACCTCCGGTCGTTTCTCGACTCCCTGGAGTCCGAGCCGGGGCGCCTGGAGCATGTTGAGGGCGAGCTCGAGCGCATCTCCGACGCCAAGCGCCGCTTCGCCTGCCGGTCGTACGAGGAACTTCTGGAGCGGGCAGAGGCGGCGCGCGCGGAGCTCGACGCGCGAGAGGCAGGAGCCGATCCGGCCGCCGATGCAGCAGCTGCGCTCGCGGAGGCGGAGGCGCGCGTCCAGGCGCTCGCGGCCGACCTCAACAAAGCCCGGACCGGCGCGATCGAGCGCTTCGCGAAGTCGGTCGCAGCCGAGTTGCGCGGGGTCGGCATGGGCGAGGGCGAGTTCCACGCCGAGATGGCGCAGCGGGAGCCCGGTCCCAGCGGCACTGACGCCGTCACCTTCCTGATCCGCCCCAATCCGGGACTCCCCTTTGCGCCTGTTGCGGAGACCGCCTCCGGCGGAGAGCTCAGCCGGGTCGCCCTCGCGCTTGCCGCGGCGGCGGGCGGGAAGATGACGCTCGTCTTCGACGAGATCGACGCGGGGATCGGCGGCGAGACGGCCCACGCCGTCGCCCAGTCCCTGAGACGGCTTGGAGAGCGCTCGCAGGTCGTCACGATCACGCACCTTCCGCAGATCGCGAGCGTCGCCGACCGGCATCTACGAGTCGAGAAGGTGCCCGGCGACCCCACGCACACGCAGATCTCTGAACTCGCGGAAGACGAGCGGCGCGGGGAGCTTGAACGTATGCTCGGCGGTCGAGAGTTTCTCTCGACCGTTCGATGAGCTTCGTTGAGTACAAGGGACACGCGAGACTCGACCGGCGGACGAAGCATCTCGTCCGGCGGCTCTCGCCCGACGACATCGCGATCATCGACCACGCCGACCTCGACCGCGTCTCGGCCGAGGAGCTGATCGAGTCCGGCGTTCGGGTGGTCGTCAACGTCTCGAATTCCCAGACCGGCCGCTACCCGAATCCGGGGCCGCTCCTCCTCGTGCGCGGCGGGGTGCGGCTCATCGACGCGCCGGGGGCGGATCTGTTCGAGAAGGTCGGTGACGGCGAGCTTCTGACGGTCCGCGGCGCGAGCCTGTTTCGCAACGGAACGCGGATCGTCGAAGGGCGAGAGCTTCGAGCCGACGAGCTCGCAGACGCCTTGCGCGAGCAGCGGGGCCGGGTGACCGAGGCGTTGGAGACCTTCGCCGAGAACACGATGCAGTACCTGCGCGAGGAGGGCCGCCTGCTCTCCGAGGGCATCGGGTTCCCTGCGCTCGAGACGCGGTTCCGCGACCGGCACGCTCTTGTCGTCGTGCGGGGGCCGGGACACAAGCGCGACCTCCGCATCGTGCGTCCGTACGTCCGGGATTTTCGTCCGGTGCTCGTGGCCGTGGACGGCGGCGCCGACGCGCTGCTCGAGGCCGGGTACAAGCCGGACGTGATCGTCGGCGACATGGACTCCGTCTCCGACGAGTCGCTTCGCTCCGGCGCGGAGATCCTCATCCACGCCTACGAGAGCGGAGACGCGCCGGGCGCCGAGCGAGTGAAGACGCTCGGCCTCGACCACCACATCGTTCCTGCGCCGGCGACGAGCGAGGACGTCGCGCTGCTTCTGGCCTTCGAGAAGGGAGCGGAGCTGATCGTCGTCGTCGGCGCCCACTTCAACCTGATCGAGTTCATGGAGCGGAACCGCTCCGGGATGGCGTCGACGTTCCTCACCAGGCTGCGTGTGGGGGAGATCCTCGTCGACGCGAAAGGGGTCTCACGACTCGTCAGCCGGCAGGTGGGCATCTGGCCGCTCGTCCTGGTCGCGGCGGCAGGGCTGGGCGCCGTCGTCGTCGCCGTCGCCGTTTCGCCGCAGCTCCGCTCGGTGTTCGAGCTGCTGGGTCTGCGGCTGCGCGATTTGCTGGGCTTCTAACCTAGAGCGGCGTGTTCGACCTCCGGTACCACGTCGCCTCGCTGGCGGCTGTCTTTCTCGCGCTGATCATCGGCATCCTCGTGGGCGCCGGGCTGGCGGCGAGGACTGACGTCGAGCGGACCGAGCGTCGGGTTCTCGAGGGGCGGATCGCGGAGCTCCAGCAGCGGGAGACGGACCTTACGGCCCAAGCCGATCTTCTCCAGCGGCAGCGCGAGGCAGTCGACCGTTATGTCGGAGAGACCTACAGGGCAGTCATGAACGGCCGCCTCCGGGGGACGCGCGTGGCGGTGCTCTTCGTCGGCCAGTCGGACGACGGGCTCCTCGAGGCGATCGAGCAGACGCTTGAGGACGCATCGGCGCCGGCGCTCGTCGAGCTCGAGGCGCTCGAGCTTCCGATCGTTTCGGAGGAGGTCACGGCCGCTCTCGAGCCGCAGTTCACCGATCTCTCGCTGGACGAGGTCGGCCGCCGCCTGGGTGAAGAGCTGATCGAGGGCGGCGAGACGCCTTTCTGGGACGCGCTGATCCCGGTCTTCGTCCAGGATCACCGCGGAACACCCTCCGTCGAGGCCGACGCTGTCGTCGTCTCGCACACAGCTGTAGCAACCGACATGCCGACTCGGCAGCTGCTGGACGGGATCTACGCCGGCCTCGAAGGGGGTCGGGTCCCGGTTGTGGGCGTCGAGCGCACCGACGAGCGTCCAACGCGGATCGCGGTCTACAAGGCGAACGGGCTCTCGAGCGTGGACTCGATCGACACTGAGATCGGCAGGGTCGCGCTCGCCGTCCTTCTTTCGGGCGGGTCCGAAGGGCACTACGGCCTCAAGCGATCCGCCGAGAGCGGCACACTGCCGATCCCCGTCGAACCGCTGCCGCTTGCGCCACTCGCTGGTGGCTGAGCCGGTCGCCGTCCTCGTCGCGGCGCGGAACGAGGAGGATCGGATCTCGGCCACGGTCGAGCGCCTGAGGGCGCAGTTCCCCGAGAGCGAGGTGATCGTCGCCGACGACGGCTCGACCGACGGGACAGCCGCCGCCGCCGAGAAAGCGGGCGCTCAGGTGCTGCGGCTGCCCGCTCGTGGCAAGGGACAGGCGTTGACGTTTGCCGAGCGGGAGGCGCCGCGTGGCCGGATCCTGGTCTGCGACGCCGATCTCGACGGCGATCTCCGGCCGCTTCTCCAGGACGGAGTCGATCTCTCGATCGCCGTCTTCGCCGAGCGGCACGGCGGTGGGTTCGGGATCGCGAAGCGCGCCGCCCGCGCCCTGATCAGCGCCCGCTCGGGCTTCGTGCCGGTCGAGCCCCTGTCGGGCCAACGAGTGTTCTCCGAACGGGCTCGTGCGGTCTGCTTTCCGGTTGCGGCCGGGTTCGGCTGCGAAGTCGGCGCCTCGATCGACGCCGCCCGCGCGGGACTGACGCTCGCGGAGATCGAGTTGCCACTCGGTCATCGGGCCACCGGGCGGGACGCAGCGGGGTTCCTGCACCGGGGAAAGCAGCTCCTTGACGTGGTTCTCGCCTGCGGGCCGCAAGGACGGAGCTTTCGCGGCGTCCGCCTCCCGCTCGTCGGAGTCCTGCTCGGATTTCGACGGGATCCGGCTGTTGCGTTCGTGGCTGCACTCGGTCTGGCGGATGATCTCTGGAGCGGGCCCGAACGAGGCTTCCGCGCCCATCTTCAGGCTGGGCGTACCACCGGTGTCTTGAAGCTCATCGGCATCCCGCTCATCGGCCTGCTCGCGACGCGGAAGGTGTCCGGTGGGCTGCTCGTCGGGCTCGCAGCCAACTCGTTGAACCAGCTCGACACGCGGCCGGGACGGGCGCTCAAGGCGTATCTCGGGGCCGGCGTCGTGGCCCGCGCACCGGTGGGAGTCGCCGTCCTGCTGCTTCCCTACGATCTCCGCGAGAGGACGATGCTGGGAGACGCCGGATCAAACGCGCTGGGCGCGATGCTAGGGTTGAGTTCCGTGAGTCGTCTCACGGATCGAGGTCGCTGGCTGGCAATCGGATCGCTCGCCGCCCTCACCCTCCTCGGCGAACGGCGCTCACTCGGTGAGCTGATCGAGCGCACACCGCTTCTGTCGCGGATCGACGCGCTCGGGCGGCGATCGTGAGGCAGCGCCCGCCGAAGTACGTGTTCATCACCGGCGGAGTCGTCTCGTCGCTCGGCAAGGGCATCACGGCGGCGTCGCTCGGTCGGCTGCTGAAGGCGCGCGGCCTGAAGGTGCAGGTGCAGAAGTTCGACCCGTACCTGAACGTCGACCCCGGGACGATGAGCCCCTTCCAGCACGGCGAGGTCTTCGTGACCGAGGACGGCGCCGAGACCGATCTCGACATCGGCCACTACGAGCGTTTCATCGACGAGAACCTCTCCCGGAACGCGAACCACACGTCGGGCTCGATCTGGTACTCGGTCCTTCGCAAGGAGCGCAAGGGCGAGTACCTGGGCTCGACCGTGCAGGTGATCCCGCACATCACGAACGAGATCAAGGATCGAATCCGCCGCGTCTCCGAGGCGACCGACACCGATGTCGTCATCAGCGAGGTGGGCGGGACGGTGGGGGACATCGAGTCGCTTCCGTTCCTCGAGGCGATCCGGCAGTTCCGCCGTGAGGCTGGGCCCGAGAACGTCATGTACGTCCACGTGACCTACGTGCCGTTCGTGGACTCGGCCGGAGAACTGAAGACGAAGCCGACCCAGCACTCCGTGAACGAGTTGCGGCGGATCGGAATTCATCCCGACGTCGTCGTCTGCCGGTCGACCGAGCCGCTGAACGCAGACCTCAGGGAGAAGATCGCGCTCTTCGCCGACATCGATCCGAGCGCCGTCGTCGTCAACCGCGACGTCCCGGACGTGTATCTCGTCCCGTCGGCACTGCAGGAGGAGGGGCTCGACAGGCTCGTCTGCGAGAAGCTCGGCCTGCCGGATGTCGAGGCCGATCTTGGTGAATGGCTCGATCTCGCCGGCCGGATCAAGGGGCTCCGCGACACGATCGAGATCGCCCTCGTCGGCAAGTACGTGCAGCTCCACGACGCGTACCTGTCCGTCCACGAGGCGCTCAAGCACGCGGGAATCCACCATGGCGCCACGGTTCGCGTGCGCTGGGTGGACGCCGAGGGAGCCTCCCTCGAGGAGCTCGAGGCTCAACTCGAGGAGGTCGACGGAGTGCTCGTCCCCGGCGGGTTCGGCTCGCGTGGTTGGGAGGGGAAGATCATGGCTTGCCGCGTGGCCCGCGAGCGCCGGATCCCCTATCTCGGCATCTGCCTCGGCATGCACGTCGCGATTTCGGATTTCGCGCGCCACGTCGTCGGACTGGATGGCGCGAACTCGACCGAGATGGATCCGGAGACGCCGTTCCCTGTCATCGACCTGCTGCCGGAGCAGAAGGAGGTCGAGGACCTCGGCGGGACGATGCGACTCGGAGCCCAGGCCGTCGAGCTGGCAGAAGGCACTCGAACGCGCGAGACCTACGGGGAGCCGGTTGTTCACGAGCGGCACCGACATCGCTACGAAGTCAACAACCATTACCGCCAGGCCCTCGAGGAAGCGGGGCTCGTCATCTCCGGGACGTACCAGGAGGGACGTCTCGTCGAAATCATCGAGCTTCCCGACCACCCGTGGTTCGTGGCGAGCCAGTTCCATCCCGAGTTCAAGTCGCGCCCCACAAGACCGGCGCCGCTCTTCCGGGAATTCGTCGGCGCGGCTCTCGAGCGCTCGCGGGCTCGGGCTGGCATAGCCGAGCCGGCGGCGCGCGTACCGGCGTAGACGAGTCCGACCAGGGCACCCTTTCTCCCGGACACCCTGGCCACTCCTCTAATCGGCTGTCCTCCGTGTGCCCGTCAGCCTCCGCCGGAGGTATCGACCGTGGTGGGCACGCCCCGCCCTTCGGCAGGTGGGTGTTCGCCGCCGCTACTGAATGACACCCAGCCGGCGAGCCAGATACCCCAGAACAGGCCCAGTACCACGGCGACTGTGAGCGCAGCTTTCGCGATCACCGATCTCGTCCTCAACTCCATGCGACCGTTCGATAGGAACCGTTCGGGAAGTACTGAACCCGCATCATGAGCGAATCGTTGTAGTTGGGCCAGCCGGCTGGGATCGACGCGCACGTGACGGACACCCAGGCCTGAACCTCGACGACCGGGTAGTTCGCACCGCCGAAGGTTCGCGTGGCGGTCGGGCCCGTTGAGTTCGAGCAAAACACGTCGTGGTGTGTCCGGACACTGCTCGTCCGGTACGTGATTTTCCCGCTTTTGCCGCACCAGACGGTGTAGAGGTAAAGCCTTCTTCCCCAGGGACCACCGCCCTCGCTGCGGAGGAGTTCTCGCCCCCAACAGGTCGAGCCGTAGTACTGCCAGCCGCCTGGGGACGGGCGCGGATCGCCGACGCCCTCACCCGGCACCGCGCCAGGAAGATTGAACTCGGCGTCCAGCGGAGGCGGAGGGGGCGGTGGCGGTGGCGGCGGAGGGGGCGGTGGCGGTGGCGGCGGTGGTGGTGGTGGTGGTGGTGGCGGTGGCGGCGG
>Ga0180121_10000095_pt1 | contig 29598 bp, 27 predicted proteins | sample AntDrymUQ5402106_2_FD_129676 | JGI IMG/M metagenome (GOLD analysis project Ga0180121, IMG submission 129676) | Polar desert sand microbial communities from Dry Valleys, Antarctica - metaG UQ540 (21.06) (version 2) (version 2) | ecosystem: Environmental > Terrestrial > Soil > Desert | place...
CCTCGGTGTCGTCGTCATCGAGCTTGGGCTTGCGGAGCTGCATGCCCTCGGTGTCGTCGTCATCGAGCTTGGGCTTGCGGAGCTGCATGCCCTCGGTGTCGTCACCGTCGAGCGTCTTCTTGAGCTGCTGGCCCTCGGCGTCGTCACCGTCGAGCTTGGGCTTGCGAAGCTGCTGGCCCCCGGCGTCGTCGCCGTCGAGCTTGGGCTTCTGGAGCTTCTGCCCCTCGGCGTCGTCGTCGACGATTGGGCGTCGCCTCAGCTCGTCCTCGCCCTTGTCGCGGATCTCCTGGTCTGACATTCCGACCCTCCTTCTGGGGTGGGAGTCCTCTCTTCTGGGACTCATCCTGACCCCTGCATCATGCTCCGCGCAAGCCACGGTGACTGTCAGGCACCCGACTTTCTGGTTGTCCGATTGGCGACACCCCTTTGTGAGCTGTGCGATGGCTTGTAGCATCCGCGCGATGAGTGACGACGGCGGGACCCCGGAGCCGGTGGACCACTTCTCGCAGCTCGCCAAGGCTGCGGCCAACCTCGGACCGGCGATCGAGCCTCCTTCCTACCGGGAGCTGCTGGACTGGATCGTGGAGACGGTCCGCGACGTGACCGGCGCGGTCGCGACCTCGATCGCCTCGTTCGACCCACGTCGCGAGATCCTCACGTTCGTCGCAGCCTCGGGCGCCGCGGGCGACCAGGTGGTCGGCATGGAGATGGACGCCGGCAAGGGCATCGCCGGATGGGCGCTCTCGTCGGGTCAGTCGATCTCGATCTCCGACGCACCGAGCGACCCTCGCTTCGCGCGCGACATCGCCGAGGCCACCGGCTACACGCCGTCGACCGTGTTCGCGATCCCGCTCGAGACCGACGCCGGCGCCATGGGCGTCATGGAGATCCTTGACGCGCCGGAGGGTCGGGAGCGCGCCCAGGACGAGTCACGGCTCGTGGCTACGCTCGCCCGCCAAGCGGCGGTCGCGATCGAGACGACCAGGCTCTTCCGCGATCTCGGGCGCGTGATGTTCCGAGCGGCTGCCAAGGCCGCAGACGACGGCGACCTGCAGGAAGCGCTGGAGCAGATCGCCGAGAAGACACGAGGTCCCGCACGTGAGCTCGCCGAGCTGCTCGACCTGTTCGCGGAGATCGGCTCCCTCGGCCCGAAGGAACGCCAGGCCGCCACCGAGCTGCTCTATACGTTCCTGGTGTACGCGCAGGGGAACCGGGAGTAGTCCGTGCGGCCGGCGTGGTCGTGGGCGTTCCAGCCGGGAGCGTTGCTGAAGGTCGACATCGGCCTGCCTCACGACATCACGCCGGAGTGGGCATGGGGCGGTAGCACCGGTGAGGGCGTGAAGGTCGCCGTGCTCGACTCCGGCGTCGACGCGGATCACCCGTGGGTGCAGACCGTTGAAGGCGCGGTGGCCGTCGACTTCGACCCCGAGGCCCCGGGCAACGTGCGTTTCACCGAGGGGGCGCACGAGGATCTCTTCGGCCACGGCACGGCGTGCGCCGGCATCATCAGGAAGATGGCGCCGGACTGCGAGATCCACAGCGTGCGCGTGCTCGGCGGCAAGCTCACCGGCAAGGGCTTCGTGTTCGCAGCCGGGCTGCGCTGGGCGTTGCGCAACGACATGCGCGTGATCAACCTGTCGCTTTCGACCGGAAAGCGCGACTACTACTCGGTGTTCCATCGCATCGCCGACGAGGCAGCGTTCCGCCGCGTCATGCTCGTGTGCGCCATCAACAACATGCCGGGGCCGAGCTTCCCCGCGGAGTACTCGTCGGTATTCTCGGTCGCCTCGCACGAGGACGTCGACGATCCGCTCGCGTTCGACTACAACCCGACCCCGCCAGCGGAATGGGGTGCGCCCGGCATCGACGTCGAGGTGCCCTGGCTCGAGGGCAAGACGATCGTGGCGACCGGCAACTCGTTCGCTGCGCCCCACATCGCCGGCGTGCTGACGTTGATCTTGGCCAAGCACCCCGAGCTCACGCCGTTCCAGGCGAAGACGGTGTTGATGGCGCTCGCGCGGAACGTGCGGAGCTGACGGCCATCACGCATGCTGCTCGTAGCCGATGTGGTCGGGCGGCTGCGCCCGACACGACATGAGGGGGAAGCATGGCGAAGCTGCATCCTGGCGTGTTCGTCTCGAAGACCTCGACCGATGACTGGGAGTCTGACCCCGACGTCCCCGGAAGCCAGATGCATGAGCTGGTGCATGCCGACGGTGTGCACGCAGGGCTCTCGCGCTTCACGAGCGTGGATGGGCCGGTGACCTGGACTCCGGAGCGCAGGGAGGTCGCGTTGATCCTCGAAGGGTCGGTGCGGGTCGAGATCGCGGATGGAGACACCCTCGAGCTCGGAGTCGGAGATCTGTTCTCGCTCCCGCCCGGAGTTGAGACGACGTGGAGCATCGCGACACCGTTCAAGGAGATGTGGGTCCTGGCATCTGACTGAGACCGTGGGGCTCGATGTCGAGCTCACGCTGAAATCGGGGACAGGAACGAACGTGGAGTCACGATCGGCGGTTCGTTGCCGACGATCGACGTGAGATCTCCGTCGCTCGAGACGAGCACGTGCGCCAGAGCTCCTCGGGCGAGCGCGATGAGGTAGTCATCGTTCGGATCTCGAGAGATGGGCTCGACCTCGGAAGGATCGTCTGCCATGACCGCGGAGAGCCGCAACATCTCGACGAACACGACCACGTCGTCCTCACTCGCCCACCTTCGGAACTTCGGCCGGAGCAGCGTCTCGGTCAGCTCATCGAGCAACATGGGCGAGAAGACGAGCTCGAATACCCCTCGCTGCCAGGCGCGGATGATCTGTGAGGGCAAGCCGTCTGGGGATCAACCCGGCGATGAGCACTCCGGGGTCGATGACTGCCCTGATCACCCTTGGCGGTCTGCCCGCTCGCGTCGCATCGCGTCGAGCTCTCCGTTGGCGATTTCCAGGCCCATTTCCTCGGAGAGGTCGCTGCGAGCCCACACGCTCTCGAGCACCTCGACGCCGAGGTACTGGCGAAGCGCGGCCTCGAGCACCTCGTAGTCCTTCCGATCGGTGCGAGCGGCCATGATCTTGGCTCCGCGCAACAGTTCCTCATCGAGGTAGACGTAATCCATCCGAGCCCTCTTGAAAACAACCCTATGGTTAGACCCGGAGCGAGACTCCTCGTTGAGCCCCTCGCCGCTCGAGTTCTCGCACGAGCTGACGGATCTCTGGTGCGATCTCGCTCGAGCGGGCCGCTCCAACGCATGCCGGCTTCTCCGGCGTGAAGAGCCACTCGTCGAAGAGGGCGTCGAGCTGCATGCCGGAGACTGTCTCGGCGAGCTGCTTGAACTGGTCGGTGGTGCCGGTGCCGTTCGAACGGTCCACGACCCAGGTGCGCAGGATCTCGAAGAACGTCGCGGTGCCCACGGTCCTCCGCAAGGCCTGCAGCGTCATCGCACCCCGCGAGTACACGGCGTTGTCGAACAGGCGCGCAGCGCCCGGATCGCCCGGCAGCACCCTCCAGTATCCAGCCCCCGCTGGGATGGTCCCGCAGTAGAAGCTCGCGATGGCCTGCGGTGTGGCGAGGCCCCGGCGACCGGCCCACAACCACTCGGCATACGTCGCAAAGCCTTCGTTCAGCCAGATGTGCTGCCAGTCCTCGACCGATACGACGTCGCCGAACCATTGGTGCGCGAGCTCATGGGCTACGACGAAGGTGACGCCGCCGCGAAGGAAGCGGGAGTCGTACACCGGGCGCGTCTGCGTCTCGAGGGCATATCCAAGCCGGTGATGATCGACGATGCCCCCGACGTCACCGAACGGATACGGCCCGAACTGACTCGCGAGGAAGCGCACGATTCGCTCTTCCTTCTGAAGCGATCGGCGAGCGTCGTTCGAGGCGCGAGGGTCGATGGCGTCCAGCACGCGGATGCCGCCGTCGGTGACCCGGCGATCGATGCGGAACCGGCCGATTGCGGCCGTCGCGAGGTAGCTGGCCATGGGGTCGGTTACCTCCCACGACCATGTCGTTCGGCCGCTCCCTGCAGGCGCCTTTCCCAAGAAGTGTCCGTTCGAGATGGCCTTCAACCGGTCGGGCACCGTGAGGTCGATGCCGTAGGTGGCCTTGTCCTTCGGATGGTCGTTCACCGGGAACCATGCGGCCGCGGACTCGGGCTCACCGATGAAGAGCGCGCCGTCGTCGGTCTCGACGACGCCGCCGGCGATGAACACCGAGAACCGCTTCGGTACGCCGGCGTAGGTGACGCGCACGACGAACGTGGTGCCCTGCAGAAGGGGCGCCGGCGGCGTGATGACCAGCTCGTGCCCTTGCTCGCGGGTCCAGGTCGCATCGATGTCGTCGACCGTGAGGGAATCGATCGCCAGCCCGACGAAGTCGAGGTTGAATCGAGAGAGGTCCATCGTCGCCTGCGCGGTGATCGTGGCCTCTCCGACGAGTCGGTCGGAACGGGGGCTGTAGCGGATGTTCAGGTCATAGTGCTCGACGTCGTAGCCGCCGTTGCCGTAGAGCGGGAAGTAGCTGTCACCGATGCCTTCGGAACCGGGCGTTCCTGCGCCCCCGGCGAACGCCACCGTCGAAGACACGACGGCGAGGACGGCCAGGGTCACGACGGCCGCGACACTCCGCCGCCGGCCTCCGGTCGCGCTCCGACTCGTACTCCGCCGTTTCGGATCGGCCCTGCCAGCGCCCACGCGAGATCATCTCCAGACGTCGCTCCACTCGTCCCGTTGCCAGCTTCCCCCGCGGGCACCGATGGCGCAACTCGGTTGCGAGCCCTATGCCGGCAGCAGCTCGGGAGCTTCGATGTGTCGAGGACGCATCGCGGCGAAGTGCCGGCGGTCGAGCGTGGCGAGCTTGGGCTCGTCGAGACGCTCCACGATCGCCAGCACGGTGGCGTCGACGAAGCCCACGTCGAGGTCGGCGTAGTCGTGCAGGACCTGACTCGCACGATCCAGGTCGTCGTGAGTGGGATCGAGCAGGAACAGGCTGCCCCGCCGGATGTCGGACAGGATCCCCAGCGTGCCCGCCGCCACTCCCGTGTGCCGGAACAAGTAGTCGAGCTCGGGCAACGTCGGTGCCGGTACAGCAAGTCGCTCCTCGCTCTCGGCAAGGAGCGTGCGGCAACGCTCGTGGGCCGCGTCCCGCCGATCCGCCGCCGCGTAGATGACGCTCGTGTCGAGGACCAGCATCAGTCTTCTTCGCCCCACGGCGGCAGGCGATACATCACGACTGGATGGTCCTTTGGCCGAGGGTGCGATACGTTCCCGCGCCTGAACGAGCAAGAGGGGGTCGCCGTGCCATGACGTACTCGATCGTCGCTCGAGACCCGGAGACCGGGCGACTCGGCGTCGCGGTGCAGTCTCACTGGTTCTCGGTCGGGAGCGTCGTCTCGTGGGCTGAGGCGGGCGTGGGCGCCGTCGCGACCCAGTCGTTCGCTGAACGGTCGTACGGCCCGCTCGGACTCGAGCTGATGCGCCGCGGTCGCAGCGCACCAGAGGCGCTGGAGACTCTCGTGCACGCCGACGACGGCAGCGCCGTACGTCAGGTCGCGTTCGTCGACGCTTCCGGCCAGGTCGGGGTGCACACGGGAGACGACTGCATCCGGGAGTTCGGCCATCTCGCCGGCGATGGATTCTCGGTGCAGGCAAACATGATGGAACGAGACACCGTCTGGGCCGAGATGGCCGATGCGTACCGGTCAGCCGAGGGCGATCTGCCCGATCGAATGCTCGCCGCGCTGGCGGCTGCGCAGGCCGAAGACGGCGACATCCGGGGGATGCAGTCGGCAGCGATGCTCGTCGTTGAAGTGGAACCGACCGGCACCGAGTGGGGCGACCGGGTCGTCGACCTTCGCATCGAGGACCACGTCACTCCTGTCGACGAGCTCGCACGCGTTCTGCGGTTATGGCGGGCATTCGGCCACGCCGAGCGGGCCGAGGAGCTCGAGCTCGACGGCGACCTCGACGGTGCGTTGGGCGAACGGCTCGCGGCGCTCAAGATCCAGCCCAACCACCCGGAGCTGGCATTTTGGGCAGCGCTGTCCATGGCCGGAGCGGGGCGGCTCGACGAGGCACGCACGACCGTCACGATCGCGCACGAAGCGCACGCAGGATGGGCCGAGTTGTTGCGCCGGGTTGTCGACGACGGGCAGATAGAGCTCAGCGACGAGGCCGTTCGAGCCCTGCTCCCCGACCCCGACTGAACTCGGCAGAGCCACGGCTTCCGGCGCCCCTACCCTTTAGAGACCCGGGAGCCGAGCGCGGATCGCCGTGTTGATCGTCTCGCTCACGATCGGTGAGGCGCGCACGAGTCGGTTCAAGGTTGAGCCGGGCATCACGAGCAATCGAGTCGGCTCGGCCGCCAACACCGTGGCGAGCCGTGGGTATCCGTACTCTGCGCCCCAGTCGAGCGCTGCGATCTCGCCGAAGAAATCACCGGGTGCGATGCGGGCGCGCACCTCGCCATCGATCGCCACATCGACCGAGCCCGAGAGCACGACGAAGAACTCGCGGGAAGTCTCCCACCGCTCGACCACGATCTCGCCGGGCTGGAGCACACGCTCGTGCGCCGACTCCAGAACCGCGACGCGGAGCTCCTCGTCCAGCGTGCGCAGCAGGGGGATCTCATCCAGCGTGCGCTCGTTCACCACATGGGAGCCGAGCCAGCCCAAGCGCAGGTCGATGTCATGAGACGCCACCGACTCCGCGGTCGGCGACGCCTCGGCCGGCATCGTCGATACGGGGTCGGAAGACAACCGATCAAGCACGCTTTCGATGTGCTCGGTGTCGCTCGAGGGATTCAGGATGCACATCCGCATCACGTAGCGTCCTCGCAATCGTGTGGACGAGATGAACCCCTCACCGCTCTTGACCAACATGCGGATCAACTCGGCGTTGACCGCCTCGGCGACCTGCTCGTCGAGAGCGTGGGGCACGCGGCGCCGAAACGTGACGATCGACAGCCACGCCGGCGTGACGAGCTCGAGCCCATTGCTCCGCTCGATCCACGCCTGCGCTGCTTCGGCGAGGTCGAGCGAGCGATCGATCGCCCGACGGAACGCGTCGAGCCCGAAGAGTTGGATCGACAACCAGACCTTCAGGGCGTGGGAGGTGCGGGTCAGCTGCATGCCGCGGTCCGAGAGGTTCACCTCTCGGCCGTGACCTTCCGCGTCCTTCAGGTAATGGGGCGTGATGCGGAAAGCTCGCTCAAGCAGCGGCCCGTCCCGCACCAGCAGCGCACCGCATTCGAACGGCTGGAACAACCACTTGTGCGGATCGAGTGTGACCGAGTCTGCCTGCTCCATACCGGCGAGGCGTGCGCGACCCCGTTCGGTGAGTGCCGCGAACCCGCCGTACGCGGCGTCGACGTGCAGCCAGACCTGCTGGTCTCGACAAACGGCGGCGAGCTCCGGCAGAGGATCCACTGCGCCCGTGCTCGTCGACCCTCCTGCCGCGGCGACCACGAGGGGCACCAGTCCCGCCCGTCGGTCGGCTCGGATCAGTGAGTCGAGCTGGTCGGGGCGCATGCGGAACGCGTCGTCCGCAGGCAAGATGCGCACACGCTCGGGCCGAAAGCCGAGAACCCGGGCCGCTCGGGCGAGCGACGAGTGAGCCTGATCGGAGAAGTAGGCCACGGCCCTGTCATCCATGGGCCCGAGCAGCGCTTCCCGCGCGCAAGCGAGGGCGGTCATGTTGGCGGCGGACCCACCGCTCACGAGCACCCCCTCGGCCCCTGGCGGGTAGCCGATCCACTCCTTGAACCAATCGAGCACGACGAGCTCGAGCTGCACCGGTCCGGGGGACTCACGCCACTGTGCCGCGTCGACGTTGAGCGCGCTCGCCACGAGGTCACCGAGCGCGCTCGGCCATGTGGGTGTTCCCGGCACGTAGCCGAAGAACGCCGGATGATCCCACCGGCACGAGAGATCCAACACGTCGTCGGTCAAGCGCTTGAGCACGAGGTCGACGTCGCGCGGATCGGGAGGCGCGGGTTCGGCGAGCCGGCGTTCCATCTCCTCGCGGGTGGCGGTTCGGATCGGTGGCGATGTAGGTCCGCGTGTCACGAGCTCGACGAGAAGGTCGACAACCTTGTGTCCCAGGACGCGCATGGCCTCGGGGTCCATCCCGAGGTCGTGGGGCACTCCGCGCGCCCGGTCGTTCACCCAGCCCTCACCGAGACCCCCGTCGACGAAGTGCGTCGAGGTCGGGGATCACGACCTCGTGGCCGCGCACCTCGAGCAAGCCGCGCGTCTCGAACGACTTCAGGATCTGGTTCACGCTCTGGCGCGAGCCGCCGACCATCTCCGCGAGCTCCGTCTGAGTGAACGGCAGCGCGAGCACGATCGCGTCCCCATCTGCACGGCCGTCGCGGTCTGCGAGCGTCGAGAGGGTCTTGGCAAGCCGCCCGGCCAGATCCAGGAACACCAGGTCAGATGTCTGCTCGGTGATGCGGCGCGCGAGTCCGCCGAGCGCTCGCAACATGCCGTCGGCAACCCCCGGATGACGATGCACGGCGTCGAGCAACGTCGCCCGATCGAGGGCTACCAATGTCGTCGGCTCGAGCGCCGTCGCCGAGGCGGAGCGAGGCCGGCCATCGACCGCCGAGAGCTCCCCGAATGCATCCGGCGATCGCAGGGTGGCGAGCACCATCTCGCCGCCTTCCCCCGACGACACCCAGACCTTCACCAGGCCCTCGGCGATCACGAACAACGTGTCACCCTCGTCTCCCTGACGGAAGATGTGCCGCCCGTGTTCGAAGTCCAGCCGCGTGGCCCGTTCCGCTAAGAAGTCGAGCGCCTTCGGCGCGAGGTCGACGAATAGGGCCGAGTTCGCCAGAAGCGGAGCGTTGTCCTTCGCCGTCACAGACGGAGCCTTGCAGGAACGACACCCCGGCCGCAAGAGTACGGTTCGACGATGGAGGACGACGACGCTCCGGTTGACATCGCCGTGAGCACCTCGAGTGCCGTTGCGGACGAGCTGCGCGCCTCGGCCCGCGGGTTCGCCCGGTCGTTCCGCACTCCCTCGCTCGCGAAGGCGCTACTGGCGCTCATCGCGTTCAGCACGGCGGAGTGGGCGGCCTATATCGCGCTCATCGTGTACGCGTTCGATGAAGGCGGAGCCGGGCGCGTCGGCCTCGTTTCCACGATCACGTTGGTCGTGGCCGCGGTCGTCGCTCCGTTCGGTTCGGTGCTCGGTGATCGCTACCGCAGGGAACGCGTGCTGGTCCTCGCCCATGCGGGCCTGGCGCTCGGCACGGGCGCGACCGCGTTCGCCATGCTCGCCGGGCTGTCGCCGGTGGTCGTTTACACGGCGGCGACGGTCGCCGCCGCACTGCTCACCTTGATCAGACCGACGCACAACGCCGTGCTCCCCGCGCTGGCGCCGGCGCCGGGTGATCTCACTGCTGCGTACGCCGCCACCGGCATGATCGAGAGCGCCTGCGCCTTCCTCGGCCCTCTGCTCGCCACCGTGGTGTTCGCCGTCAGCGGCTCGCTGTCGGGCCCTGGTGTGATCGACGCGGTGCTGTCGCTCATGTTGCTCCTCGGAACGGTTCTCGTCGCGACCATCAGACCCGAGGCAGCGATAGAGGCGACCACATCGGCGTCAGCACCGACGCCGGCGTTGCGACGTGAGGTCGCGGACGGGGTCCGCACGGTCTGGCACGACCCGCGCTCGCGGCTGCTGGTCGGCTTGATCGGGTCGTGGACCTTCTTATTGGGAATGATCGACGTGCTGATCCTCGTGCTGGCGTTCGAGGTGCTCGGAACGGGCGAGGCTGGCGTGGGCCTGTTGAACATGTCCCTCGGCATCGGATCGATCCTGGGCGCATCGGTTGCCGTCATCGTCACCGGACGCCGACGGCTCTCCGGCCCTTTCCGGTCGGGTCTCGTGCTCATCGGTCTCCCGGTCGCGGCGACCGCGCTCCTGCCGGTTGCCGCCGGGCCGATGTTCGCCATTTCGGCTGCGGGGATGATGCTCACCAACGTCGCCGGCATCACGATGCTGCAACGGCTCATCCCCGACGCCAAGCTCACCCGGGCGTTCGGCGTGCTCGAGTCGTTGTACATGGGTGGCGAGGGTCTCGGGGCGCTCGTAGCCTCGGTGGCCATCGTGGCGGTCGGGCCGCGGTGGACCCTGCTGGCGGGCGGGCTGCTGCTGCCCGTGGTCGCGTTCGCCGTTCGCAGCCGGATCGTGAGCCTCGACGTCGGGGTCCGGGTTCCCGAGGAAGAGCTGGCCGTGCTCCGGCGCACACGGATCTTCTCCGTGTTGCCCGGACCCGCGTTGGAGCGGGTGGCTCGCAACGCGGTGCCGGTGCACGTGGATGCGGGCCACACCGTGATCGGCGAAGGTGACGCCGGCGACCGCTACTACGTTGTCGAAGCCGGCGCAGTGGAAGTCTCCCGGGCGGGCAGGCACGTCGCGACTTTGGGCCCCGGCGACGAGTTCGGGGAGATCGCGCTGCTCCACGACGTTCCTCGCACGGCGACGGTCCGTGCCACCACCGCCACGCAGCTGCTCTCGCTCCACCGAGACGAGTTCCTGGCCGCGCTGACGGGGGAGGCTCATTCGGCTGCGCACGACACCGCCCGCGACCGCATGGAAGAGCCGGGCTCGGAGGGAAAGCGGCCGTCCGAAGGGGCCCGCGTGGCTCCTTCCCAGTCCCAGGATTGCGACGACAACGGCCCCGGCACCGACGAGTGAGGCGGCGAAGGTGATCCCGCCCGACGTGACCCTGATCACGGGATCTCTCAGCTCGAAAGCGGATGCAGACGCGTAGACCCGATCGCTGTGGTCGGCAGGAGCGCCAGCGGCCAGAGGCGACGTGCCGGAAAGGTGCCTTCCAACTCCTGGAGGACCGTGGGTCCCGGCGCCCGTGCGGCCCGGCGAAGGCCGAACGCCAGAAGGTCAGCCGCCGGCACTCGCTGGGGATGACTTGCCGGAGTCGTCGAAGTCGTGGGCAAGATCGCGACTCCTCGCGAGCGCGGCGGAACACGGAATCGTCCGACGAACAGCCCTACGATACAGACACCGACACCCGGCCTAGCTCAAATTCACCGCGCGGTAGCTGGGATGGGCGACGCCAGGTAATCCACCACCCAGATGCACTCGAGCCAGACCTCTGAGCCTTCGAGGTTGTCGAACTACCGAGGAAGAGCTGTCGGCGAAAGCTCCGAGTTCGCCAACAGACCTCCCTTGTCCCCGGCGGTCATGGGAGCGTCTTCAGACGACCTCGACCGTCTCGCAGTTCGTCGCGGTGTCCTCTGGGTCGATCCGACACGTGTCGTTGCCGGATCCGCCGTTCACCACGTCGGGTGAGTCCTGCGCTGGAACGTCGGTGGAGAAGATCTGGTCATCGCCAGGGCCTCCGAGATACCGGTCGACGCCGGTCGAGGGGTCGCCACAACCCCCGATGAGGTCGTTCCCCTCGGCGCCTCTGATCACGTCATGTCCGCGGCTCGCGCAGATCTCATCGATGCCTGGCCCTCCGTCCGCCACGTCGCGCCCGTCGTGGGATTCGATCTCGTCGCTGCCGAACCCGCCGAAGATGGTGTCGTTGCCGCCGTTGCCGAACAGGCCGTCCGACCCTGGCCCGCCGGCGATGTGATCGTTCCCGCCACCACCGTCGACGGGATCGTCACTTCCTGTGCCCGCGCAGATGAAGTCGTCGCCGAGCTCCTGATCTGGGTCCTGTTCCAACCCGAGGGCGTAAACGGCGTCGTGGCCGGCGAGGGCATGGATCACATCACTCGCCGTGGTTCCGTTCACGGCGTCAGGGAACTGGTCGTCGCCGCTGGTGCCGACGATCGTCGCCTCGCGACCGAAGCACATCGGTGGATCCAGCCCTCGGGACGGTCCGACCGCTGAGAGGCTCGCGACGGGAGTGAGCAGGGGCGTGACGATGATCACGACGAACGCGGAACGGATCGCGATGGCCGCCCGCGATGACCTGAGGCTCATCTTTCCCCCTATCCGGCCAGGCGAGCGCGGGAACCGGCTCTGACCGATGTGATGGCTTGGGCTCGACCCTCGCAGACTGGTGATGAAGGAGTCAACCCCCCGAGCTCCTGATCGTCGACACCGACCTCGTGAACGACTTCCTACGTGGGACCGGGCCGGGCGCCGACCTCGTCGAGACTTCGTTGCGCTCGGGCGTGCTTCGGTTCACCGCGGTGACGGCGTTCGAGCTGCGATCGGGTGCGGAGTTCCTCCGCCGGCGACGTCAGGTCGAAGCGATGCTCGCTCGTCGCACCCTGCCGCTCGACGGTCCCGCGGCCATGCTCGCCGGGGAGATCTACGCGCGGCTGGAGCGCGCGGGCGACCGCATCGGTGTGCAGGACGCGCTGATCGCGGGTGCCTGCCGTCGGTTCGACCTTCCGCTCGCGACCAGGAACGCGCGCCACTTCAAGCGAGTTCGATGTCCTGAGGCTGATCGACGTGCCGGCTCAGTAGTCGTAGAAGCCGCGGCCGCTCTTGCGGCCCAGGTGTCCCGCGTCGACCATGCGCTGGAGCCTCGGCGGCGGCGCATATCGCGGATCGCGGAACTCATCGTGCAGCACGTGGGCGATCTGCAGCACGGTGTCGAGGCCGATGAAGTCCGCGAGCTTGAGCGGCCCCATCGGGTGGTTCATGCCGAGCGTCATCGCGGTGTCGATGTCCTCGCGGCTCGCGAACGCCTCGTCGTAGAGGGCGATCGCCGCGCAGAGGTACGGGATGACGAGGCGGTTCACGATGAATCCTGCGTGATCCTTGGCGACGACCACGGTCTTGCCCAGGCGCTCGCCGAACCCGCGCGCGAACGCGACCGTCTCCTCGCTCGTCGACAGCGACGGCGTGAGCTCCACGAGACCCATCACCGGCGGCGGGTTGAAGAAGTGCATGCCGATCACGCGGTCGGGCCGATCGGTCGCGGCGCCGAGGGTCGCGATAGGGATCGACGACGTGTTGGAGGCGAGCACCACGTCATCGCGGGTCACCTCGTCGAGCCGTCGGAACGTCTCGAGCTTGATCGCCGGATCCTCCGTGGCAGCCTCGATCACGAGGTCGACCTCGGCGAACGCGGCGGCATCGGTGACGCCGCTGATGCGACCCACGGTCGCCTCTCGGTCCTCGCCGGAGAGCTTGCCCCGCTCGAGGGCGCGCGCGGTCGAGGCGTCGATGCGGGCGCGCCCGGCTTCCACCAGCTCGTCGGTGGGCTCCAGGAAGATCGCGTCGAGCCCAGTGCGGGCCACGACCTCGGCGATGCCCGAGCCCATGAGACCGCAGCCCACGACGCCTACGGTGCGAACGTCAGTCGCTTCCAACGGTCCTCCTTTCCCGGGTCGCGGCTGCCCATGTCGTCGCCTGCGCGGGCAAGCCTACGGATGAACAACAGGTGGACACAAGCCGCGCCCGACGTGGCCATGGCCCCGAACTGACATCTCCTGTAAGTGACATCAGCTGCAAGTAGCGGGTGGTGTCAGTTCGATGTCGGAGCTCAGCCTACAATCGGGATGATGAGCGGTTCGCACTCTCGCCGGACGATGGCCGCGCTGGGCGTTGCGGGCGCCGGGATCGTGGTCGGGCACTGGCTCGCCTACGCGATCGGCACGCCTCATGCGCCTGCTCGAGATGAACTGCTGCGGTCGACCGGTCACGGGTACCTGCCGTACGCGACGCAGGTCGCGCTCCTCGCGGGGGCGGTCGGGCTCGTCGGGCTGTTCCTGACACGGCTGAGCCGGCGTGGGACCCGCGGCTCGTTCGCCGGCGACGTCGCGAGGCTCACCGCGGTGCAATCGGGTGCGTTCGTCGCGATGGAAGTCGGTGAGCGGCTGCTCTCGGGTGCCTCGCTGCACGATCTGACCCTCGGCCCCCTGCTCGCGATCGGACTCGGCGTGCAGCTCGTGCTCGCGGTCGCGGGCGCGCTCACGCTCCGGCTCACTGAGCGTGCCGCCGAGGTCGCCGAGTTGCTCGGCCAGCCCGGGTTCCCCTTCGCTCCGTCGCTCGTCGCCGCCACGACGCTCGCGCCCGCAGTCATGCCGATGCGGCCGGCGTTGCTCGCCGCGAGGAGCCGGGCGCCTCCCTCCCTCCCCTGAACCCACGCTCCTGCATGCCATCGCCCGTGCCCGAGGTGCGGTCCACAGCGAGGTCATGCGCGATCAGGGAAGGAGCACCACATGCGACATTCCATCTTCCGGCGAGCCGCGCTCGGCGCGACCATCGCCGGTCTCGCGCTATTGCCCGCCGGGCCCGCGCTGGCGCACGGCGAAGCCCGCGCAGGCGACCTCGTCCTCACGATCGGGTTCGCGGATGAGCCGGCGTTCGCCGGACAACCCAACGCGGTGCAGCTGATCGTGGAGCACGGCGGCGAGCCGGTGATCGACCTGAAGCCCGGTGACGTGCAGGTCGAGGTCTCGTACGGCGACGAAACGTCGGAGCCCATGGACATGGCCACTGCCTTCTTCTTCGAAGGGGGGCAGCTCGTCTTCGGTGAGGCCGGCGACTACCACGCGGACTTCGTGCCGTCGCAGCCGGGCAAGTACACGTTCCACTTCACCGGCACGATCGACGGCGAGAAGGTCGACGAAACGATGGCCTCGGGCCCCGACACGTTCTCGGCGGTCGAGGACATCGCAGCGATGTCGTTCCCGGCGGTCGACGCACCGTCGATCGAGGAAGTCGTCACGCGCATCGACGCCGAGAGCACCAGGGCAGCCGACGGCGTCGCGGCCGCCGAAGCCGCGACGGCGTCGGCCGAGAGCGCGGCGTCGAGCGCCCGCACGGTCGGCATGGTGGGCATCGTGCTGGGTGCGATCGGCATCATCGCGGCGATCGCTGCGCTGGCATCGAGCCGCAGGAAGGCCTGAGGCTCGGCGATGCTCGCGCACGCGGGTGCAGCCGACGAGTCGCTCTCGGTCGTGCTGCTGTTCGGCGCGCTCTGGGTCGGGTGGGTGGGGTGGTCCCGACTCAATGGGAAGGCGTTCCCTCGCCTGCCTTCTTGGGCAGGACCGGCGCTGCTCGCGGCCGCGGGCGTGTTGGTGATCTCCGCAGCAGTGGTGCCGCGGGCGTTGTTCCCGGCCACGCCGCGGGGGCCGTCGCTCGCTTCGGCGGCGCCTGGACCGCGGCCGACGTCGAGCGCGACCCTGTCGTTCAGCGACCCGACAGACGGGGCGATCGTGGCCTCCGACGAGGTGGAAGTCGTGCTCGACCTGCAGGGAGGACGCATCGTCGACGCAGCGAGCACCGCGCTCACCCCCGACACCGGCCACGTACACCTCAGGCTCGACGGCACGCTCGTGTCGATGACCTACGGGCTGGTGCAGATCGTCGACCTCCGCGGCATGGCGCCGGGCGCGCACACGCTGCAGGCCGAGTACGTGGCCGCCGACCACGCGCCGTTCGACCCGAGGGTCACTGCGGCCGTGCGATTCGAGACGGAGGGTCCATGACCGCGCTCTGTTTCGGGCTCCCCCGTCGCTTGACGCGAGTGATGGCCGTGTGGGCGATCGGCGCTGCCCTGCTGGCTGTGTTCGACTCGGCCGCATCGGCGCACGCCGGACTCGAGTCGTCGGATCCGGCCTCGGGGGAGCTGCTCGCGACCGCGCCGGCGTCGATCACGATGTCGTTCACGGAACCCCCCGACCTCGATCTCTCGTCGGTGACGGTGCTCGGCTCGAGCGGCGCCACGATCGAGACGGGGCCGCTGGAGCGGGGCGGGCCGCCGCGGTCCCTCGAGCTGGCGTTGTCCGACGACCTCGGCGACGGCGTCTACACCGTCTCGTGGGTCGTGGTCTCGGAAGCCGACGGGCATCTCACCCCGGGCGTCTTCGCGTTCGGCGTAGGCGTCATGGCAGGCGAGGTGGTGCCCGCTGCTGAGGCGGCGGCTCCACCGACACCTGGGCCCTCTCCCCTCGCGATCGCGGGCAAGGTGCTGTTGTACGTGGGGCTCGCGCTGGCGGTGGGCGCGGTGGTCACGGGCTTGTTCGCCTTCGGCGGAGTCGTGCCCACTCGACGTCTGTTGTTGCCGGTCGCGGGGGCCTCGGCGTTCGCGGGCGCGATCGTGATGACGATCGCGGAAGCCGACGTCGTCGGTGCGTCGGTCGGTGACATTCTCACCTCGGCAGCGGGACGCTCCTACATCTGGTTGATCGCGACGGCGGCCCTGACCCTCGGTGCGGCGCTCGCCGCGAGCCGTTCTGCGAGCGGCGGTCGTTCACTCGGTGGAAGTCGCTCGGCGGGGCGCGCGAGCCTGGTGCTCACGGGCGTGGCCGCCGCCTCGGCGATGTTCGTGCGCGCGACGAGCGGGCACGCTGCCGCGCTCGTGCACGCCTGGCCCGCCGAGCTCGCGCAGCTCGTGCACCTCGTCGCGATCGGTGTGTGGATCGGCGGCCTTGTGCCGCTGCTGCTGTTGGTGCGGGAACGGGCAGCCGGCGGCGAAGCGGCGCCGGTGACCGAGGCGAAACGCTTCTCACGCATGGCGGGCTGGGCGCTGCTCGTGGTGGTGCTCACGGGTGCTGCCCGCACCGTGGGCGAGGCGGGCGGCTTCGGTGACGTCCGCTCGATGCTCACCGGCACGAGCTACGGCACCGCCCTGATCGTCAAGGTCGCGCTTGCGGCGGGGCTGATCGCGCTCGGCGCCTTCAACCGTCGCCGTTCGATCCCGAGGCTCGCGCACGACGGCACGCTGCTGCGCCGGGTCGTCGCGATCGAGGTCGTCGGCGCCCTCGGCGTGTTCGGGCTGACCGGCACCCTCACGAGCCTCAACCCCGACGGGCCACACGTTCAGCCTCCTCCTAGGGAGCCGTCGATCCAGGCATCAGGCGCGGACTTCGCGACGACGACGCGGGTCACGCTCGTGGCATCACCCGGTACGGCTGGACCGAACACGTTCGAGGCAAGCATCGTCGGCTACGACGACCGCACGCCGATCGACGCCGACGAGGTGACCGTGCTCCTCTCACCGATCGGTCGCCCCGAGATCGAGCCAGCCACCCTCACCCTCGAGCCCCGCGGAACGGAGCCGAGCCCAAGTGCAAACGAGCCCGGCGGCGGCAGCGATGGCGCGCATGAAGGCGTCGGATCCGCCCCGCCTTCCACCTGGACGGGCACAGGCACGCAACTCTCGCTCGCCGGGGCGTGGGACGCCGTGGTCCAGGTGCGATCCGGGGCGCGCACGACCGAGGTCCCGCTCATCCTCGTCACGCGCGCCCCCGTGGCGGCCTCCACCGTTTCCCGGCAGCCTGGGCTTCCCGAGATCGAGACGTTCACGCTCTCGACCGGTGATCAGTTGCAGGTTTACCTGGACCCAGGGGCCGCAGGCGCGAACGAGCTCCACGTCACCGCGTTCGACCCCCGGGGTGACGAGCTTCCGCTGTCCGGACTGGTCGTCGTCGCGGTCGCGCCCGACGGCCACGGCGAGGCGCTCGACAGCACGCGCCTCACCCCGGGACACTTCTCGGCTGCCGTCGAGGTTGGCGCCGGCCAGTGGCGATTCGAGGTCGTCGCCACGACCGAAGGCGGTACCGTGCTGCAGGCGATCCACGACCAGGAGGTCGAACCGTGAACCGAGGGACGAACCTGCGACCCGCCCTGTTCCTGCCACCCGTGTCGTTCGCGCGGCCCGTAGCAGCGAGACTCGTCGCGGTTCGGCGCGGCTTCCCGACTTCCGTCGTGGCTCTCGCGCTGCTCACGGCCGGGTGCGGAGGGGCCGCGACCGGCGACGGTCCTGCCCCGCCTCCGGCGACTCCTGCCGTGGCGACCGAGCGGCCCACGAGCACCGGGGTGCTGACGATCGTGAGCCCCGAGAACGGCGACCGGGTGGCGGGAGGCACCGCGCAACTCGAGGTCGACCTGCAGGGCGCGGAGATCGTCGACCAGACGTCCACCGACCTCTCACCCGATCAAGGGCACCTGCATGTGATGCTCGACGGCACGCTCGTCTCCATGACCTCGGGCACCTCGCTTCCGCTGACCGACCTCGATGCAGGCGAACATCTGCTGCAGGTGGAGTTCGTCGCCAGCGACCACGCGCCGTTCGATCCGAGGGTGCTCGCCGCCGTCTCGTTCGAGGCGAAGCCGTGAGCCGGCCGCAGGCGATGCTGGCCCGCACGGAACTGGCGAGGTCCGACCTGGCGACGCTCGCCCTCGTCGTGACCGGCGGTGCGCTCCTGTTCGTGCGCACCTGGCTGCCAGCGCTCGGTGCGACCGGGCGTGTCGTCGGCCTCGCGGCCACGCTCCTCGCGATCCTCGCGGGGTCGCTGCTGGTGCCGGCCGTGCGAAGCAGCACGCGTCTGCACCCCGGCCTCGTGCTCGTGATCGGCCTGTCGGCCGTTGCGCTCGCGCTCGCCACAGGGGGCGCGCCCGTGCCCGCGCCGCTCACCTCCTGGGCGCTGCCGCTCACCGTGCTCGCCGCCGTCGCCGAAGAGGCGCTGTTCCGAAAGGCCGCCTATGGGGCGCTCGAGCGACACGGAGCGGTCGTCGCGATCGGCGTCACGGCACTGGTGTTCGCCCTGGTGCACGTGCCGCTCTACGGCGTGGCGGTCTTCCCCGTCGATCTCGGCGCAGGGCTGCTGCTCTCGTGGCAGCGCTGGGCGTCGGGAAGCTGGACGGTTCCCGCTGCGACCCACGCGGCGGCCAACGTGGTGATGACGGTGATGCGATGAGGCGCGCACTCGCGCTCATGGCGGCGGCGCTGCTCGTGCTGCCCGCGTGCACTTCGAGCCCGGACGGCGACACGATCAGGGTGGGTGCGATCTATCCACTCAGCGGCTCACAGGGCCAGGGAGGCATCGATGAGCACCGTGGCGTGCTGCTCGCCGCCGAACTCGTGAACGCCGACGGCGGCGTCGACGGCCGCATGATCGAGATCGTCTCGACCGACGTGTCGGCGGCCGAGGCGGCGCCGGGCGCCGTCGAGGACCTCGGCGCCGACGGGATCGGCGTCGTGATCGGCAGCTATGGCAGCACGATCTCGGCGCCCGCCTCGGAGACCGCGGCCGCGAACGACATGCTCTTCTGGGAGACGGGGGCCGTCGGCACGTTGACCGAGCGGTCCGAGCAGGGCGTGCGCACGTTCCGCATGCCGCCGACCGGCGCCGTGCTCGGCCGAAACGCGATCGAGTTCGTGCACGGCCCGCTCGCCGAGGCGTTCGGTCGGGACGCGGGCGACCTGCGCTACGCATTCTCGTTCGTCGACGATGTCTATGGACGATCGGTGGCCGATGGCGCGGCGCAGGCCGCGACCGAGCTCGGCCTCGACGTGGCTGGGCGGTTCGGCTACGACCTGGCCTCGGTGGACTACGACGCGCTCGCGCGGCGCATCGATCGGTCCGGCGCCGACGTGCTCTTCGTCTCGGCCTACCTCGCCGACGCGATCGGGCTGCGCCGGGCGCTCGTTCGCAACGACGTCGACCTGCTCGCGAGCATCGGCACCTCGTCGTCCTACTGCATGCCGGAGTTCGGAGCGACGCTCGGCGCCGACGCTGTCGGCCTGTTCGCCTCGGACAAGCCGAGCGGCGCCGCGATCGATCCCTCGACCCTGCGCACCCAGGGCGCCGATCTGCTCGGGCGGGCCCGCGGCGCCTACGACGAGCGCTGGGGCGACGAGATGAGCCCGGCAGCGCTCGCCGGGTTCTCGGCCGCGTGGGCTCTGTTCGTTGAGGTGATGCCCACGGCGGCCGCAGCAGGCGTGCTCTCCCCGGACGCGATCGCCGATGCCGCGCTCTCGGTCGACCTTCCGATGGGAAGCCTCCCCAACGGCAGCGGTCTGCGCTTCGGCGAGCCCGGCACGGCGACCGCCGGCGACAACGTGATGGCGGCTGCCGTGGTATGGGAATGGCTCGAGCCCGGCCGTGCGATGGTCGTGTGGCCGTCCGAGCTCGCCACGCACGGGGTCGTGCCCATCGGCATCGCCCCGTGACGCACGGTCCGGGCGCGGCGCCGGTGAGCTGCATCGCCCGGCGAACGCTGTTCGCCGGGCTCGTCGCGGTGACGGCCTATGCGGCGCTCGCCGCCTGGTCCGGCTCGCTCTCGCCGCTCGCCCACGGACCTCTGCTCGACGGCCTCGGGCCCGTGAACTACCGGTGGGTCTCGCCGCCACCGGAGCTCGCTTCGACGAACCAGGACCCGAGCACGGGATCGTTCAAGCTTCCGTTGCGCGATGGTGGCGTCGGCACCCAGGTGCTGTTCACCTCCGACAACCAGGTCACCGTGGTGACCGACGAGGGCTCGATCGGCCCGGCAGCGGGGCAGAGAGCCGTCGAGCTCGTGGTCGAGCCGATGGATCCCGCCGACCTCGCACCGCCTGGCGGTGACCTGGCGGTCTTCGGCAACGCCTACCGGATCCGCGCCACGTACCTTCCCTCGCGCGACCGCATGCGCGCTTTCGACGGGCCGGTCCAGATGATCATGGTGTACCCAGCGACGTCCAGCTTGCATGCGAACACGCACGAGCTGCTCTTCTCCCCCGACGGCGAGAGCTGGGAAGCCCTTGAGACGACCGATTCCCCCGCCCAGCAGCAGGCCGCGGCGGACGTGCCCGGGCCTGGCTTCGTCCTTGTGGCTGGCGTGCCGGCGGCGTCCTCCTCCAGCCCCTCAGGCGCGGGGCCCGGCACGACATCGGGCACGCCGCCGCTCGCCGTCGCGCTGCTCGTTGCCGCCGGGGTCGTGCTCGTGATCGGGCTCGGCCTGCTGATCCGCAGTCGAGGGGCAGGCTAGTCCATGTTGGACTAGTGCGGCGAGCGAGGACCGCGGTCTGCGACGACCTCCTAGCCGCAGGCCTCGACCAGCAGTGGATACGGGTTGATCGCGTCGTCGATGATCGAGTACCCGTAGTAGCTCACGGGCCAGCTCGACGGCATGACGTTGGGCCGGAATTCGAAGTGGTTGTGGTCCGTCACCCCACCCGCGAGCCCGGTGCTGCCGACGTAGCCGATCAGGTCGCCCGCCTGCACCGGACCGAGCTTCGCGATCGAGGTCATGTGCGCGTTGTAGGTGGCCCCGTACTGACCGTTCACGTACACGGCGGTGCCGCCGTAGATGTTCGACGCGTCGCTCGCGACCCCGTCGAAGGTTGCGTAGATCGCGGTTCCGAGCGGCGCCACGATGTCGACGCCCTTGTGCAGGTGATAGCCCCCCACGTAGCGAGGGGCGCCGAACCCGTCGCCGAACCCTCGCGGTTGGGCCACCGGACATGCCTTGAACACGCCCTGCCACTGCTCGGGCAGCGGCACCGACGAGTGGCCGCCATAGCTCTGGGACGCGAGGAACTTCTGGTAGGCGTTCTCGGCGGCCTTCTCGTCGGCGGTAGCGCCGGCGAGCGACGACTCGACGTCGGCGAGCACGCTCTGCTGCGCCGCGAGATCGGCTTGCACCTGCGCTTCCAACTCCTGTGCTTCGGCGTAGCGACGACGCGCTTCCGACTGCAGCTCTTCGAGCCTCTTCTCGGCCGCGGCGAGCTCGTTCCGCACGTTCAGGACCTCTTGCGCGAGGTCGGCGTCCTCCTGCTGCACGACGTCGACGAACTCGATGCGGTCCGACAGGTCTGATAGCGAGGTGGCGCCGAGGAAGAAGCCGACGTCGGAGGCCGGACCTTCCATGAAGACCTCGGCGGCGCGATCGTTCAGACGAACCTCGATGCGGGCGAACCGCGCCTCGGCTTCGTCGCGCTCGTGCCGGGTGGCCTGCAGGTTGGCCGTGACCTCTTCGAGCCGGCCGGTCGCGTCCTCGAGCTTCAGCAGCGCCTCGGCGAGCGACGCGTCGATCGCGCTGAGCTGGCCCTCGGCGGCAGAGAGCTTCGCTTCGAGCTCCTTGCGGGCCTGGCGGGCTTCCTGCAGCTCGTCCTTGGGGCCGGCGAGCCCGCTCGTGGCGGCCACCGCGAACAGCACGACGAGCGCGGCCGAGACCGCCGCGACGCGGACCGCCATGGGGAAGGGGAAGTGCGATTCGGTCATGTGTAAGTGTCTAGGCATACCGGACCGGGGGAAGGGTTGGCAACCGGCCCTCTGCCCTCACAGGCTCCCCCGGGATCGAGGCCGATGCAACCACCCTCGGGCCGTGCCCGGCGCGCCTTGAGCGTCGCGTGCGACGCTTAGCTGGCGCCCCAACGCCTATCGGCGCAGGTCAGCGACCATATCGGGCTCGCGGAGAGCCTGCATCCAGTGGTGACGCTCGAGCGTCTCCCGGGCCTCAGCAGCGGCTTCTTCACCCCCGGCATCGCCGGATCCGAAGAGGCGGGCGGCCCACCAGACCTGCGCGGCGTGCAGGTTCGGGACCCCACCGAGGCCGGCTTCCGTCTCGATGGCGAGCGTCGCCTTGGCCCTCGCGGTCGAGTCGTCGCCCTCGACGAGCGCGACGACGCACTCCGCCGTGAGCAGCGCGGTTGAAGCGCTCGCGTCGCCGTCGAAGAGCATCGTCGACGGGTCTGTGAGCACCTGCCGCGCGGCCGACGGGTCGCCCTGGGCCGCGACGATGCGCGCGAGCTCGGCCGCGATCGAGGTCACCAGCGCCCGCTCGCGCAGGTCGCGGCAGAGCACGAAGGCCTCGCGGAGGTCGGACTCGGCGTCCTCGAGACGGCCGGCCATGCGATGGATCGACCCCCGGTTGCCGAGCGCGCTCGCGAGCTCCCATCTCGCACCGAGCTCGCGGAAGGTGCGGATCGCGACCTCGGCATGCTCGGTCGCCTCGTCGAGCCGCAGCAGGCGGCGAAGCGATGCGGCGACGGTTTCGCGTGCGACCGCCGCCGTGAACGCCTGGCCCGCCTCTTCCCCCACCGCGAGCGCCTCGAGCCCGACGCGCAGTGCCTCGGTTTCATCGCCGACCAGCGAGATCACGTTGGCGACGCCGACGAGCGATCGCGACTCTGCCCACGCATCGCCGCCGTCGGCCGACCGCGCGGCTTCGAGCGCCTCGCGGAACATCGATTCAGCCTTCGCGAGGTCGTTTGCCCAGAACGGCACCCACCCCGCCATGAGCAGGGTGCGTGCGAGCACGCGGGGCTCCCCCACGCGACGTGAGGCCTCGAGTGAGCGCTCGAACATCGCCGACGCGCCCTCGGCGTCGCCGCTTATCGTGAGGGTGATGTCGGCCAGGAAGCGCGACGCATGCGCGCACACGCGGTCGCTGGACTCGCCGCCGAGCGCCAGCGCCCGCTGCAGGGCCGAACCCGCGGCGTCGAACTCCCCGAGCCAGTAGCGGGCCTCACCGAGCACGCTCAAGATCCAGGCTTCCCGGTCCTTCCAGCCCTCACCAGGCCCGGCCATGACCAGGGCGCGCTCGTACAGATCGGCGGCCGAATGCGATTCGATGCGGCGCCGGGCGATGTCGCCGGCGTGCGCCAAGGCCTCGGTCGCACGCTCGGCGAGGGTGCGGTCGCCGGGGTTGAGGTCGAGCGCAGCCTGCGCGGCCTGCTCGAGGTGGAAGGCTACGGTTCGCGGGTATCGGTCGGTCTGATCGCCTTCGGAGAGCTTGTTCGCGACGCGCAGGTGCAGGCGCTGGCGTTCCCGCTTCGCGAGCGAGTCGTAAGCCACGTCTCGCAGCACGTCGGAGCCGAACCGCCACACGCCGGGACGCTCCTCGGCGCGCATCAGCAGCTCGTCGTCCTCGGCCTCGTCGAGCAGCTCCTGACGAGGTTCGACCAGCAGCGCCAGCTCATCGAGATCGAAGCGGCCCTGCGGGAAGATCGACGCGCGCCGCACCAGCTCGCGCGCTGCCGGCGAGAGCTGGTCGATGCGCGCCGCGATCACCGCCTGGACCGTCGCCGGCAGCAGGCGGCCACTGGGCGCCGGACCCCACGGCGGAAGGTCGCGTTCCTCTCGCCGCAGCATGCCGACGATCTCCATGATGAAGAACGGGTTGCCGCCCGCATGCTGGGCGACCCGCTCGGCGTCGTCGTAGCGCAGACCGCCGGCTTCCATCGCGAGCTCGGTCGCGTGGCCGAGGGTGAGCTGCTCGACCCACATCGTCACGTTGTCGGCGATCCCGCCCGCCCAGCTCGGCCGCTGTTCCAAGAACTCCCATCGCCCGACGCATAGCACCATGAGCGGAACCTTGCGGGCTTCCTTCACGAGCTGTTCGATCAGGTCGAGCAGCACCGGATCGGCCTCGTGTAGATCCTCGAAGACCAGCACGACGGGACCGCGCGATGCGATGCCTGCGAGCACGCTGAGCAGGCCGCGGCGCACCTCGGCGGCGTGGTAGCGCTGATCCTCGGCGTCGGAGTCGATGCCGAGCGCCATGGCGAGGCGCCGCGCGGCCTCGTCGACGTCGCCGGGCTCGACCCACTCCCCCACGAACGACCGCAGCCGCTCGTAGACCTCGTCGACCGGAGACCCGCGTTCGGCGCCGATCTCGCGGTAGACCATCTGGGCGAGGGGCCAGAAGGTGACCTCTTCCTCGAACACGCTGGAGCGCCCGACCAGCACGCGCACGCCCTCGGGCACACCGGCGAGGAACTCCTCCACGACGCGCGTCTTGCCGATGCCCGGCTCGCCGAGCAGCGTCACGAGGTGCGCCCGTTCGCGCACGCGCACCCGCTCGAACGTGTCGGTGAGCAGCGCCAGCTCGCGCCGGCGGTTCACGAGCGAGATCGACCGCCGGGTCTGCGGGCCGACGACGCCGAGGGCCTGCCACGCGGGCATCGCTGCGTCGAAGCCCTTCGCCTCGATCAGGCGCCGGTCGCCGAGCTCGATCGCATCGCCGACGAGCAGGCGCGTCCGGGCGCCCATGAGCACCTCGCCCGGCCGTGCGGCTTGCTGCAGACGCGCGCCGATGTTGACCTCGGCGCCGATCACGATGTTGCGGTCACTCGCGGTGCCCACCGCGACCGGTCCGGTGTTCACGCCGACCCGCACGCCCACCGGTACGGGCAGGTCCAGCCTGGCCCCGATGCGGCCGGCGCGCTCGACGATCGCCAGGCCGGCGCGCACCCCGCGTTCCGCGTCGTCGTCGTGCAGCACCGGCATGCCGAACACCCCGAGCACGGCATCGCCGATGAAGCCCTCGGCGCGACCGCCCAGCGCCGTGATCTCGTCGGTCACCATGCCGTGGAAGGCGGCGAGCACGTCGCGGAAGCGCTCCGGGTCGAGCCTTGCGGCGAGCTCGGTCGAGCCCGCCAGGTCGGCGAAGACGACCGTGACCACTCGCCGTTCCGAGGCGGCCGGCACCGCCACCGGCGCCGCGCAGTTGGGGCAGAAGTTCGCGTCGGGGGGCAGCGTTCGGCCGCATCGAGCGCATGGCTCGCCGGGCGACGCGGTGTCGGGTGGCCCGGGCTCCCCGGCCGGCTCCGAGGTCACGACCGGTACTCGATCAGCTGCACCGGGTTCCCGTCGGGATCGCGCACCGTTGCGAACCGCGCGCGGCCCTCAACCTCACCGACGTGCGCGTCGACGTCGGCGCCACGCTCGCGCAGCATGAGACGAGCATGGTCGAGATCGTCGACCCGGAAGACAACCGTGCCGCTCGTGGGCATCGGATCGGTGGTGCCGTGCAACGCGAGACGCACCGGCCCGGCATCCAGCTCTGCCCACTCGTCGCCGTCACGGCGCACGAGCGCAAGCCCCAGCACGTCGCGGTAGAACGCCACCGCGGCGCTCAGGTCGCGCACCCAGTAGTAGACGTGGTCGATCTCGCCGATCATGGCGGGTCAGTTCCGTCCGAGGATGCGGGCCTTCTGCGCCTGGAACTCTTCCTCGGTCAGGATGCCCCGAGTGCGGAGATCAGCGAGACGCTCGAGCTCGGTCGTGGCCGACGGTGAGACCGAGGACGGTGACGGCGGCGGCGAAGCCGCGCCGTCGGGACGAGACGGGGTCTCGTCGGATCGGTCGTCGGCCTGGGCGGGCATCGAGCGACCTCCCGAGCGCTGGTGGTTGAGCTCCCCCTGATGGAAGATCGTCCGCTGCACCTCTTCGGGCCGGCGGATGTCGTCGAACGAGTTCGTGCCGCTCGTGCTCGCGGACTGGATGAACAGCGTGCCGGCGCCGACGATGCGATCGAAGATGCCCTGTTCGAAACGCACGTCGTTCACCTGCTCGAGCGGGATCTCCATGGAACGCTTCGCGATGAATCCCTCACGGCTGATCACGCGGTCGGTCGAGACCACGAAGATGGATGTCCACCAGGCGACCACCTTCGGCATGACGTAGCCCAGCATCAGCGCGAGCCAGGCCGCCCACGCGATCCACACGGGCAGGCCGTCGACCCTGCCGTTGATCCACACGGCGACGGCCGTGGCGGCGATCGTCACGATCGCGGGCGCGGCCAGCGCCACCGGATGCGGCCGCAGCTCCAGCACGACGTCCTCACCGGGTATCAACAGTTTGCGGGGGAACATGGCGAGACGCTAGCGGAGGCTCGGGCTCTCCGGCAAGCAGGGGCCGGGCCGCGAGCGCGCGGGCGACGCGTGGGCCTCGGCGCCGTGGGAACGCTCAGCGCAGATGCCGGACCTCGTCGGACGCGACCGCGGCAGGCCCGTCGGCCGTCTCGAGCACCAAACGGCCCGACGCGTCGACGGCGACCGCGATCCCCTCTCGCCGAACGCCGTCGGTGCCGACGGCCGCCACGATGCGGCCCAGCGTGGATGAGCGCTCGGACCATCGGCCGATGACCTCGGTCGCGAACTCGGCCGCCGGCGCGCGATACGCGCCCGCGAACCGCGACAGGAACCCGCCCAGCAGCGCCACCCGATCGACCTCAGCCCCCAAGCCCCGAGCCTTTCGGGCGTCGAGGCTGCCGGGTGCGTCTGGGGCGGGCGCCTCGAGGGCATCGGGGGCGAGCAGGTTCAGCCCCGATCCGATCACGACCCAATCGACCTGATCGCCCGTCACCGAGGACTCCGCGAGCACGCCTCCCACCTTGGCCTCACCGACCAGCAGGTCGTTGGGCCACGTGCAGCGGACCTCGAAACCGCTGAGCTCGGTCGCGACCTCCGCCCAGACGGCGCCCGCGAGCAATGTGAGCAGACCGAGATCCTCGATCGCCATCGCCGGGCGCACCACGATCGAGGTCATGAGCGATCCGCCCGGCCGATCGAGCCACGTTCGCCCGAGCCGGCCCCGCCCGGCGGTCTGATGACCCGCGCCCACCAAGGTCCACTCGGGCGCCCCTTCATCGGCGAGCGCGGTGGCGACGGCGTTCGTCGACCCGATAACCTCGTGCCAGTGAGCGGGCGCAGACAGATCGGCCAGGTGGAGCGCACGCTCCAGTTCCGTCGCCGTCAAAGACCTACTCCGGTGCCGTCTGAGGTTTGACTCCCGTCGATCGCCCGGAGAGTATCGCGGACGAGCCGTGCGACCGAACAAGTCTTCACCAGGATGAACCCATGAGCGAGCGACCGTGAACCGATCATGAAGCCCAAGGTGTTGATCGCGAACCGAGGCGAGATCGCGGTGCGCATCATGCGCACGTGCCGCGAGCTCGGCATCCCGACCGTGGCCGTCTACTCCGACGCTGACCGCGACGCGCTGCACGTGGAGATGGCCGACCAGGCCTTCCGCATCGGCCCCGCCCAGGCGTCGGCGTCGTACCTGTCGATCGACGCGATCCTCGACGTCGCCCGCCGGTCGAGAGCCACCCTGGTCCACCCGGGGTACGGCTTCCTGTCGGAACGCCCTCAGTTCGCGCAGGCGATCGCCGACGCGGGCATGACCTTCGTGGGACCGTCACCCGCGGCGATCGAGATCATGGGCGACAAAGCGGCCGCTCGCCGCGCTGCTGATGCGAGCGGCATGCCCGTCGTGCCCGGCACACCCGAGCCGGTCGATTCGAAACAAGCACGGAATCAGGCCGAACGCATCGGGTTCCCGTTGCTCGTGAAGGCCGCATTCGGCGGAGGCGGCAAGGGCATGCACATCGTGCGCGATGCCGGCCATCTCGAGGAAGCGCTCAAGCGCGGTGCCCGTGAGGCGCAGTCCTACTTCGGGCGGCCCGAGGTGTTCTTGGAGCGCTACGTCGACCGCGGACGACACGTCGAGGCGCAGATCATCGCCGACGCCCAGGGCAACATCGTGTTCCTCGGGGAGCGCGACTGCACGGTGCAGCGGCGCCACCAGAAGCTGATCGAGGAAACTCCCTCGACCGCGATCGACGAAACGATGCGCGAGCGCCTCGCGGAGGCATCGATCACGCTCGCGCGTGAGACGGGCTACGTGAACGCAGGCACGATCGAGTGCATCGTCGACGAGGACGGCGACTTCTACTTCCTGGAGATGAACACGCGACTTCAGGTCGAGCACACGGTCACCGAGATGGTCACCGGACTCGACCTCGTCGCGTTGCAGATCGGCATCGCGATGGGTGAGTCGGTGGCCGACCTCTCGGTCTCGCCGCGTGGGGCGGCGATCGAGTGCCGCATCAACGCCGAGGACCCCGGGCGCAACTTCATGCCCGGACCGGGTCGCATCACACGCTACGAGGAGCCGGCGGGCCCGTTCGTCCGGGTCGACGCGGGGTTCGGGCAAGGACGGGAGATCCCCGGTGACTACGACTCGATGTTCGCGAAGCTCGTGGTCTCGGGAACCGATCGAGAGCAGGCGCGCCGGCGCATGCTGCGGGCCCTCGGCGAGTACACCGTCGAGGGCGTGCCCACCACGATCCCGGCGCATCGATGGGTGCTCGAATCGAAGGAGTTCAGGACCGGCACACACACGACGACGTGGGCCGAGCACGCGCTCGCCGAGGCCGACCTGCCGGCACACCCCGAGCTCGGACAGTCGGGTCCGTCGCCGCGCGAGGGACGTCCGGCCGACATCCTCGTCGAGGTCGACGGGCGCCGCGTGCCCGTGCGCGTGTTCGACGAGCGCCGTGACGTCGCACCGAGGCCGCCGGAGATCCACACGACCGCCCACCAGGAGCACGTGCACGGCGAGATGCGGGCGGACATGCAGGGCACGATCATCAAGGTGCTGGTCGAGAAGGGGCAAGACATCCGCGCGGGCGAGGTGATCTGCATCCTCGAGGCCATGAAGATGGAGAACCACATCGCCGCCACTCGTGACGGCGAGGTCACCGATCTCCCGATCCGCGCCGGCCAGGTCGTGCAGACGGGCCAGGTGCTCGCGGTCATCGACTGAACGGCCGCGCTACGGCCTGCCGACGAACCTCGCCACCGCCTCGATGTAGGACTCCGGCTCCTCCACGAACGTCATGTGACCGCTCCGCTCGAACAGCACGATCTGCGCGTCGGCGATACCCGCCGCAGTGACCTCGGCCGCCTCCAGCACACACGTGCGGTCGTGGAGCCCCGCGAGCACCAGCACCGGCGAGATCACCTCGTCGAGCCGATCCTCGACCTCGATCGCCCCGTAGCCGGCGGCGGCGAAGTGACGGAGCACGTCGGGCGCGTACACCGTGCCGGCCGTTCGCTCGAGGTAGTCCTCGATCCGAGGGTCGAGCGGGTCCGCGAAATGGAACGGGAGCTGATCACGGATCAGCTCCTCGACCTCGGCGGCGGTCGAGACCTCGGGCTCCCGCGCCCACGAGGCGATCACCCGATCCCGAAGCTCAGCGGGCTCGAACGTCTGCAGGTTCGCGTCCACCCGATCGAGGAACCGCATCGATGGGATGCACCCAGAGAGGATCGTCGCCGCAGCCGCGCCAGGGAAGTCGACGGCGTTCTGCAGAGCCACGAACGCGCC
>Ga0180121_10000096_pt1 | contig 29589 bp, 33 predicted proteins | sample AntDrymUQ5402106_2_FD_129676 | JGI IMG/M metagenome (GOLD analysis project Ga0180121, IMG submission 129676) | Polar desert sand microbial communities from Dry Valleys, Antarctica - metaG UQ540 (21.06) (version 2) (version 2) | ecosystem: Environmental > Terrestrial > Soil > Desert | place...
GCGTCGGCGAGCCCCTGCAGCTCGGCCACGACCGGTGCCGGGACGAGCATCCGGCCGTGCAGGAACCCGGCTCTGGCCACGTCGAGGATTCGGCCGTCGATGGCTACCGAGGTGTCGAGCACCCGGGGCAGCGCGGCGACCGGCACCCGACCCGCGCTGACCCCGACGCGGGCACCGAACATGCTGAGTACGGACTCGCGCTTGCTCGTCCCGAGGCCATAGCCGAGCATGCCTGCCGCCACCACAGCGAAGGCGAAGAGGGGAAACGTCAGCAAGGGACGGTTGAGCAGGAAGACCGGCCAGGTCACACCGGCGGCGACGATGACGCCGATCACGGCACCGACGACGCCGGCCACGATCTGCTCGGCGGGGGTCTCGCGCAGGCCGGCCTCCGCGGCGCGGACCACGTGGACCGTTCCGCGTCCGAGCAGGCCGCCGAGGACGTAGCCGAGCGCCGAGCCCAGGACGATGCCGAGACCGACGACCGTGAACGCGCCGAGGACGGGCTCACCGTCGTTGTCGATGACCTCGGCAACGTAGTAGCCGACGCCCGCGAAGAAGACCACCACGCACAGTCGGAGGAGCTCGACGACGGCACTGGGCGGGCGGGTCAACCGGGGTGACATCCGCGTGCGACGAATCAGGAGGCGAGGACCTCGTCGAGGATGGTCTCGGCCTTGTCCTCGTTCGTGTGCTCGGCGAGCGCGAGCTCGCTGACCAGGATCTGACGAGCCTTGGCGAGCATCCGCTTCTCGCCGGCCGACAGGCCGCGGTCCTTGTCGCGACGCCACAGGTCGCGCACGACCTCGGAGACCTTGATGACGTCACCGGAGGCGAGCTTCTCGAGGTTGGCCTTGTAGCGGCGCGACCAGTTCGTCGGCTCCTCGGTGTGCGGCGCCCGAAGCACCTCGAACACCCGGTCCAGACCCTCCTGGCCCACGACGTCACGCACGCCCACCAGGTCGCAGTTCTCGGCCGGGACCCGGACCGTCAGGTCACCCTGGGCGACCTTGAGGACCAGGTAGAGCTTGTCCTCACCCTTGATCGTTCGTGTCTCGATGGACTCGATCAGTGCGGCCCCGTGGTGGGGATATACGACCGTCTCGCCGACCTCGAATGTCATATGTGTCAGGCCCCTTTCGCGACCACCAGAATAACACGGGGAACTCCGTCGCTCTGCCGACTTCGGCGACGTTTGTCCAGGTCAGAGCCGACACGGTCTCTTGACAGACCAGCAGTGACATGCATCCGCACTGCCATACTGACGGCCGTGCGTACCCGGCCGGCGGCCCCCGCGACCCACCGCGGCACCGCGTCGGCCTTGCTGCTCTCAGCCCACCCGCTGCCGAGCGTGGCGGTCACCGCATTCACCACCGCCGCCTCTGCTGCCGCCGGACAGTCAGCGGGCAGGTGCGTTCTCGTCGCCGCCGCAGTGGCCACCGGGCAGCTCTCGATCGGCTGGTCCAACGACCTGCTCGACCGTGACCGCGACGCGCTCGCGGCGCGGACCGACAAGCCAGTCGCGACCGGTGACGTGTCGCCGTCGCTGGTGACCGGCGCCTGCGGGATCGCCGTTCTCAGCTGCGTCGCGCTGTCGCTGGCCGCGGGCTGGCGGGCCGGCATGGCGCACCTGCTCGCCGTCGCGGGCGGGTGGGCCTACAACCTCGGCCTCAAGCGGACTGTCGTCTCGGTCCTTCCCTACGCGACGAGCTTCGCCCTCATCACCGCCTTCGCGACGCTCAGCCTGCCGGGCAGTCCGTGGCCGCGCCCGTGGGCCCTGGCGGCCGGCGCGCTGCTCGGCGCCGGAGCGCACTTCCTCAACGTCGTGCCCGACGTCGAGGCGGACCTGGCGGCCGGGGTGCGCGGCCTCCCCCAGCGGCTCGGTGCCCGACGGTCGGCGGTGGTCGGCGCGCTCCTGCTCTGGGTGGCCTGCGTGCTGGTCGTGCTCGGACCAGGGGCGCCGGTGCCGCTCTGGGCGGGGGCGGGCCTGGGAGTCGCGGCGGCGACTGCTGCGTCGGCAGCAGGCCTCGGCAGGCGTACGTCGGGTCGGGCACCGTTCCTGCTCGCCGTCGCCACCGCCGCGGTCGCCGTCTCGTTGACGGTGGCCCGGGGCTCCGAGCTCACCTGATCGTGGCCGGCACCTGGCCGTGGCCGGCACCTGGCCGTGGCCGGCACCTGGCCGTGGCCGGCCTCGCTACGCTGTGCGCCGTGCAACGAGCCCACCGACCTCAGCGCCCTCGGCGTGCCGGTCGGACAGCGACCGTGCGATCCGCCGTTGCGACGGTGCTCGTCGCCTTGCTCAGCGCATGTGGCGCGGGCTTCGACGCGACCTCCACCCAGACCTACGCACCCTCCGACGGCATCCAGGCCGACTCCGGCGACATCCGCGTCCTCAACGCGCTGGTCGTGGCGAGAGAGGCCGGATCCGACGGCGCCGTGAGCGCGACCGTCGTCAACCGTGGGGACCGGCGCGACCGGCTCACCGGGGCCACCAGCCCGGACGGCACGGTCGAGCTCAGCGGCACCGGGGACCTTCCGGCGGGGGGCTCGCTCACCTTCGGAACCGGCGGCGACGCGACGGCGACCCTGCGCGGCCTGGCCAGGAACCCCGGGGAGACGATCACCCTCGAGCTCATGTTCGCGCGCGCCGCACCGGTCAGGTTGGACACCGTCGTGCTCGCCGCGACAGGCGACTACGCCGAGCTCGCCCCGGCCCCGGCGACGTCGCCACCCTCGCCCTGACCCCAGGACCTGCCGGTCACGGCTCGAACTTGTAGCCGAGGCCGCGCACCGTGACGATGTGCTTCGGCACCCCGGGGTCGGGCTCGACCTTGGACCGCAGGCGCTTCACGTGCACGTCGAGGGTCTTGGTGTCCCCGACGTAGTCCGAGCCCCAGACCCGGTCGATCAGCTGGCCCCTCGTCAGCACCCGGCCGGCATTGCGCAGCAGGAGCTCCAGCAGCTCGAACTCCTTGAGCGGCATGGCCACCTGCTCGCCGTCGACGCTGACCACGTGCCGGTCGACGTCCATGCGGACCGGGCCGGCCTCCAGCGTTGCCGGCACCAGTTCGTCGGGCTCGCCGTGTCGGCGCAGGACGGCGCGGATGCGGGCCACGAGCTCGCGGGTGGAGTAGGGCTTGGTGACGTAGTCGTCGGCGCCGATCTCCAGCCCCACGACCTTGTCCACCTCGCTGTCCTTCGCCGTCAGCATGATCACGGGCACCGTCGACCGGGCCCGCAGCGCACGGCACACCTCGGTGCCCGAGAGCCCGGGGAGCATGAGGTCCAGCAGCACGAGGTCGGCACCGTGGCGGTCGAACGACTCGAGCGCGGCCGGGCCGTTCTCGGCCAGGTGCACCTCGAACCCCTCCCTGCGCAACATGTAGGACAGGGCGTCACGGAAGGACTCCTCGTCCTCGACGACCAGGATGCGGGTCACTCGGTCTCCTCCGACGACGGCGCGGCAGGCAGCCGCAGGGTGAACGTGGAGCCGGTTCCCTTGGCGCTCCACACAGTGGCCTCTCCGCCGTGGCCGGCGGCGACGTGCTTGACGATCGAGAGCCCGAGTCCGGTGCCACCGGTGTCGCGCGAGCGCGCCGCGTCCACCCGGTAGAAGCGTTCGAAGATCCGGTCCCGCTCCGCCTCGGCGATGCCGGGGCCTTCGTCGGTGACGCTGACCTCGGCCACCGCTCCGGACCCCTCACCGACGAGGCTGCCCGCCACGACGACCCTCGTCCCCTGCGGCCCGTAGCGCACGGCGTTGTCGACGAGGTTGCCCAGAGCCGTGATGAGCTGGCGGGCGTCACCGAGGACGTTGAGCCCCCGCCTGCCGCCGCAGACCAGGGTGATCGATCGCGCCTCGGCCGGGAGGCGGTTGCGGTCGACCGCCTCGCCGATCACGTGGTCGAGCGAGACCAGCTCCGGCGCGCTCAGCGGGTCGTGCCCCTGCAGACGGGAGAGCTCGATGACGTCCTGGACCAGCCTGGACAGCCGGGCCGTCTCGTGAGCCATGCGCCCGGCGAACCGGCGTACGGCCTCGGGGTCGTCGGCGGCGTCCAGCAACGCCTCGGCCAGCAGGGCCATCGCCCCCACCGGAGTCTTGAGCTCGTGGCTGACGTTGGCGACGAAGTCGCGGCGGACCGCGTCGACCCGCAGCGTCTCGGTGTGGTCCTCGACGAGCAGGAGCACGAGCGAGGAGCCCAGCGGGGCGACCCGCGCCAGGACCGGCTGCGTCGACGTCCCGATGGGTCCGCGGGGGAGCTCGAGCTCCGCCTCGCGGATCTCGCCGTCCCGACGCACGCGGCGGGCCAGGTCCAGCAGGGTTTCCGACAGGAGGTTCTCACCGCGCACGATGCCCAGGGAGTGGGCCGCCGGGCTGGCTCGTACGACGTGGTCCCTTGCGTCGAGCACCACCGCCGCGGAGCGCAGGACGGAGAGCACATCGGCCACCCCGTCGGGCAGGACCGGGGCCGCGTGCGGGTCCGCCGTCAGCGCCACCTCACGTTCACCGGCCCGGAAGGCGAGGACGGCCGCGGCACCGATGAGGACGCCGACGACGCCGGCCAAGCCTGCGAGCAGCACGTCCACGACACCGATCGTAGGTCCCGCGAGGTGCCGCCGACTCCGTCCCGAGGCCCGGCGCGGCTGCGTTCGGCCGCTGTTCACCTTCGGGTCGGCGCTCGTTCACGGCAGACTGTCAGGGTGCTCCCGCCGCCGCCATGGCCGGGCGAGGCACCGAGGCTCGAAGGGTGACCCATGAGAAACGCCTACCACGAGGAGCTCGACGCCCTCACCGGCCAGCTGGTCGAGATGACCCGACTGGTGGGCTCGGCGATCAACCGGGCCACGACGGCGCTGCTCGACGCCGACCTCACCCTCGCCGAGAGCGTGATCGTGGCGGACGACGCTGTCGACGCGCTCCGCGACGACCTGGACCGCCGGGCCATGGACCTGCTGGCGCGCCAGCAGCCCGTGGCCAGTGACCTGCGCGCCATCGTCACGACCCTGAAGATGAGTGCCGACCTCGAACGGATGGGGGACCTCGCGCGCCACGTCGCACGCGCGGCCCGCCGTCGCTTCCCCGACCCGGCCGTGCCGGCGCCGCTGCGGGCGACCGTCATCGAGATGGGACAGGTCGCGGAGCTCCTCGTCGCCAAGGCAGGTGGCGTCCTCGCGTCCCACGACGTCGAGGACGCGCTGCAGATCGAGCGCGACGACGACGAGATGGACCGCCTGCACCGCGACCTGTTCACGGCGCTGCTCGACGTCTCCTCGCCGTACAGCATCGAGGCCGCTATCGACGTCACGCTCGTGTCGCGCTACTACGAGCGCTTCGCCGACCACGCGGTCGCCGTAGCCCGGCGGGTGGTCTTCCTGGTCACCGGGCAACAACCACAGGACATCGCCGAACGGGTCTGACCGGGCGTAGTCCCGGGGTCCCGGGCACACCGCGTGACGCGGACGTAGCGTGGGTCGCATGAGCGTCACCAGCCGGGCGACGGCGCGGCGTTGGGCGAGCGCCCTCGCCGGCACGGTCGCCGTGGCTCTCGCCACGCCGGCCCTCGCCCGCCTGCCCGTCCAGGAGTCCGACCTCGACGCCGGACGGCTGCTCGCGATGGCTCGCGGCTCCTCAGACGTCGCACACCAGGGGCTGGTCGAGACAGCCGGGTCCCTCGGGCTGCCCGACCTCCCGCGGCTCGGCGGGGTCGCCGCGCTTCTCGGCGGCACCACGAGGGCCCGGGTCTGGTGGCGCTCACCGGCGGCCTGGCGGGTCGACCGCATCACCGCCACCGGCGAGTCGGGCAGCTATGCGATCCCAGGCGGGGTGCAGACGTGGGACTTCGAGCGCTCCGCGGTCGAGAGGTCGATCCGCAGTGCAGCGGTCCATCTTCCGCGCGTCGACGACCTCCTGCCGCCGCAGGCCGCGCGCCGCGCCCTGGCGGGTGTCACTGCCCGGGACCGGGTCAGCGCGCTGCCCGCACGAAAGGTCGCCGGCCGACAGGCCGACGGTGTGCGCATCGTGCCCGCCGACCGTTCGAGCACCGTCGCGCGCCTCGACCTGTACGTCGACGTGCGCACCGGCCTCCCCCTGTCGCTGCTCGTCATGGCTCGCGGCAGCAGCGTCCCCGCCCTGCGCACCGCCTTCGTCGAGCTCTCCCTCAGCCCCCCGGCACTCGAGGTCCTGCGGGCTCAGACGCCTCCGTTCAGCCGCGTTCGGACGACGTCCACGCCGGACCTCGCAGCCGCTGTCGACCGCTTCGCGCCGTTCGCCCTTCCCGCCCGCCTCGGTGGCTCGCCACGCAGCCGTGGCGTCGTCGGCAGCGGCGGCGGCAGCGCGACGTACGGCCGGGGGCTGGCCCGGTTCGTCCTCCTTCCTCTCCCCCCGCGCCTGGGCCGTCCGGCCATCGACGCGGCGACCGACGGGGGAGGGACGGTCCTGGATGTGGGGGGCGACGGCGACGGCGACGGCGAGGCGGTGCTCATCGCGACCCCGTTGCTCAACGCCGTCGTGGCGCACTCCCATAGGCAGCCCGACGGCAGCCTGGGCCGGCGCGGCCGCTCGTACCTGCTGGCCGGAACGGTGGACGCGGCGACCCTGCACGCCGCGGTGCGCGAGCTCGTCGCCGACCCGCCACCGCTGCGATGACCGAGGACGTCATCCGCACCCGCGGTCTCACCAAGCGCTTCGGCTCGGTCCTCGCCGTGGACGACGTGTCACTCGATGTCCGCCAGGGTGACCGCTACGGATTCCTCGGACCCAACGGGTCGGGCAAGACCACGACCGTCCGGCTGCTGCTCGGTCTGGTCTTCGCCACCTCGGGCACCGTGGAGCTGATGGGCGCCCGGATGCCGGGTCCCGGGCGGGCTGCGCTGGCCGACATCGGAGCGCTCATCGAGGGTCCGGCCGCCTACGGGCACCTCTCGGCGCGGGCCAACCTCGCCCTGCTCGATGCCGCCGGACCGGGTGGCGGGCGGCGTACCCGACGGCGCCGGGTCGACGCGGCGCTCGAGCAGGTGGGTCTGGACGGGGTCGGCCGCCGGCCGGTGAAAGCATTCTCGCTGGGCATGCGTGGCCGCCTCGGCCTGGCCGGGGCGCTTCTTCGCACACCGCGGCTGCTCGTGCTGGACGAGCCGACGAACGGCCTGGACCCGCAGGGGATCCGTGAGGTCCGCGACCTGCTGCTCGAGCTCAACCGCGCCGGCACGACCCTCTTCCTGTCCAGCCACCTGCTCAGCGAGATCGAGAGCATCTGCACCCGGGTCGCCGTGCTGCAGCAGGGACGGGTCGTGGCCCAGGACGACGTGGCCGCGATGCGGGCGCCGACGGGGCGCGTGCTCGTCCGTACGCCGGACGCGGACCTCGCCGTCGCCACCCTCGACGGCCGCGTCGAGCACCGGGACGACGACCTGATCGTCGTGCGGCACCCCAGCCCGCCCGAGCTCGCCGCCCTGCTCGTCGGCCGCGGTGTCAGGTTGACCGAGTTGCGCGAGGAGCGACGCACCCTGGAGGAGGTCGTGCTGGCGCTCACCGGGCCCGGCTCCGACCGGGTCGCGACGCGGGGACACCCGTCGTGATCGTCGTCGAGCTCTCGAAGGTGTTCCGCCGGCCCCGCACGTGGGTGACGATCGGGCTGCTGTGCCTGCTGCCGACCGTCGTCGCCGTCTTCCTCGCGGTCACCGACCTGGCGCCGCGCCCGGGTGAGGGACCGGCGTTCCTGTCGGCCGTCCTGGCCAACGGCGCGCTGTTCCCCGCCGCGGCCCTGGGCATCGTGCTGCCCCTGTTCCTGCCGGTCGCCGTGGCCGTGATCGCCGGGGACGCCGTCGCCGGTGAGGCGTCGGGAGGCACGCTGCGCTACCTGCTCGTGCGCCCGGTCGGCCGGACGAGGCTGCTCTTCGCCAAGCTCGTCTCGGTGATGGCCTTCCTCGTCGTCGCCGTGACGGCCGTCGCCGGCACGGCGTACGTCATCGGGACGCGGTTGTTCGTGCCCCAGCCCGGCTCCCCCGCGGAGGTGGTCACCGGCCTGTCGGGGAGCACCCTCAGCCCCGCGCAGCTCGCGTGGCGGACCGTCCTGGTGATCCTCTTCATCTCGTGGTCGATGCTCGGGGTCGCCGCGGTGGCGCTGTTCCTCTCGACCCTGACCGACTCGCCGCTCGGTGCGGCCCTGGGCGCGCTGGCCGTGCTCGTCACCAGCCAGGTGCTGGTGACCCTCGACGCGGCGGGCTCGGTGAAGGAGTACCTGCCCACCCGGTACTGGCTGGCCTGGGTGGACTTCTTCCGGGACCCGATCCTCTGGCACGACGTGCGCAACGGGGTGGTGGTGCAGGGCGCCTACGCCGCGGTGCTCCTCGGTCTCGCGTGGGCCAACTTCACGACCCGTGACATCACGACCTGACCGGGCAGCCGGGCGGGGTACTCGGAGCGGCGACGGCGACGGCGTCGAGGACCAGCGCCTGCACCGCCGGGTCGGTCGGCAGCTCACCGTGACCCACCCGCCGCCCTGGGCACACCTCCTGCACGACGAGGTCGAGTGCCCCGCCGAGCCGCGCGCTCGAGGGCGGTGTGACGACCTCGTCGTCGGTGGTCCAGATGCTCACCCAGCGTGGGCCGGGCGGCGTCTCGTCACCGCGGTTGAGCCGACCGAGCAGGCCGCTGTCGGGAGCGAGCTCCCGGCAGGCCGCAGGGCACGAGCCCGGGGACACCACGGCGGCCAGGGCGGCGACATCGGTGCCATGGTGCGGTGAACCGAGGGTGACCACCCGGCGGGCCCGCGACCGGCCGCCCTGCTCGGCGACCCACAGGCGCGCCACCACGCCGCCGGCCGACAATGCGACGACGTCGACCGACGGGGCGCCTGCCGCGACGGCCTGGCCCGCAGCCTCCTCGAGGACGCGCGCCTGTGCGGCCAGCGGCCCAGTCCCCCCGGAGGGCAGACGCAACACAGTCGCCTGCCGCCCCTCTGCGCGGATCACCTCGGCGAGCTGCTCCAGCGCAGCCACGCCCCCGCCGTACCCCGGCACGAGCAGGACGGGGCCGGGCCGGGCCTGCGGAACCGCGTCGGTCCCACGCTGCGTTGTCCGCAGGACGATGGCGCCCGCGACAGCCGATGCCAGGAGGACCAGCAGCGCCAGGACGAGGACCAGGCGACGTCGCGGGCTCACCGGTAGCCCGCGCGAGCCCTGGTGCGTCGGCTCGACCGGGACATGGTTCCCTCCTCTCCAAGCGCCGTCGGCAGAGGAGGAACCCTTGCACGTCCTGGTCACAGGTGGGTGCGGCTTCATCGGCTCGCACGTCGTCGAGGAGCTGGCCGGCGCCGGCCATCGCGTCCGCGTGCTCGACGACCTCTCGACGTCGACGCCGGCGCATCTGCCCGAGGGGGCCGAGCTGCAGGTCGGCGACGTCACCGACCCGACGGCCGTGGCGACCGCACTCGTCGGCGTCGACGCCGTGTCGCACCAGGCCGCGAAGGTCGGGCTCGGCCGGGGCGTCGAGGACCTTGCCGACTACGTGCGCCGCAACGACCTCGGCACCGCGGTGCTGCTCTCGGCGATGGCCGGGGCCGGGATCGCGCGGCTCACGCTGGCGTCGTCGATGGTCGTGTACGGCGAGGGGGGCTACGACTGCCCCGACCACGGGCCCGTGCGCCCCGCACCGCGGCGCAACGACGACCTCGAGGCGGGACGGTTCGAGCCGCGCTGCGCCCTGTGCTCGGCGCCGCTGACCGTTCGCGAGGTCGACGAGTCGGCGGCCTTGGACCCCCGCAACGGCTATGCCGCCTCGAAGGTCGCGCAGGAACACCTCAGCGCGACCTGGGCCGGCGTGACGGGCGGGCGGGCGGTGGCGCTGCGCTACCACAACGTCTACGGCCGGCGGATGCCCCGGGACACGCCGTACGCCGGCGTGGCCGCGCTGTTCCGGTCGGCACTGGGCCGCGGCGAGGCTCCCCTGGTCTTCGAGGACGGCGCCCAGCTGCGCGACTTCGTGCACGTCCGCGACGTCGCCAGGGTGAACCGGCTGGCCCTGGAGCACGACGGCCCCGAACGGGGTCGGCTCACGCCGTTCAACGTCGCCAGCGGCCGGCCGAGCACTGTGGGAGCGCTGGCCGCGGCGCTCGCGAACGTCCTCGGCGGCCCGCGGCCGGTCGTCACGGGCGAGTTCCGGACGGGGGACGTGCGCCACGTCGTCGCCTCCCCTGCCCGCGCGGTCACCGGTCTCGGCTTCCGGGCTGCCGTGAGCCTCCGGGAAGGCATGGCCGACTTCGCCGCCGAGGAGGACCTCACCAGACGTCGAGGACCAGCGACTGGAAGGTGAGCGCGCAGGCGGCGTTGAGCAGCAGCCAGCGGCGCGAGCGGCGCGGCAGCGCGGCCGTGAGGACCACCAGCCACGGCGCGAAGGGCAGCCAGATGCGCTCGACCTCGAGGCGGGTGACTCCCGACAGGGCGAGGACGAGGAGGGCGAGCAGCGACGCGGCAGCGAGGACGGTGGGCACCCGGTCCGGTCGCCGGGTGGCGGCGACCACGGTCGCCGGTCCCACGAGCACCGCGAGGACCGCGAAGTCGGCGACGAACGAGTAGGCGTAGGGCCGGTCGTCACCCTTGCCGAGCGTCCATGCCCGGTGGGTGGCGGCGACACCGTCGAACCACCAGAACCCCCCAGCGGTCAGCAGCGCGGGCACGACCGCGAGACCGACGACGAACGCGGCCGCCAGAGCGGCCCGGTGTGCGGAGGAGGTCTCCGGCCACCGGTGCCGGCGGACCGCCAGCCAGCCCACCGCGACGAGCACCGCCCCGAACGGAAGCAGTCCGTAGCTGAGGTAGGCCAGGGAGCCGGTGAGCGCCCCGGCGACTCCGAGCAGGAGCCACGACCGGCGGCGCAGACCCGCCGCGAGCGCCGCCGCGGCCCAGGCGCCGACACCGAGGAAGAACGAGTCGGCACTCGTCGCGACGGTGATGGCGAACGGACCCAGGACCAGGAACGGCAGCGCCCGCCGGGCTGCCTTCTCGTCGCCGAGCTCTCGAAGCACCAGCGCGATGGCGGCCACCGCCGAGGCGCCGGCGCCGATCACCAGGGCTGCCGCCCAGCCGGACCCCGAAGCACCGAGCCGGTCCCAGACCCAGAGCACCAGCACCATCAGGGGAGGGTGGCCGTTGACGTGTACCGGCAGACGGCGGTGCGCGACGTCATCGGCGAACCCGGCAAGGAACGCGGCCGGGTCGCTCCCGACGGCCAGCAGCGCCGGAAGGTACTCGCTCGCCCGAGCGATCGGCCCGCCGATGCGGAGGTGGCCGTCCCATACCGCCAGCGCCACCGCCCAGCCTGCCGCAGCCACGGCGCTGAACGGCAGCAGCAGTCGCCAGGAGAGGTGGCGGCAGAGCGGGGGCAGCACGACGACCGCGACCGCAGCGAACAGGGCACCTGGCACCAGTGCCCTGGGGGAGAACCGGTAGTGACCCAGGAAGGGCGGTGCCAGCACGTTGAGGTCACCTCCCGGCAGGAGATGACGTCCCCACAGGACTGCGACGGCCACGAGCGCCACCCACCCGGCGAGCGCGGCGACCAAGGACGACTGCAGTCGCCGGCTGCTCCGGAGCACGGCCCGAGGCTACGTGAGCGCAGTGCCGGTGCCGTCTGCCGGCAAGACGTCATGATCCGGTAAGGGTTGGCCGGTCCCGCTCTGGTTATCTACCTCCCGTGACCATCGACGTCGTGCTGCCGTGCCTCGACGAGGCGCGTGCCCTGCCGTGGGTGCTGTCCCGGATGCCCGAAGGTTTCCGACCTGTCGTCGTGGACAACGGCTCGACCGACGGCTCCCCCGACGTCGCCCGCGCAGCGGGGGCGCATGTCGTCGAGGCCTTCCAGCGTGGTTACGGCGCCGCCTGCCACGCCGGGCTGATGGCGACGACGAGCGATGTGGTGTGCGTCATGGACGCCGACGCCTCTCTGGACCCGGGAGAGCTGCCATCCGTCGTCGGCCCGGTCCTGAGCGGTCAGGCCGACCTCGTGATCGGACGGCGGACCACCCGCTCACTGCGGGCCTGGTCCCCCCCCTCCCGGCTGGCCAACGTGGCGCTGGCCGCGACGGTCCGCCGACGCACCGGTCTCCCGCTGCGTGACCTGGGCCCGGTCCGCGCCTTCCGCCGGCAGGCGCTGATCGACCTCGAGCTCACCGACCAGCGTTTCGGCTACCCGCTGCAGACCCTGCTGGCGGCACACGCCGCCGGCTGGGCGATCACCGAGGTGCCGGTCCGCTACCTGCCGCGCACCGGCCGGTCCAAGGTCACCGGGACGCTGCCCGGTTACGTCCGCACCGTGCGCGACATGCGAGCGGTGCTCGCCCGATGACGGTGCGCGATGCCCAGGTCGTCGTCCTTGCCAAGAGCCCGGTCCCCGGCCGGGTCAAGACGCGGCTGACCCCGCCGTACTCACCTGCACAGGCGGCGGACCTGGCGCTGGCCGCGCTGGTCGACACCCTGCGCGCGGCAGGCGGCGCTGCCGTACGCCGGTGCCTGCTCGTCCTGGACGGTGAGCCTGGCGACTGGTTGCCCGACGGCGTGGAGGTGCGCCCGCAGCGAGGCGACCTGCTCGACGAGCGGATCACGTGCGCGCTCGCGGATGCCTACGCGGGTCTGCCCGTCCCGGTGCTGCTCGTCGGCATGGACACACCTCAGGTGACCTCCGAGGACCTGGAGCGCGCAGTCGACCACCTCCTCCGCGACGGCACCGATGCAGTTCTGGGCCACGCGGAGGACGGCGGGTACTGGGCCATCGGTGTGCGCCACCCACGACCCGAGCACGTCCTGGGGGTCCCGATGTCCCGCGACGACACCGGGTCCCGGCAGCTCGAGCAGCTGCAGTCACTGGGTCTACGAGTCAGGCTGCTGGACACGCGCCGCGACGTGGACGACGCCGCCGATGCCGATGCCGTGTCGCGCCGCGCACCGCACGGCGCCTTCGCTGCGACCCTGGCCCGGCTCACGGAGGGCACCGCGTGATGGGCCGGCTCTACTCCGGCGCGCTGCGCGAGGGACACCGGCTCGAAGCCGTGTACCCCGACGGATCGCGGGTGCCGGTCCCCGTCGAGCTGTGGCGCGGCCCGCTGCGGCCCGGCGACGGCTCCGTGCTCGACCGGTCCTTCGGAGCCACTCTCGACATCGGCTGCGGGCCGGGCCGGCTGGCTGCGGCTCTGCGGCACCGAGGTGTCGCGGCGGTCGGCATCGACGTCAACAAGGACGCCGTACGGCTGGCCCGCACCGCCGGTGCGGTGGCCCGCCGCTGCTCGGTGTTCGGCCCCGTCCCGCGTCCTGGCCGATGGGACACCGCGCTCCTGGTCGACGGGAACATCGGCATCGGCGGCGGACCCGTCGTCCTCCTACGGCGCGTGCGCGAGCTGCTCAGCGCAGGCGGGCGGGCGCTGGTGGAGGTCGAGGGGCCGGCGGGCAACAGCGAGCTCACCTCGCTGCGCCTCGCGTCCGCCGGCCGGGTGTCCCGGCCGTTCCCGTGGGCCCGGTTGGCGTTGCGGGACACCAGAGGCATCGCCGCCCTCGCTGGGCTCCGTGTCGACGAGAGCTGGCAGGAGGCCGGCCGATGGTTCGTGGCCCTGGGCAACGCCTGACCGACCTCGCGCTCGGGCGGGGCGAGCCGCCGCCCGGACCGTTCCGTCCCGCCTTCTGGCGCAGCCCGCTTCGAGGCCCGTGGCTCACCGCCGTGCTGGGCTCCGTGCTCCTCGTCGGCATCCCGATCCTGTTCGTCACAGGGCTGCTCTCCTACGCGGCATACAACCCCGACCTCGGCGGCGGCAACGACCGGACCCCGGGCAAGGGGCTGTTCGGCTTCTACCTGTTCACCTGGCCGACCGACCCGGTCTGGCTCTACCGAGCGGTCATCGGCACGCACGTGCTGCTCGGGCTCACCGTGCTGCCGGTGGTGCTCGCCAAGCTGTGGTCGGTCATCCCCAAGCTGTTCGCCTGGCCGCCGGTGGAGTCCCCGGCCAAGGCGCTGGAGCGGCTGAGCCTGGTGCTCCTCGTCGGCGGGGCGGTCTTCGAGCTGATGACCGGGCTGATGAACATCCAGCTGTTCTATCCGTGGTCGTTCAGCTTCTACACAGCGCACCTCTATGGCGCCTGGGTATTCATCGGGGCCTTCGTCACCCACGTCGCCCTCAAGCTGCCCACCATGGTGCGGGCGCTGCGTGCGCGCAGCCTGGCCCGCGAGCTGCGCACCGGCCTCGCCGAGACGCGCCCCGAGGAGCCCGACGAGTTCGGCCTGGTCGCCGTGTCGCCGGCCGCGCCCACCATGTCCCGGCGGGGGCTGCTCGGGCTGGTCGGCGGCGGCTCCCTGCTGCTGGTCGGTCTCGCCGGCGGGCAGACGCTGGGCGACCGGCTGCGCGGGACGGCACTGCTCGCTCCGCGGGGCGGGTCGTACGACGGGGACTTCCCGGTCAACAAGACGGCGGCCAGTCGCGGGGTCACCGCCGCCGACGTCGGCGACGGCTGGCGGCTGGACGTCGTGGCGGGCGACAGGAGCATGTCGTTGACCCGCGCCGAGCTGCTCGCCCTGCCGCAGACCACTGCGCGACTGCCGATCTCGTGCGTCGAGGGGTGGTCGACCACGCAGACCTGGACCGGCGTCCGGCTGGCCGACCTGCTCGACCTCGTCGGTGCGGGGCCCGTCGACATCGTCGTGGACTCCCTGCAGAAGGGCGGGGCCTTCGCCACCGTCCGGCTCGCCGGCAACCAGGTGGCCGACCCTCGGTCGCTGCTCGCACTGGAGGTCAACGGCGAGGCGCTCAGCATGGACCACGGCTACCCTGCCCGCGTCATCGTGCCGGCCGCGCCGGGAGTGCACTGCACGAAGTGGGTGCGCGAGATGAAGGTGCTGGGGAGGCAGGCGTGAGCCGGCTGCGGGCTCTCTACGGTGCGTCCCCTGGCCACCTGGTGGCGTTGGCTGTGGGCGGGTTGGTGTCGGCGTACGCCGTGACGCGGGTGCCCGACCTCAGCACTCTGGTGTCCATCGCGCTGTGGTTCGGGTTCATGCTCATCGCCCACGACCTGCTGCTGTACCCGGTCTATGCCGCCGCGGACGGCGTGGCCGCGCGGGTGCAGCACCGGGCTCGGCCGCGGGTGCCCTGGACGAACTACGTCCGGGTGCCGACCGTGCTCTCGGGCCTGCTCCTGCTGGCATGGTTCCCGCTCGTGCTGCGGTTGTCGTCGGGCTACGGCCGGGCCAGCGGCCGCAGCGACGACGGGTACCTCGGCCGATGGCTGGCGGTCACCGCGGTCCTCTTCGCGGTCTCCGGCCTGCTCTACCTCGTCCGGGTCGTCACGACGCGGCGCAGGTCCGGGGCCCCGGGCCCGGCTACCGACCCTGGTTCTTGACGGCGTCGATGGCTGCGGACGCGGCCTGCGGATCGAGGTACTCCCCGCCCGGGGTGAGCGGTCGCAGCCCGGCGTCGAGCCGGTAGACCAGCGGGATGCCGGTCGGGATGTTGAGCCCGGCGATGTCCTCGTCGGAGATGCCGTCGAGATGCTTGACCAGCGCACGCAGCGAGTTGCCGTGCGCGGTCACCAGGACGGTACGTCCGGCGCGCAGGTCGGGCACGACCCCGTCGTACCAGTAGGGCAGCATCCGCACGACGACGTCCTTGAGGCACTCGGTGCGCGGCACCACCTCGTCGGGCAGCTCGGCGTACGCCGCGTCCCCCACCTGCGACCACCCGTCGTCGTCGGGCAATGGCGGTGGCGGGGTGTCGTAGGACCGGCGCCAGAGCATGAACTGCTCCTCGCCGAACTCCGCCAGGGTCTGCTTCTTGTCCTTGCCCTGCAGCGCGCCGTAGTGGCGCTCGTTGAGGCGCCACGATCGCCGGACCGGCAGCCACAGCCTGTCCGCGGCGTCGAGGGTGACGTGCGCGGTCTCCACGGCGCGGCGCATGACCGAGGTGTGCAGCACGTCGGGGAGCAGGTCCCGCGCGACGAGCAGCTCTCCGCCGCGGCGGGCCTCGGCCCGGCCCTGCTCGGTGAGGCCGACGTCCACCCAGCCGGTGAACAGGTTCTTCTCGTTCCACTCGCTCTGCCCGTGGCGGAGCAGGACGAGGGTGTACGACCGGGCCGCGGGGATCACGGCGACGAGCGTACGGTCCTGGGATGAGACCGGTGCGGGGGGCCTTTGCGAGCACCGTCGCCGGTCTGCCGCGGGAGTTCTGGTGGCTCTGGGTCGGCACCCTGGTGAACCGGGCGGGAGCCTTCGTCCTGCCGTTCCTCGCCTTCTACCTGACCGACGAGCTCGACCTGACCCCGTCCTACGTCGGTCTGGTGCTCGGCGCGTTCGGCTTCGGCAGCATCCTCGCCTCCCTCGGAGGTGGAGTCCTGGCCGACCGGTTCGGCAGGCGACCGGTCCTGCTCGGGTCCCAGCTCGCGACGGCCGTCAACCTGGTGGCGCTGGGTCTGACGACTGAGGCGACGTGGGTGTTGCTGCTCGTCGCGCTCCTCGGGTTGACCAGCAACACCTCTCGGCCCGCGTTCGCCGCGATGACGACAGACATCGTCGCGCCGAAGGACCGGGTGCGGGCGTTCTCGTTGAACTACTGGGCGATCAACCTCGGGTTCGCCATCGCCCCGGCACTGGCCGGTGTGCTCGCCACCTCGGGATACCTCACGCTCTTCCTGGTCGACGCCGGGACGACCCTGGTCTTCGCCGTCCTGATCTTCCTGCGGGTCCCGGAGTCGCGCCCCGTCGTGCACAGCGCGGCAGCGGCGGGTGCCGGGTCGATGACCGACGTCCTGCGGGACCGGGTGTTCATGTCGTTCGTGCTGCTCACCTTCGGCTTCGCCGTGGTGTTCATGCAGCACCTGTCGGCGCTGCCGGTGCAGATGCTCGACGACGGGCTCGAGGCGTCGCAGTACGGCGCCGTGATTGCGCTCAACGGCGTGCTCATCGTGCTCGTCACCGTGCCGCTGTCCACGTGGTTGCAACGCTTCCCGCGCTCGCGGGTCCTCGCGGTGAGCGGGGTGTTCGTCGGGCTCGGGTTCGGGGCGACGACCTGGGCCTCGACACCCTCGGAGTACGCGTGGACCGTGGCCGTCTGGACCGTCGGCGAGGTCATCGGCGCCGCGGTCGGCCCGGCCGTGGTCGCCGACCTGTCACCCGCCGCGCTGCGCGGTCGCTACCAGGGGGTGTTCGGCTTCTCGTTCGCACTGGCCGCCATGGTGGCGCCGTTGGGCGGCGGATGGACCTACGAGCATCTCGGCGGCCCGACGCTGTGGACGGCATGCGCCGTCGTCTCGTTCGTGACGGCCGCCGGTCATCTCGCGGTCGGCCCGGCGCGCAAGCACCGGCTCGCCGAGCTCCGGGCGCTCGAGCACCAGGCCTCCTCGGCCGTCCCGGTTCCTGCACCCGGCACGCCCGAGGAGGCCGACGAGGCCGTCCGCTAGGAGTCGATGCCCGTTCCGGGAGCGAGGTGGGGGAAGGCCGCGAGGTTGTGCGTCGGCTCACCCCGCGACAGCCGCCACGCCCACTCCTTGCGGATCGCGCTCGAGAACCCCATCTCCAGCAAGGTGTTGAACGAGGAGTCCGAGGCCTCCAGCACCGCGCCGAGCAGCCGGTCCAGCTCGTCGGCAGTGACGGAGCCCAACGGGACACGGCCGCTGAGGTAGACGTCACCGAGGTGGTCGAGTGCGTACGCCACGGCGTACAGCCTCGTGTTGCGCTCAAGGAGCCACCGGTGCACGGCCTCGTGGTTCTCGTCCGGCCGGCGGACCACGAACGCGTTGACCGACAGGCTGTGCGCCCCGACGACGAGGCTGCACGTGGTCTTGAGCTTGCGCTCGCCGGGCAAGGACACGACGAAGGTGGCAGCGGTCGGCTCCTCGTGCTCGAGGCCGCTCTCGGTCAACGCCTGGCGGATCACCGCCACGGCCCGGTCCTGGTCGCTCGCGGTCACCGGTTGACCGCGAGCCAGGCGGGTGCCGCTCCCTCGCCGAGCACGCCCGTGTAGACGTCGAGCATCTGGGTCGCGGTCGCGCCCCAGCCGAAGCGGGCCGCGTGCGCCACCGCCCCCCGGCCCAGGGCGGCCAGGCGCAGCGGGTTGCGCTCGAGGTCGGCCAGCGCGGCGGCGTAGTCGTCGGGGTCGTGGCCCTCGACGAGGATTCCCGACGAGCCGTCGGCAACCGCTGTGCGCAGGCCTCCGACGGAGGCGGCCACTACCGGCGTCCCGCAGGCCTGCGACTCGATCGCGACGAGGCCGAAGGACTCGCTGTAGGACGGAACCACCGTCAGGTCGGCGGCGCGGTACCACTGCGGCAGGTCGGTCTGGGGCACCGGGTCGACGAAGCGGACGACGTCGTCGAGGTCGAGCTCATGCGCGAGGGCCTGCAGGGCGCGGGGGTGCGCGAGCCCGCTGCCGGACGGGCCGCCGACGACGGCCACCACCAGCCGGTCGCGCAGCGAGGGCCGGTGCTCGAGCAGCCGGGCGGCGGCGTGCAGCAGGACGTCGGGAGCCTTGAGGGGCTGGATTCGCCCGACGAACAGCAGCAGGTAGGCGTCCTCGGGTACGCCGACGGCACGGCGCGCCGAGGCAGGGGGGGCCGGGGTGAAGACGTCGAGGTCGACGCCCGGCGGCACGGTCACGACGCTGTCGGGATCGGCGTCGTAGAGCTCGACGAGCTGGCGCGCCTCCTCGTCGGTGCTGGCGACCAGGCGGTCGGCGGCCGCGACCACCTGCGCCTCCCCAATGGCCCGGGCGGCGGGCTCCGGGGCGTCGCCCGCGGCCAGGGTCAGGTTCTTCACCTTCGCCATCGTGTGCATCGAATGGACCAGCGGCACGTCCCAACGTTCGGCCGCCAGCCAGGCCACCTGCCCGGAGAGCCAGTAGTGGGAGTGGACCAGGTCGTAGAACCCCGGCTCGCGCGCGGCCTCGACACGCATCAGCCCGGAGGTGAACGCGCACAGCTGAGCCGGCAGGTCCTCCTTGGCAAGGCCCTCGAACGGGCCCGCGGTGACGTGGCGCACGGTCACGCCCGGGGCGAGCAGCTCGGCCGGGGCAAGGTCCGAGCTGGTGGCCCGGGTGACGATGTCGACCTCGACACCGCGGGCAGCCAGCCGGCGCGCGAGCTCGACCACGTAGACGTTCATCCCACCGGCGTCACCGGTGCCCGGCTGGTCCAGCGGGGACGTGTGCACGCTGACCATCGCGACGCGCCGGGGCGGCACGCCGCTTCCCCGCATCATCGCCATGCTCACGCCATGCACCTCCGAAGGGTGTCAACCGCAGGTCATCGGCCCCGATTCCCGGCCCTTGGCCGCCGTGGGGAAGGATGCCCGGATGAGCAGGGGAACGGCAGTCGTGACGGGTGCGAGCAGCGGGATCGGGGCCGCCACCGCCCGCCGTCTGGCGGCCGAGGGCTTCGAGGTGGTGGCCGCCGCCCGGCGACGGGACCGCCTCGACGATCTCTGCGCCGAGATCGGGGCCCGGCCGATGACCCTCGACGTGACCTCGCACGAGTCCGTCGCCGCGCTCGCCGCCGCGCTGGGTGAGGTGAGCGTGTTGGTCAACAACGCCGGGCTGGCGCTGGGGATGGACACCGTCGCGGTGGCCGACCCGGAGGACTGGCGGCACATGTACGACGTGAACGTAATCGGCTCCCTGCGGGTCACCCAGGCGCTGCTGCCCGCCCTTGTCGCCGGCGCCGGGGGGCATGTGGTCCTGATGGGCTCCACCGCTGGCCGGATCGTCTACGAGGGCGGCGGTGGGTACACCGCCGCCAAGCACGCGACGGCCGCCCTGGCGGAGACGTTGCGTCTGGAGCTCAACGGCCAGCCGGTTCGGGTGACCGAGATCGCGCCTGGCATGGTCGCCACCGAGGAGTTCGCCCTCAACCGTTTCCGCGGCGACAAGGACCGCGCGGTCCACGTCTACGAGGGCGTCGTCGCTCCCCTGACCGCGCAGGACATCGCCGACTGCGTGGCGTGGTGCGTGACACGACCGCCGCACGTCGACATCGACCTGCTGGTGGTCAAGCCGCTCGCCCAGGCAGCCCAGCACAAGGTCCACCGCACCGGCTCCTGAGCCCGTTGACCCGCCCCGCTCCAAGATCGTGAAGGAAGTCACCAGCAAGTACGGGGAGGATCCTTCGCGATCAAGAACCGAGGGCCGCGATGAACACGGCGTACCCCGGGGGGCTGAACAGCACGAAGCGCACCTCCCGCAGCATCATCGGCTGGTGTGCCCGCTCCTCGGTCGTGGAGGATGGATCTCACCGTCGACGCCGCCACCGCCGAGCAGCGAGGAGTTGGCTGCGTTGACGATCGCGTCGACGTGCTCGTCGGTGATGTCGCCCTGCACCGCTGTGACGTCCATCGGTTCGGCCGAGGTCGACTCATTCTCCGGTGGTGCCGTCCAGGAGCTCACGAGTCGCATCGGCGTGGCCGGCATGACGTGCCGTCTCGTTGATCAGGTGGATCAGCACCCACCGGAGGTCCGCTCCGTCGCCGAACGCGCACGGTTCGGACAACGAGGTCATCGACCGGACAGCTGCGTCTGTCTCGGCCGCACGACGTCGGTACCCTGCGACAGCCTCGGCCACCGTCAGGGCGGCGGGCGGTGAGAACTCGTCCTCGCTCCGGTCGACCTCCTCCCCCCGCATCCCCCCGTCGATCCATCTCCACTCGACGTGGGTGAGGTGGTTGACGACACCAAGCAACGAGATGAGTGCGCCGTCCGGCGTCCACCGTGCCTGCTCGTCCGTCAGGCCGCCGATCTTGCGGAGGACGGCGCCCCGGAGGAAGCCGAGCCAGCGCAGGAACAACTCACGCTCGTCAGTCGTCCCGCGCGGGAAGTCGGACTCCTGACCAGCAGCCGGCATCACGCCGCGTCAGGCATCGGCGAGGCGCACCCGCAGGCGACGGAAGCCCTTGCCCTTGTTCTCCACCTTCACGATCTCGAGGCGCCCGATCTGGCTCGTCGAAGCGACGTGGGTGCCGCCGTCGGCCTGGGTGTCCAGCCCGACGATGTCGACGATGCGCACGACCTCGAGGTCGGGCGGGAGCAGGTCGGTGGCGGTGCGGATGAGGTCGGGGTGGGTCGCGAAGGCCTCCGCGCGGGGCAGGCTCCCGACCTCGATCGCGCGGTCGGCGGCCACCTCGACCGCACACGCCTCGGCGACGCGATCCTTGAAGCCCTCGGGAACCTCGGGGAGGTTGAAGTCCATCCGGGCCTCCAGCGGCTCCATGTTCCCGCCGGTGACCAGCGCGCCGAAGTCGCGGAAGACGACGCCGGAGAGGAGGTGCAGGCCGGAGTGGGTGCGCATCAGCGCCGTACGCCGTGCGTCCTCGACCGCGCCGCGCACCGGTGTCCCCGGCGGCGGAAGCGGATCGCCGTCGCCCGGGACGAGGACGAGGTCGTCGCCGCGGCGCGCCCCCACGATGCGGGTCTGCACACCGCCCCACAGCAGCGTGCCGTGGTCCGGCGGCTGCCCGCCGCCGCCGGGGTAGAACGCGGACCGGTCGAGGACGATCCCCTCGAGGGAGCTGTCGAGGACGGTCGCGTCCCACTCACGCAGGCTCTGGTCGTCGAGCTCCAGGCGAGCGGTGCGACCGGCAGTCTCAGCCCCCACGACGTCAGTAGGAGCCGTAGGGACCGGTGTTGCCGTTGCCCTCGATCTGCCGCAGCTTCGGACGGATCTCGGCGAGATAGACACCGGCGGCCACGACGCCCACGACGTTGAGGATGCCCAGGGTCGAGGTGTAGCCGAACGACACGATGCTGATGAGGAACGCCACGCCGAGGATGCCCAGCCAGACGGGCTTGGTGAGCCGGCCTACGTGCGGGAAGAGCGTCCCCTTCCGGCGCAGCGCGTCGAAGGCGGCGAACCCGGTGAGCACGAGGGAACCGATGCCGAGGATCAGCAGCACGAAGCTCTGCACCGGTCCAAGGATGTCCATGCCTAGATCCTAGCCCGCGCACGACCGAGCGCCCCCGCCCCCAGGGAAGGGGGCGGGGGCGCCGGGCCGCTCGGTTGCTGTAGCGCTGCTGCACAGCTGTGCAGCAGCGCTACAGGGGAATTCGGTGCCGGATGGGGGTCAGCTGCCGACCTTGCTGGCACCCGCCGCGGTCGCGCGAACGGCGGACTCCGTCGTCTTGCGGGCGGAGGTGGTGGCCGACCGGGTGGCCGTCCGCGTGCCGGCCGCACGCTTGCGCGCGGTCGTGGCGGTGCGCTTGGCCGACGCCCGCGTCGACGAGGTCGCCTTGCGGGTCGCCTTGGTGGCCGACTTCTTGGCAGTCGTCCGCGTGCCCTTGGCGGCGGTCCTCGTGTCCGCCGCGCCCTTCTTGGCAACGGTGGTGGCGGCCTTTGTGCGGCGCACCGTGGTGCCGGCGTCGCGCTTGAGGTCCTGGCTCGCCTTCTGGCGACGGATGCGGCCCACGACGCGACGGCCACGGGTCAGCAGCGTGTCGTACACAGCGTCCGCACGGTCAGCGGCACCGACGGCGACACCGACTGCGGCCGTCTGCGCCCGGCCCGGGAGGGCGACGGTCTCGGCCGTCAGCGTCGAGACCGCCTTCGCCACGTCTCCGCGGTCGACGGTGATCCTGACCAGCCGCGAGGGACGCAGGCGCGAGGGCATGTCACGGACGGTCTTGACGGCGAGGTCACCGGCACCGGCGACGACGTAGAACGGCTTGCTTCGGGTGATGGTGGTCAGGCTCATGAGCTCTTCCTCCTGTTGGTCGTGCTGGCTGTTTTCCTCGCGGTGGTCGTGCTCTCGGTCGCCTTCTTGGCAACAACCGCCTTCTTGGCGACCGCCTTCTTGGCGACCGGTGTGGCGGCGTGCTCGTTGCGGAACGACTCGTAGATGTCGACGAGCACCCGCTTGTGCCGGTCGCCGATCTCCTGATCGGCGAGGACGGCGGCGACGACACCTCTGCCGCCCGCCCCATGGCGCTCGTCGAGGATGCCCGCGTGCACGTAGAGCGTCTCCGCGGAGATGCGCAGGCCCTTGGCGATCTGCTGGAGGATCTCCGCACTCGGCTTCTTGATGCCCCGCTCGATCTGGCTGAGATAGGGGTTCGAGACACCTGCGGAGCGCGCGAGCTGCCGCAAGGACACCTGGGCCGACTCCCGTTGCTCGCGGATGTAGTCACCCAGCGAGGAGACCTTCAACGTTGCCACGTAAGCAACCCTACCCCAGGTGCTAACTACGGCAAGCACTCAGCAAGCGGATATCCCGGTGACCTAGGTCACGTCGAGCGGCTCCCACGAGCTGCCCCCGGGTGCATCGCGCACGTCGACACGGAGCGCGACCAGGCGGTCGCGCACGAGGTCCGACGTGGCGAAGTCCTTGTTCGCGCGGGCAGATGCGCGCAGCTCGAGGAGCAGGTCGACGAACGGCGCGATCCGCTCGCGCGGGTCAACCGCGCCGCCCTCCGCGAGCTCGCCGAGGCGAACCACGAGCGCGCGCAGCACGCGTCTCGCCTCGTCCACGTCGTCGCTCTGCAGGGTGTGAGCCCGCCAGCCGGCGACGGCTGACTCGAGGCCGAGCACGGCTGCGACGCACCCGTCGACGTCGCGCGCGGCCAGTGCCAGGTCGAAGGCGGTGCGCGCCCGGTCCGCCTCCTCGCGCAGCGACAGTGTCGGTCCGTCGACGAGCGGCCCGTCCTGGAGGGGGTCCGCAGCCGACGACGGCGGCGACTCCGACCAGGCGGACCCGCTCTCGCCACGCAGCAGGCAGGCCAGGTCGGTCAAGGCGATGTGCTCTCCCGCGGCGAAGGTCCGCGTCGCGCCCTTCCGTCTGATGCTGAGCACACCGTTGCCCAGCACGCGCACCTCGCCGGCGGCCAGGTCGAGCACGGCAGCGGTGTGCTCGTCGACCCCGAGAACCCCGACGCCGCCCGGGAGCTGCCTCTCGAGTGTGCCCAGGCGGGACTCCCCGAGGTAGCAGAACCGGGTGTCGTGGCTCCCGCCCTCGCGGTTGTCGTAGTGCGGGATGACGGCGACCGGGATGCCGCACAGCTGGCCCAGGAGGTCGAGACCCTCGACCCACAACGGTTCCGCGCCGGCCTTGTAGATCTCGTATACCGGCACCGTGTGGCTGCCCAGGGTGAGTGCAGCCGCGCTGCCCAGGACCAGGGTGCCGCCCCGGCGCACGACACCTGAAAGCGCTGCGGGCACGCCGGTGCCGCGCCACTGCCCCAGCGCGTACGTCGGGCTGCCCGGTCCGGCGAAGGCCCAGGTGGCCTGGTCGAGCAGGGCGAGCGACCGCTCCCCGGCTACGGCGTCGCCCTCCGGCGGAGGCCACTGCACCAGGTCCACCTCGCGACCGACGCTCTGGGCGAAGTAGAGCCGGGTGCGGGCCACCAGCTCGTCCCGGTTGGTCTGGAAGGCGAAGGGCGTGTCGAGCAGCACGGCCGGCCCGGCTGGGCAGTCGGCGAAGACCTCCCGGTGGGTCCGCACCATCGTCGGCGCGGTCTCACCAGAGCCCATCACGACGATGCGGCTCATCCTGGCCGGTCCGCCACCCGCGCGGCCAGCTCGAGCAGGTCGGCGGTCAGCCGCTCCGGCTGCTGGGCGTGCAGGTCGTGGTCCGCGCCGGCGTACCAGGAGGCGCGCGCGTCGGGCAGCAGCTCAAGCGCCGCCAGAGGACCGAGGCGGCGCTCGTCGTCGCCGTCGGGCGCCATCGCAGGGACGAGCAGGACGGGCACGGTCACGCGCGGGTAGAGGGGCCGAGGGTCGCCTTCCCACATCGAGCGGAGGATCTCGCGATGATGCTCGCGAGCGAGGTGCGGGAGGGCTGTGCCGCCCGGCCCCTCGCCGAAGTTGGCGACCGTGCCCTCGATTCCCTCGTCGGCCCAGTCGGGGTGCCACCGGCGGACCTGCGCGCGCAGCGCCTGGAAAGAGAGACCGTCGAACAGCGGCGGCGCGAGGGCGGCCCAGCACTCGTCGAAGGTCGCGAACCGCTTCCCCAGCACGATCCAGCCGCCGTCGACGAGGGCCAGCGCGGCGACCCCGCCGTGCCGTGCGGCCAGCGAGACGACGACGTTGCCGCCCCACGACTGGCCGGCGACGATCGGCTCCCGGTCCCCGGCGAGACCCAGCTCGGCACACAGCGCCGCGAGGTCGTCAGCGGACTGCTCCGTGCTGTGACCGTCCTCAGTCTGCTCGGAGCGTCCGTGCCCGCGCAGGTCGACCGCGACGACCTCGTGGCCTGCGGAGACCAGCCGTCGCGCGACCCCGTCCCAGAGCCTGGCGTTGGAGGACAGCCCGTGCACGAGCAGGAACGGCCGGCCGGGTCCTGCTCCGCGACGCAGGGCCAGCATCGGTCCGGACGGCAGCTGCACCGCGTCGTCGCGCAGGAGCGCCACGTCCGTCACAGGACGCATCGCAGCGAACCGACCGGCAGTCCGCCACCCAGCAGGACGTGCTCGGCCAGCTCGTCCAGGACCGCCGCCTCGACACCGAGGGCCCGCAGGGCGGCCACCATCACCGGTGGACGCGCCCGCTGGCCTCCGTCGTCGACCTTGAGCGCCACCGCCCGGCCGTCGGGCATGGCGGCGGCGTAGACGCCCTCGGCACCGTCCTTGGCGATGAGCCCCTCGACGCCGGCCACCAGACGGGTCACGTCCCGGCGCGTGCCTCCCAGCCAGACCGGATGGCTCCGGATCGCCGTGGCGACACGGTGCTCGGCGGTGCCCTCGGGAGCGACGGCTATGGCAGCGAAGGACCGCGCGAGCCCGGTCAGGGTGAGCGCGAAGACCGGCGCACCGCAGCCGTCGACGCCGACGGCCGCCACGCGTTCGCCGGCCAGCCGTTCGACGGTCGCCAGCAGGGCGAGCTGCAGCGGGTGGTCCGCGTCCCGGTACGTCCGCCTGGGCCAGCCGTTCGTGACGCACGTGGCGAGCATGGCCGCGTGCTTGCCGGAACAGTTCATCGCGATGGGGACGGGTGCGCCGCCCGCCACGGCGTACGACAGCTTTTCGGTCTCGTCGACCGGGTAGTCGGGCGGAGTGCGCAGGTCCTCCTCTCGCAGGCCCGCTGCGGCCAGGATCCGGCGTACGCCCTCGATGTGGAAGGCCTCGCCCGAGTGGCTGGCACAGGCGAGCGCGAGAAGCTCGCCGCCGAGGTCGAGGCCCGCCTCGAGCATGCCGACGGCCTGCATGGGCTTGTTCGAGGAGCGCGGGAAGACGGGGAGGTCGGGGCGCCCTGCGCTGAGCACGACGGAACCATCGGCGCCCAGCGCGACGACGCTGCCGCGGTGCTGCCCCTCCACGAACCCGGAACGGACGACCTCGGCCAGCAGCTCGCCCATCAGCGGCCCCGGGCGCTACGGGAGCGGCTCAGCGCTCGGCCAGCAGGTCGTCGACCGAGGCGGACCCGCTCCGGTAACGCTCGGCGACCTCCGTGGTCAGGGCGTCCATGACGTGCTGCACCCGCGCCCGGTCCTCCGAGACACCCCGCTCGAACCCCTCGAGCCGGCCGAGGGACGCGCGCAGCTCGTCGTCGGAGTGGTGCTCGACGTCGGAGACACCCACGTCGGCGATCACCTGCTCGACCACGCGGCGGTGCTCGTCGACCCTGGACGGCTCGACCCGGAGGAAGCGGCCGAGGCCGTGGTCGCTGCGTCCGGAGTCGGCCAGGACCTCCGAGAGGTGAGCGACGATGGAGTCGCCGCTGCCGGCGGCGCGGCGCGCGAGCTCGGCGCGCAGGATGTCCGTGCGCCCCTGCAGCATCCGGCGGATGTAGGAGAGGTCGGCCTCCTCCTGCTCCGCCTCCCGCCGGCGGGAGCGCACCTCGTCGAGCTCGAGGTCGCCCAGGCCGGTGGCGAAGTCGTCGGCCAGCACCTGGTCGATGCGCCGCCGGCCGTTGGGGTACGGCGTGGTGTCACTCGTCATCGGGTCTCCGTCGTGGGAGTCATGGGCGGTCCGCCGGTAGCCACTCTAGGCAGTCCGGGCGGGTGTGCGGTCCTTGACGTTGAGCAGGGCCCGGGCGTCCTGCGTGGACATGGGCGGGCGCTGGGCGAGCCGGGCGAGCTCCGCGGCGCGGGCGACGAGCTCCTCGTTGCCCGTGACCGGGCGCCCGCGGGCGAAGGTCAGCGTGTCCTCCATGCCGACCCGCAGGTGCCCGCCGGCCGCGAGCGCGGCCAGCGCCACCGGCAGGGACGTGCGACCGATGCCGGTGGCCGACCACGAGCACCCTGCCGGGAGGGCCTGCACTGCGGCGACCAGGGCGGCGGCCGTCCCGGGCATGCCCCCCGGCACCCCCATGACCAGGTCAGCGTGCACGTGCCCGCCGTACGGCGCTCCATGGGTGTCGAGCAACCGGTGCAGCGCGCTCACGTGCCCGAGGTCGAAGAGCTCGAACTCCGGCACCACCTCGGCGGCCTGGGTCCGCTGGTAGAGCTCGGCCACGAACGGCCACGGGTTGTTGAAGACGGCGTCCCCGAAGTTCACGGTGCCGCAGGTGAGGGAGCATGAGTCGGGCTCGGCGTCGAGGACCCGGAGCCGGTGCTCGAGCGGGTCGGTGACGGCGCCTCCGGTGCTGAGCTGGACCACCATGGTCGTCGCCTCACGCAGCGCTGCGACCGTGTCGCGGAGCCTGCCGAGGTCGAGGGTGGGAGCCGCGCGGTCGTCGCGGACGTGGACATGGACCAGGGCGGCGCCGGCGGCCTCGCACCCACGGGCCGTCTTGACCAGCTCGGCAAGGGTCACGGGCAGGGCGGGAGCCGTCGCCTTGGAGGTCTCGGCGCCCGTCGGGGCGACGGTGATGAGCGTGCTGGAAGAGCTCACGCCCGCATGGTGTCACGTCCGCCCGGACACTCGGGAGATCCTGGTGCAACCGGGTCCGTCCGTGCGCTCAACACATCGCCCGCTCCTGCCGATGCCATGAGAACCGGCGGGCACATCCGTGTCGCCCGGGGTCACCGCGCTCGCCGATCGGACAGGGAGGTCGCTCGTGCCCGAGGGTGCAGTTCTCACCAACACCGTCGAGGCCGTACTCCACGACCTGGCCCAGTCCGGTGCCACCGGTTGCCTGACCGTGCGCGACCAGGAGGGTGACGAGGCCCAGGTCTACCTGCGCGACGGCGAGGTCTATGCCGTCATGGTGCCCGGCCGCCGGGTGATGCTCGGCGTCCGGCTGATGTCGCGCGGTGCCCTGACCCCGGAGGCCCTGGCGGAGGCGTTGGAGATCCAGCGCACCGAGCTGCAGGGCTGGCGACTGGGCGAGCTCCTGGTCCACCTGGGCTATGTCGAGCTCGCGGTGGTCGAGGAGTTCGTGGTCGAGCACCTGAAGGACGCGCTCGCCGACCTGCTCGGCTGGCCGGTCAGCGCGTGGAAGTTCCGCAAGAACAAGAAGACCCGCCAGGACGTCGGGCCCCCGACCTCGGTCGCGGAGCTCTTCGACGACCTTCGGGACCGCGCGACGACCTGGGAGACGATCCTCGAGTCCATCGGCGGTCCGGACTGCGTCCCGACGCTGGCGTCGGGTCCGCCGTCGGACGAGGTCGCCCTGGGGCCCAACGAGTGGGCACTGCTGTGCAAGGTCGACGCCCTGCGCAGCGTCGCGGACCTGGCAGGTGAGTGCGGGTTCACCCTCTTCGAGGCTGGACAGGTCGTGACCCGGCTCCTCGACGCCGGGCTGGTCTCCATCGAGTCCGGCGCCGGGCTGGCGCTGCATGGGGAGGCCTCCGTCGAGACCGTCGAGGCCGCCGAGGCCGGCGAGCCTGCCGCCGAGGTTGGCGACGCCCCCCTGCTGCTCGACGTCGAAGGTCCCGACGAGAGCGGGTCCGAGCTGTTGCTGCCCCTCGTCCTCGTCGCGGCCGACGGCGCTGACGACCCCGAAGCCGGCGAGACCGAGGCCGCTGTCGAAACCAGCACGCCGGCGGAGCTCGCCGTACAGGCCGAGGTGTCACGCGAGCGGGAGGCCGGCGAGCTGCACCGCCAGCTGGAGGCCCTCGCCGTCAAGGAGGCGGCTGCCCGCGAGGAGCGGGCAGCCGCTCGCCAGCTGGCGCGGGAGCAGCAGCAGGAGCTGATCCGCCGGCGCGAGGCGGAGGCCGAGCGCGCCGCCGCCGAGGAGCAGGCCTGGACCGATCACGCCGACTGGCTCGCCGCGCAGAAGGCCGCAGAAGAGTCGGCGGCCCGTGAAGCGGCCGAGGTCGAGGCGTGGGCCGAGCACGGGGCGTGGCTGGCCGAGCAGCGTCGCGGTGCCGAGGCGGAGGCCTGGGATGAGCACGCCCGCTGGCTCGACGAGCGTGCCGCCGAGGAAGCCGCGGAATCGGCTGCCCGGGCTGCCGCCGAGCAGGAGGCCGCCGCAGCCGAGGAGGCCGCCCGAGCTGCAGCCGAGCGCGCAGCGCAGGAGGAGGCGGAGCGCGCCGCCGCAGAAGCCGCGCGCGCGGAGGCCGAGCAGCGCGCCGCGCGTGAGCAGGCCGAGCAGGAGCTCCAGGCCGAGGCCGACCGTCGCGCCCGCGAGCAGGCCGAGCGCGAGCTGCTGGCCGAGGCGGAGCGGGTCGCCCGCGTCGCCGCCGAGCAGGAAGCCGCAGCAGCCGAAGAAGCCGCCCGCGTCGCCGCCGAGCAGGAAGCCGCAGCAGCCGAAGAAGCCGCCCGCGTCGCC
>Ga0180121_10000097_pt1 | contig 29579 bp, 28 predicted proteins | sample AntDrymUQ5402106_2_FD_129676 | JGI IMG/M metagenome (GOLD analysis project Ga0180121, IMG submission 129676) | Polar desert sand microbial communities from Dry Valleys, Antarctica - metaG UQ540 (21.06) (version 2) (version 2) | ecosystem: Environmental > Terrestrial > Soil > Desert | place...
CGGCTTTTTCGGGTTGTCGGTCTCGCGCTCTTGCCGGTGATCCTGATCAACCTGTTGGCGACCTTTTCGCGCACTAGTTACGTGGCGTTTGTAGTCGGCGTTTTCGCCGTTGCATTTCTCGCTCGCCGGTGGGCGCTGTTGGCCGTCACCGTCGCTGCCGTTTCTGCAATGCCACTGATTCCGGGAGTTTCTGAGCGTTTTGCCGACCTTGGCGACGGCACCACCATTCGTGGGACTCCTGGCGACTCGCTCAGCTGGCGTATCGACTACTGGGAAGACGTAATCGACGTAGGAGAGGGACGGCGAGTTACTGGCCTCGGTCTCGGAGTTGTAAGTGATACGACCGAGCAAGGTCGGGAGCCTCACAATGATCTGCTCCGCGCCTACGTTGAGCTGGGAGTTATCGGACTAGTTGCCTTTCTGTCGTTCTTGCTCGCGCTTGGGTGGCACATTCGAAGGGCATTGTCGGGTGCGCCATCGGCAGGCGGATCACGAGGACTACCGCACGCCCTCGTGATCGGAAATGCTGGCATCTTTTCCGCCTACCTAGTCGGGAGCATCACCGGCAATCTGATGACCCAGCTGATCCTCCTTATGTACGTCGTGGCTTTCGCAGCAGCCGCTGGACCGTCGATCCGATGCGATATAGGTGACGCGAAGCGAGCCCTCGCCCCCTCCCATGCCTGAGAAGGTCGCGGTCGTTTACGTTGCGGGAACGGGTCGAAGCGGGAGCACCCTCGTGGGGAGTGTCCTCGGATCGTCGTCCGGCGTCGTGTCGATCGGCGAAGCGCGTCACATATGGACAAGAGGTCTTGTCGAGAATTGGCGCTGTGGCTGCGGCGAGTACTTCGAACGCTGTCCATTCTGGACAGCGGTGTTGGCAGAATCCTCACTCCGACGCCACCAAATCGATTTGGATCTTCTGAGGAGGTCTGAGCGAGAGCTGCTGCGACTTCGCGCAAGTGTGTGGTCGCAGCAATGGGTCCGAAATCCGAAACGACTTCGGCCCGATCACGGTTACTACCTCGATGCGGTCGAAGCCCTGTATGGGGCGATCGCCCGGATTTCTGGTTCTCGGGCCATCGTCGACAGCTCCAAGAACCCGACTTACGGCGCGCTCCTCTCCACTATGAGAAGCCTCGATCTGCGGGTGCTCCACCTCGTTCGTGACCCACGTGCCGCGGCCTACTCGTGGCTCAACCCCAAACCAAGTCTCGATCGAGCTGAAGGAGCGACCATGGATAGGCTCGGCACGGCCAAAAGTGCACTGCTCTGGCTGTGGTGGAACCGGCTCGCCGAAGAACTGTGGCCAAAAGATGGACCGGTGCCCGTCGTGACCATTCGCTACGAGTCCCTAGCCCGCGAGTTGGAGTCAATCCTCACTGGCATTCGTAATCGCCTACTTCCCGAGCTTGTCGGCCGCCCATTGGCTGTGAACGGAGACATCGCATGCCTTGGCATAACACATTCGGTGTCGGGCAACCCGGATCGAATGAGGGCTGGCCCAGTGACGGTCAAACCCGATGAACGATGGCGGGCGGGATTCGCGCCCCACCGCCAAGCAACTGTGCTGGCGATCGCGGGCCTCGAAATGCTGAAGTACGGATATCGGTGGGGTCGGCGGTGACAAAGGATGCCTCGAGTTCGCGCTCTCAGCTCGTGCGGGAGAGTGCAACCGGGAGCCTCGGCTCCTTCTTCGCCCTCGGGGCCGGGCTGCTCCTCGACCTCACATTCGCGTTCTTGCTAGGAGCAGGCACAGAGACCGATGCGTTGTTCGTAGCCCTTCGCATCCCGCTGGGAGTGGCCGTGTTCTTTCCTCCAACGGCCATACAGGTCCTAGTACCTGTGATAAGTCGCTGGCTGGACCAACAGGACAAACGGGCAACCAATGTGCAGACGAGTGCGGTGGTGGTCGCCACCTTCTTACTCTCCGGTGGCGTAGCTCTTGCCGGGATTCTCGCCGCCCCTCTGCTCACGCGGATAATTGCTCCCGGGTTAGGCGCTGACGCTCACGAGCTCGCGACCGGGCTGGCGCGGGTCGTCTTTCTGATCATCCCTCCGATCGCCACCTCCGAAGTCTTGCGCGCATACCGGCATGCTCATCGCGCCCATGGTCTGGCCTCGGCACTACAGGGAGTGTTGGGGCTGACGATTGTCGCGATTCTCCTCCTTTTCTCAAGGCAGATCAGCGTCGAAGTCGCAGCCTGGGCGTATGTAGCCGGGGCATTTGGTCAGCTGATCGGTGCCTGGGTCATCGCGAGAGCCTCGGGCTTTCAATTTCTCCTCGGGTCAATACTGACTCCAGAGATCAGAACGATCGGCAACCTTGCAAGTCGGCCGCTCGGCGCATCAGCGATCCAACTGGCAACCCGGGTGGTGGAGCAAATGATCGCCTCTTTTCTCGCTCCAGGTTCGATAACGATCCTGACCTATGCCAATCGATTGGTGAGTGCGGTGGGGGGGACGCTGTTCTTCCGTCCCATTATGACGGCATTCCTTGGGCCGATGACTCTTTCCCATATCGGTGGGAACTCACAGCGAACCCGCGAACTCCTGCGCGACGGTTTGCGGACCATGCTGACGATCTCGGCAGCGCTTTTTGCCGTAGTTGCAGTGGCCGGGACACCGTTTGTGACGGGGCTGTTCGGCCTCGGATCGTTTGATCCAAGCCAGGCCCGAATTCTCGGGATTGTCGTCGCGGTGTACGCGGCGAGTCTCCCTGGGGCAGGCCTGCAACGGATGCTGCTTGGATTTTCCTTCGCACGCCTCGACACATCTACCTATTTGCGGAACACCTCCTACGGGGCGGTAGCCAACCTTGGCGTGCTCGCGGTGATGCTCCTTACCTGGCGTCCGCCCCTCGCGATCCTGATGATTCCGATTGCCTACGGGATCGCCCAGGCTGTCAATGTCTGGCATGCAGCCGTGGCTGTTCGTAGACAGTTGGGTCCTCCGTTTGCGGGCTTGGAGAGAGTCGTCGCAAAGGTGGCAATAGTCGTGCTCGCCGCGTCGATCGTGATGGTCACGGTCCGAACCTGGCTCGCTCCGACCCCGGCGGGTCCTCCTCTGATCCTGGTGGGAGTCGGTTTGGCGACGGCAGCCGCGGGAGTTATCAGCCTCGCGGCTGGCTGGCTTCTGGCCGCCCCCGCCGAAGCACGACGTCTTCTAGCCAAGTTGCGACAATCCACCGCCTAGCCGTTCCTCAAACGACAAGCCACGTACCGAATCTTGCCATTGACTTAGGGCCGAGATGGGCCAGGCTGTCCTATGGAAGAGGAACGGCAGGGGGATCTGCCGGTGTCCAAACATCGAGGATCGGGGGTTTTCATGTCTACCGCCCTACGCGGACGCTGGATCGTTTTCTATGTAGCTGCCCTGGTGGTTGTGTTGGCGCTGCCTGCCGGAGCAGCCCCGCAGATCTGTCTCGGCAAGCCTCTCACCCAGCCCGCCGGCACGAACGGGCCGGACACCATCACTGGCACTGAAGGACCGGACGTCATCAATGCCCGCGATGGCGACGACACCGTCTTTCCCCTGGGCGGAGACGACACGGTATGCGGCGATTCCGGCAACGACCAGATCGTGTTCAGTCCCGGCAATGACCGGCTCAACGGCGGACCCGGCGACGACGACCTCGAGGGTGGATCTGGAAATGACTATCTCGAAGGCACCTCAGGCAATGACGAACTGGAGGGTGGCAACGGCTCTGACTTTCTCTCAGGTGGGCCCGGTAACGACGTGCTTCACGGCGCCGCCGACAACGACCAACTGCAGGGCGGAGAGGGCGACGACTTCCTAGTGGGCGGCGCGGGAACCGACATCGTCAATGGTGGCAACGGCAACGACACCTGCTACGACGAGGATCCGGCAACGGTCTTCCGCAACTGCGAAACCATTCTCCCTTAGCCATTAGCCCAACAAGTCCAACAGGGAGGGGGGTTCGTGCGGATCGCCATGATCGGCCAGCGCGGCCTGCCGGCGACATATGGCGGCATTGAGCGTCATGTCGAGGAGCTGTCGATACGACTGGTGGAACGCGGTCACGAAGTCGTGGTGTTCTGTCGAAAGAACTACACGATCAATGGGGCGGAGTTCTATCACGGTGTGAAGTTGCTCTATGCCCCGACGTACCAGTCCAAGCATCTCGAAGCAGCAGTCCACAGCGCGGTTGCTTCGTTGCTGACGGTGGGAAGGGGATTCGACATTGTTCATTACCACGCGGTCGGTCCTGGAATCTGGTCACCGATCCCGCGCTTGCTATCACGGGCGAAGGTCGTCCAGACCATTCACGGTTTGGACCAGGATCAAGCCAAGTGGGGCAGATTCGCGAGGCGAGTCCTCCGGGTGGGGGATTGGATGAGCCAAAGGGTGCCCGACGCCGTGGTGGTGGTGGCTGGCTACCTCCTCGATCACTATCGCGGGCGCCCCGCCTTGACGCGTCATATCCCGAATGGCGTCGCGTCAAGGTCGGGGAGAGACGACCGGATCCTTAGCCGGATGGGCCTTCGCCCCCTCCAATACGTCTTGTTCGTTGGACGGCTGATTCCGGACAAAGGGGTTGACCAGCTAATCCGTGCGTATTCGGAAGTGGGGACCGACAGCCGGCTGGTCGTTGTTGGCGGCTCCAGCTACACAGACGACTACGAGTTGATGATCAAGCAGTTGGCGAGCGATGATCCTCGAGTAGTGCTGCCCGGATACGTCTACGGGGACGAGCTCAACTCCCTTTATGCGCATGCGGGCGTCTATGCCCAGCCGTCGCTGCGCGAAGGATTGCCATTGACGGTGCTCGAGGCTCTCTCCCACGGCCGCTCGGTCGTTCTCAGCGACATTCCCGCCCACCGTGAGATCCTCGCCGTTGCCCGTCCCGGGGGCCGCCTCTACCCGGTTGGAGATGTTCGGGCCTTGAGCGCGGCGATCGACGAGGCCCTAGCGAGATCCGATCGCGAACGCGAACCAGCCCGGCTGGCCGGAGAAGCAACGATCGAGCGGTACCGGTGGGACTCGGTCACGGACGAGACTGAGAATCTCTACGCCCAGTTGCTCGCCTCATGATGAACGTGCTGCATGTCATGGGCCGGATGGCCCCAGGAGGGACTGAGCACCAAATCCTCGGGATGCTCGAGTCGGCCCACCGCCGGCACTGGGAGGCAACGCTGTGCGTGCTTTCGAGCGGTTGGGAGTTGTCCGAAAGGGTGCGCTCCGCCGGTGTGCCCGTTATCGAGCTGGATGGTCTCCGCAAGTCCGATCCTCGGCGGGCGTTGGCGCTTCGCCGACTTGCGAGAAGCTTCGACTTAGTCCACGCTTCGCTGCCGGGGGCAAGTGCATTCGCCCGGATCGTTGCCAGCGGGCATCGACGGCCAGCCTTCGTTGTCTCCGAACGCGGGGCTGGTGATGACCGTGTCGCATTGGGTCTGGTCAGTCGGCTCCTGCAACCGATGACCGACGCATTCATAGGCAACTCGCCGGCGGTGATCGACTTCCTCCGCAGAACCAGTGGCCTCCACCCCACCGACTCGCGATTGGCTGTGATCCCCAACGGGCTCGACGGCGCCGTTTTTCACCCCGCACGGCGGTGGCTACCCAGCCACGACAACTCCAAGCGAATGGTTGCGGTCGGCAGGCTGGTTTCGGGCAAGAGATTCGATCGAGCGATCTCGTTGCTCCCCACCCTGAGCGACGAGTTCGACATCGAGCTGACCATTGTTGGTGACGGCCCCGAACGACGTCGCTTGGAGTCGCTCGCTAAGGGAAAGAGAGTCTCGTTTGTCGGACACGTTTCGGATCGCGACTCCCTGGCTGAGATCCTCCGCGGGAGTGACGTGCTCTTGATGCCCTCGGCGAGCGAAGGCTACCCGAATGCCGTGATCGAGGCACTGGCGTGCGGCATTCCGGTTGTTGCTAATGACATTCCCGGAAATCAAGCCGTTGGCGGAGCGGGCGTCTCCCTCGTCGGAGACAGCGACGACAAGTGGAGCGCAGCGGTCAGAGTCGCCCTGGCTCGAGGGCCTGTCGCGGCAGCCGACGTCGCCGATCGGATCTTGACATTCGACGAGGTTGCCCGAAGGCATCTGTCCGTATTTGAGGCCGCTATGACTCGACGCCACCACAGGAGTGCGCTCGGTCGCTTCGGCCCGGCCCCGAACTCGGGTTTCGAATTATGAAGCGGAAAATGCTCTTTGCGTTGGGCATCTTGCTCCTGGTTCTGCTCCCGCTCGCTATCGCGGCGGCGACAGTCGTCTATACCTACCGCAATTCGCCGATACCGGCCGAGAATCACCTTGCAATGGTCGTTATCACCCCACCGAGCACGATTTCAGAATCGGCGAGTGCCGTCAATCTGTTCATCGCCGACGTCGGAGAGCAGATCGAAGCCGATCCCATGGTGCGCTTTGTCCTGGAACAGGTTCCAGCTCTCGATGAGTCTGTCTACGTTCGGAACATCGCCGCCGAACGCCGCGGAACCACTTCGTTGGTTGAACTGTTCTTTATTCATCCGGATGCAGGCGTCGCGGAGACCACTGTTGAGGTTGTGGCCCGCCGTTTGCTTGACGACGCCGCAAGGGGCGAGTTCGAGCGGACCCAGTTCCTGCTCGGTCGGGCTACAGAGCGACTCGAAGGAGCAGAGGCGGCCGTTGCAGAGTTCTTCCGGACTGAGTCGGTTTTCGACCCGGACTTCGAGTATCGAAATGCAGTGGATCAAGTGGCGCAGCTCAACCAGCAGATCACCACCGGAGAAGCACTGCTCTACGGCGAGTCCTACCTGGCCCAGTTGGAAGCCGAACGCGATCAGATTGAATTGGAGCTGCCTCGGCTCGGCGAGGCGATGCTGACGTACCAGCAGCTGTCCACCGATCTGCAGCTCGCCCAAACGGCCTGGCAGCAAGCCACGGTTAACAACGACCTGGCCGAGTTCGACTACCGCACGGTCAATAACGTCGACAACCTGATCGCCAGCCGGGATGTGAGCCCTTTTGTCGACGACACCCCCCGTTTGCAGCGCACCGCTTTGGCCGGCGTCGTGGCGCTTGCCCTGTCGCTGTTAGTTGTCACTCCGATCTCGAATCGCCTGCGGCGCGGAAACCGCACAGGCCGGCACAAGGTCGGTGCCGATGATGGGCTCACCATCGTTGTGGACACGTTGGAATCCGGTGAGCGAGACATGGCCGCGCGGGTCAGTGTCTTTGATCGCCTCTGAGTCGGTCAGAGGCGAGTGGGCCTCAAGTCGTGTACATCATGGGCGCCGCCCGCTCGGGGAGCACTCTGCTCGGCGTTCTCATCGGCCAGGCCGAGAACGTGTTCTATGCGGGCGAGCTCTGCGACTGGCCAGAGCGGGATGGCCTCAGTTCGATCGAGCACAGCCAGGAGTTCTGGGAAACCGTTCGCGCTAGGGTCGGTGAGCCGGCGCCTGCAGCCCGTTTCTATAAGCGGCTCTTTGAGCACCCGGCCGGAATTGGGCGCGGAGCTGCACACGCGCGACTCCGCGTCGGATATGAAGCTTTGACGCTGGGGGTTTTGGAGGCGGTGGCCGGCGTTAGCGGATGTACGACTGTCGTCGACAGTTCGCACTATCCCCGGCGGGCCCAGACCCTGCGGCGGCTCCTGGGAAGACGGAGAGTGCGGTTGGTCTATCTGGTCAGGCGGCCCAGTTCGGTGGCCCACTCGTTCCGGCGAACGGGCGACAAGGGTGCAGTTTCCTTCAACCTGTACTTGCTCTTGGTGAGCCTGCAATCGTGGCTGACCTACTTGACTCATCCACGATCACAACGAGTGATCGTCAGCTACGAAAAGCTCACGGAAGCTCCCTTGGAGGTCGGGGTGTCGGCGCTCGGTCGTTCGCTCACAGGAGTCGACCCGAATCGTTTGGCGTTGCCTCCGATCCTGGCCGGCAATAGATTCGTCAAATCTGGTCCCCAAGTCCGGATCGAAGCCGCCGACAGACCGGCGTCCCTGAGCGCGATTGAGCGCTTGACGGATCTAATTCAATGGCCTACGCGTACAGCCGAATGGATGGCCTCCCGACCCAGCGCTTTCTGATCGACACTGACACCGCCTCGGATGATGCGGTGGCGCTGGTGATGGCGCTGCGAGAACCCTCGGTCACCGTCGAAGCGATAACGGTGGTGGCAGGAAACGTGCCCCTCGACCAAGCCATTCAAAATGCGCTCTATACGCGTGATCTTTGCGGTTCCGACGTGCCGGTGTTTGCGGGTCGAGCGGCGCCGCTGGTCCGACCGTTGGAAACCGCCCAGTTCGTTCACGGCGAAGACGGGATGGGCGACATCGGACTACCTCTCCACGGTCGAGTACCTGCCAAAGGAGATGCCGTCGAAGTGATGATCGAAGTGGTCATTGGATCGCCCGGAGAGATCACCCTTGTCACCCTTGGGCCGCTCACCAATGTGGCCGCGGCTTTGGCCGCTGAGCCGCGGATCGCCCGATTGGTTGAGCACTGTTTTGTGATGGGGGGTGCCGGCTCGGGGCCGGGCAACGTAACCGCCACCGCTGAGTACAACTTCTGGGCCGACCCGGAGGCCGCTCGCTTCGCCGTTCGCTCGGCAATGCCGATCACGATGGTTGGCTGGGACATGTCGGTTCGCTATGCCACCTTCGGAGCTGCCGAGGCGAGGGAGCTGGCCGCGGTCGGTCCGTTGGGGACGTTCTGTGTGGATATCCAGGCCAAGGTCGACGTCTACGCGAAGGAGCAGTCGGGCCTCGCCGGCTTCGACCTCCCCGACCCGATTGCGATGGCAGTGGCGATCGAACCTGACATCGCCCGGTTGAGGAGCATCACCTCGACGTCCTAGTCGGGACCGACCGAGGGAGAGACGAGATCGATTGGCTCGACCAAATCGGTGGCGACCAGAAAGCGGGAATCACCACCGAGGTGGACCGAACCGCCTTCCTCTCCATGCTCCACAAAGCTTGCCTATGACTCAGACCAACGCCTGGCTCAATTCTTAAGGCGATTTTGGTGGCTAGGCCACCACGCAAACCTAAGGTTTAGTTTGCTCCTCGGCTTTGGCGATCAGATAGCCCTCGGCGCGCTCACCAAGCTCATAGCGAGCAACCAAGGCCGCGAAACCCGGGCCATGATTCGCGAACACCAGATGGGCGAGCTCATGGATGATCACCCAGTCGAGGACCCAACGCGGCATGGTGGCGAGCCGTCGGGAGATGCGTATCCGCCGAGAACCTGTCGAACATGACCCCCAGCGAGTCAGCTGGCGGTCGGACCATTCGATCGATTCGGGGCTCGGCAGGTCATAGCGATGGGCGAGCGAGCCAGCCCGAGCCGCCAGGTCGACCTGGGTAGACGTAAAGCGGCGGATCGCCTTGGCCGCCATCTCCTTCACCAGTTGGGCCTCTTGGTCGGCCGGCAGTCCGTCCGGCAGCATCACCCGAATTCGACCGTCGGCGACATAGGCGGCGATGGTGCGCTTCCTACGACGGCTGCGGACAACATCGATCGGTAAGTCCATGGCCGGATCGTACGCCCCGGCTCCGACAGATTTGGGCGATGTCAGCGAGAGGCGTTGAGGTCGTCGCGCCAGGCGAGTAGATCTCGACCCCTGCCAACGTCCCAGCGAGGTCCGTCGAAGCCGAGCGTAAATTCCGTTATTCCCATCTCAACCAGGGTGGAGGCTTCTTTGGCGAGAAACGGATCGAGCTCGTCGGTTTGAACGCCAACGGACCACATGATTTCGCCGGGGTCGCGGCCGATTTTTTCGCAATGCCCTTTGAGGACAGCGATGGGATCCGCCATATCCTCGGCATGGCTCGGAAAGGCGCCGTGCCAGCGGTCGGCATGGCGGGCGACGATCGGCAGGGTGATTGTCGGGCCAGTTCCAGCGATGAGGATTGGCATTCTGCGGACGGGAGCGGGGTTGAGCTTCCCGAGCCGTTCCTCAATGATCGGCATGTTCTTCCCGAGCGATCGGAGGCGGGTGGCAGCGGTGCCGAACTCGTAGCCGTACTCGTCGTAATCGCGTTTCTTCCAGCCTCCCCCGAGGCCGAGGACGAAACGTCCCCCGGAGATATGGTCGATGGTCCGCGCCATGTCGGCGACCAGGTTGGGGTTGCGATAACTGTTGCAGGCGACCAGGGGGCCAATCTCGATCGTCTCGGTCTGTTCAGCCCAGGCGGCGAGGGTCGTCCAACACTCGAAGTGGTTGCCATCGCGGTCGCCGTAAAGCGGAAAGAAGTGGTCCCAGTTGTAGACAATGTCGTACCCGAGCTCCTCGCTCGCGGTCACCGCCCTCCGCAGTGCCTCGTAGTCGCCTTGCTGGGGATGAAGCTGGGCTCCGACACGAATCTTCATGAACCAGGACCCTAAGCGAACAGGGCTTGGGTGTGATCGTTCAGAAAGACACCCTTCGGGTCGAATCGTTTCCGGGTTTGGACGAATTCGTCGTAGCGGGGGAAGAGCCCAGCCAGCCGAGACGCCGTCATGAAGTGAATCTTCCCCCAGTGAGGTCGACCGGCGAACTCCGCAAACAACTGGTCGCACGCGTGTAGGTACGTCCAATAGTCGGTCCCCGGCTCTCCCGAGATTGACACGACCAGGTTCTCCCTTTGGTAGTTAGGGCTTATCCAGGCCTCGTCTGCGGCGACCACCCGGATCTCCAACGGATAAACACTGAGCGGTAACCACTCGAACATCAGCTGGCGCATCTCCGACAGAACCGCCCGGGCTTGATCGAGAGGGAGGAAGTACTCCACTTCATGAAAGTTGGGGTCGTACACCATCGGATAAATCTCGAAGGCGGGTCCGAAACGATGGTGTTCGGGAAGGTCGGCGGGATCAGTTCCCGGGGCGACTTCTAAATAGCGCTTGAGCACACAATCGTCGGCGCCGGCGTCACTCAAGTTGTAGAGCTCCGCCGAAGCATCGGTCGGCATCCAGAAGAAGCCGTAATGACGGTATCGATCGATGTCGTCGGCAAAGGTCTCGAGCATCTCGGCAAAAGGTAGGACGTCGGTACGGGCGGCGAGCTCGTAGGCAGGAACGACCTCGATCTCGAGCTCGGTCATGATGCCCATAAGCCCGATCGACGCTTGCAGTGCTGGCAGGTCGGGATGAGAGGCATCGATCACCACGATCTCCCCGGTGCCGTCGACTAGCCGGACACCGGTGACCGTGGCCGAGAGGTTGGGGAGGCGGCGGCCCGAACCGTGGGTGGCGGTGGCGACGGCGCCCGCGATCGACTGAGTGTCGATGTCGCCCTGGTTGGCGAGCGCCAGCCCTCTTTCCCAGAGCGGCTTGCCAAAATCGCCGATGGTCGTCTTGGGCAGCGCCCGCACCCGCCGTGCCGGTTCATCGATCTCGACAATGCCGCGCAATGCTGTCGTGTCGAGCAAGACGTCGGTTTCAACGATCGGAGTGAAGGAGTGCCCGGTCCCAAACGTCCGTACGCGATAACTGCCGGCGACAGCCGCCCGCACCTGCTCCTGCACCGACTCTTCGTCTGCGGTGGCTACGACTTGTCGGGGAGCGAAGGTCTGGTTGCCGACCCAGTTGGACCAAGTGGTCACGAGTGCTTGGCGATGAAATCCAAGGTCCGACGCCAGGCATCCTCCGACTCGCTCTGGAATTGCTCTTGCTTGCGGTCGAAGAACGAGTGAGGGGCGTTTTCGTAAACTTTGATCTCGTGGTCGACCCCGGCCGCAGTGAGCGCCTCGTGGAACTCCTCCACCATCTCCGGTGGAATCGACGCGTCGTCACCGCCGATGAGGGCGAGCACCGGGCAGGACATGTCGGCGGCGGCCGCGATGGAGGATGGGGCCCCGGCCGGCCAGGCGCGGCCAGGCACTCCATAGAAACCGATCGCGCCCGCCAACCCATGGCCGTTGGCCGCTTGATGCCACGAATTCGAGCCCCCGAAGCAGAAACCGACGGTGAAGATGCGCCGGTCCTTGGACGTTTCGCGTAGCCGGGCCACGGCGGCGGCAACGTCGAGACGCACGCCTTCAAAGGTGGTCTGCTCGACATGGTCCCGAAAGGGAAAATCCTCTCGCCTCGTCTCACGTCCAGCCGTTCGGCCGAAGTAGTCGATCGTCACTGCGTCGTGGCCGTGCTCGGCGAAACGATCGGCGAGTTGGGTGTAAAAGGGAAAGATGCCACGCACGTCCGGCAACACGACAACCCCGGTGGCGCCGCCTTGGTTGGCAAAGGCCTCATAGGCAAGGAATAGGTTGCCATCGTCGGCGGTCAGGACGAGGTCGCGATGGTCGGTTGCCGCCCCGGCGATGACCGGTGGAGTGGCGTCGTAGTCAAAACACATGCCCCGAACCTATCAAAAAACGAGAGCGTCCACCGCCGCCAGGCCGGTGGAATGGACGACGAGCGGATTGACATCGATCGATTGCAACTGGTCACCAAGGTGGTGGACCAGGCCGGAGAACGCAACCAGCGCCTCGACCAAGCCGTCGGTCGCCAGCGGGTCCGTACCGCGATACCCCGCCAGTATCGGCCCGACCATAAGTTGTCCCAACGCTGTTTTGGCGGCGGCGTGATCGATCGGAGGCACGATCAGCACCCGGTCGCGGAGCAATTCGACGAGGACGCCGCCAGTGCCCACGAGCATCACCGGACCGACCTGAGGATCATTGACCATTCCCAAGGCAATCTCGATCCCACCCGGAACCATGCGCTGAATCGCCAGGGGAAGTTCGAGGGTCCGCAATGCTCGCCAGGCCGCCGACAGCGATTCGGCGTTGCGAAGATTTGTGCGGACGCCGTTGTGCTCGGTCTTGTGGATCAGCCCGACTGCCTTCACCGCGACCGGATAGCCGATTTTCCCCGCAAGCTCGACGGCCTTGGACATGTTGGGCACTCGATGGAGGCGCTCGATCGGGATGCCGAAGTCCGAAAGGAGCTCGAGCGCCTCGACATCGTTGAGGATCCCCTCGCTGAGGCGTAGTCGCCAACGATCGAGCGTTGCGGGTGGCACGGGAGGCGCCGACTTTGTCACTCGTCGATGATCAAGAAGGTGCGCGACAGCTCGCAACCCCGTCGCGGTGCCGCGCAGCAACGGGACCTCTGCGCTCGCCAGGGTCCGGGCCTGCACCGGGTCGACCGCGCTCGTCAAATGCGAAAGGACGAAGAGCGGCTTCGCTGTGGCTGTCGCCGCCTTGAGGGCGACGTCGGCGTAATCGGTGGCGGATTGCTCCTCCGTGGTGAGGTCGACGGCGAACGCGACCGCCCCGACCGCCGGGTCATCGGCGAGGGCCCCGAGACACTCGCCCATAACCTCCGGCGAGGCTCGGCCAGTACCCCAGGCATCGACCGGATTGGCAGGCTCGAGACCGTCATCGAGCACCGCGAGCAAGCGGGCTGCCGTCGGTGGTCCGACGGCAGCCAACTCGATTCCCAGCTCGCCGGCGAGATCGATCAGGTGGGTTTTCTCCCCACCGGAATCGTGGACCGTGCCCAAGGCCCGAGTCGTCGGACGGCGCTTTGAGTCGAACAGCGCGATCGTGTCCATCATCTCGTCCATCGTTTCGACCAGATGCACCCCGTGCGCACTGGCAAACGCGACGAACGGCGCATAAGCCCCTGCCAGACCAGCCGAATGGGTAGCCACCGACGCGGCGCCGGCTTCGTTGCGACCTGTTTTCAAAACGATGACGGGGACGTCTCGGTCGTTGGCGCGCGTCCAGACTCGGCTCAGGGCTTCCCGGTCACGGACCGCTTCGGTGAACATGGCGATCACCCTCGTTTCCTCCTGATCGAGGGCATAGTTGGCATAGTCGGCCTGGGTAAGCGTGAGCTCGTTCCCCGCTGACACCACGAGGTTGAACGTCTGGTGGCGGTGGTTGTGCAACATCGCCGAGAACAGCGATCCCGAATGCGAGATGAAAGTCACTCGGCCTCGTTGTAGATCGGAAGGTTGATGGAAACCGCAAACCCACACCGAACGGGTCAAGTTGAGAAATCCCATACCGTTGCCGCCGCAGACGGGTATGCCCTCCAAGCGCCTTGAGAGCCACACTTGCAGCGGATCGCCGTTGCTCGCGATGCCGTAGCAACTCGCAAAGATCAGAAAGCTCCGGGTGCCCGCGGCCAGCGCGACCTCGACTTGTGCTTCGAGGTGACGATTCGCAATCGCGAGGACGGCAAGGTCGACCGGCTGGTCGAGGGTTGGCAGCATCTCCGGGTAGTTGGGATTGATGGCAAGGATCGACCCGGTGAAGCCGCCGCGCTCGAGCTGAACCAACACCTGTTGGCCAACGGAGCCCAGCTTTGGAGAGGCGCCGATCACCGCAATCGACCGCGCTTCGAGCAGAGGGGCGAGGTCCCCCAACGTCAGACCCTGCCCATCCTTAAGACCGTGCCCATGTTCCAGACCATCCTCAGACTTTGCCCATTCTCAGACCCTGATGGACATGCCGAGCTGGGTTCTAGCGAAGACGAGGCACAGCCGGCGCATGGTGGCCGAGTCGACCGCCGGATCCTTCAACAGGACCTGGATCGCCAGTCCGTCGATCAATGCAGAGAGGTTGATGGCGAAATCCTTCACGGCGACAGACTGAAAGTCCGCTTTCTCGATGCCGTCAGAAACGATCTCTTCGATTGCAGCCCGAAAGAGGTTGTCCATCCTCATCCGGGTCTTGGCGAGAGTGTCGTCATGCCGGGAACGGGTCCAGACATCGAGCCAGAGGAGCCACTCGCTGTCCTGCTCGAGGGGTTCGTCGGGCGGAGAGCTCGCTTCGATCAGCGCCTCGAGCCGTCGGCTGGGGCTGTCGGCCTCGGTCAGCTCTGAGGCAACACTGTCAAAGAACTGTTGGTCGCGATAGGCGAGCGCCTCGGCCAGCAACGCGTCCTTGCCGGGGAAGTAGTAGAGGATCAGGGCCGGGCTCGTCCCAATCCGGGTGGCGATGTCGCTGATTCGGGCGTCGCACACTCCCCGCTCGGCGATCACGGCGGCGGCCGCCTCGAGGATCTGGCGGCGGCGTTCCTCGGTCATGCTTGGGCGGGCCATGAAATGGATGCTATCGACGCATCCATTCGGAGCCGTTCATGGTTATCTTCCCAACTGAGCACTCGTTCAATAGGGAGGATCAGATGACAACTCCTCGCCGTCTCGACGGCGTCACCCGCCGCCAATTCATCCGGCGGGCAATGGCTATGGGCGTGTCGCTTCCGACGATCTCCGCCATCCTGGCGGCGTGCGGCGGCGCCGACTTTGCCGCCGCTGAGCTTGTCATCGGGACGCCGGCCAATCCGGTCACTCAACCGCTATTCGATGACAATCGCGCAATCGCTTCGGGGATGCCGTCCGAGGAGGGACCCCTGCGGGTCTACAACTGGGCGGAGTACATCAATCCCGACACCGTCGTTGTGGCCCAGGAGGCGCTGGGGGTGGAAATCGAACTGACCACGTTCTTCAACGAGGAGGAAGCATTGGCGAAACTCCTCTCGGGGGAGGTCAGCTACGACGTCTGGTTCCCAACTGCGCAGTCTGTGCCCAAGGTTGTGGCAGGAAAATTGATTCAGCCCCTTAACCAAGATTACCTAACGAACCTGGTGAACGTTTGGCCACAGCTCGCCGATCCCTTCTATGACCAGGGGTCGCAATACACCGTCCCCTATGTGGTCTACACCACCGGTATCGGTTGGAGGACCGATTTGGTCGACGACGCCGACGTCCTCGAGCTCGAGAACCCCTGGGACGTGTTTTGGAACCCGAAGTACAAGGGAATCACCGGGCTCTATGACGACTATCGGGAGACGCTCTATATGGCCTTGATGCGAAACGGTGTGGCCAACCCCGCCCAGGCGACCGAAAGTGAGATCGGCGCCGCGACAGAGGACTTGATCGAGCTGGTCGAGACTATGGCGATTCGCTACACAATTGATGGTACGTATGCAGGCATCCCGGAGGGCCGCTTTGGCCTGCACGAAGCCTGGTCGGGGGATGTCGTCGCATCGCAGGGTTACTTTCCTGAGGGCGGTGACCCGTCTGTGCTCCGTTTCGCTTGGCCGGCCGCCATTGGCACTGGCGTGAAGGCTTCGATCGCCAACGATTGCCTGGCCGTGCTACGCGGCGCGGCCCACCCGGTGCTCGCCCATCAGTTCCTCGACTTCATGCTGAACGAAGGCAACGCCCTTGAGAACTTTGGGTGGAATGGATATCAGCCGCCGCAGAACGGAATCGACGTCGACACTCTGGTAGCCGACGAATGGGTGCCGGAGAACGTCGCCGAGGCCATTGTCCGTCCCGAGGATTTCGAAACGGCTCGAGCAGTGGTCCCGACGCAATTGGTCCCTGAACAGGAGGTCCTCTTCCTCGACGCCTGGGCTCGCGTGCAAGCCGGCGGCTAAGCCTTGCCGACCAACGTCCAAGCCGGGGAGAGCCGGGCGATTGGGCTCTCACTCTGGACCTGGAAAGCGTTCGCGCTGCCGGGGGTTGTCTGGTTGATCCTCTTCTTCATCGTCCCCCTCTACGGGGTGGTGGCGGTAGCGATGGGCCGGCTCGATCCGGTCTTTCTCCGCCCGCTTCCCGTGTGGAATCCTTTGCGATGGGATGCCAGCGCGTTTGCCAAGGTCTTTGGCGAGATCTTCGGCGGCCAGCTCGGCACCATCGCCTTGCGGACGGTCGGGTACGTCGCCGCCGCCTCCCTGCTTTGCCTGCTGATCGGCTACCCGGTGGCCTACTTCGTGAGCCGCAAAGTCGAAAAGCGCAAGGGACTGTGGCTGGCGGCCTTGCTGGCGCCCTTTTGGATCAACTATCTCATGCGGATGATGGCCTGGGTGAACCTTTTGAGCCCTGATGGGCTGGTGAATCGAGCCTTGGCGGCCGTGGGGATCCCGGCGCAGGCCTGGCTTGAAGGGCGACACACCACTGTGATCCTCGGCTTGGTATACGGCTACATCCCGTTTTTCATCCTGCCGTTGTACGCCGCTCTCGACCGGATCGACCGCCAAGTCCTGGAGGCGGCTCGGGACCTGGGCGCCAGCGCCCGGGCGGCGTTTTTCAGGGTCACCTTGCCGTTGTCGCGCCAGGGGATCCTGGCCGGCCTCGTGCTAGTGATGCTCCCAATGTTCGGCGACTACTACACCCCCAACCTGTTGTCGGGATCACCGCGGACTCGGATGATCGGCAACCAGATCGACCAGTTTGTCAACCAGAACTCGAGCCAAGGCGGACAGGGGGCGGCGCTCACCCTGATCCTGATGGCGGCGGTGGCGATCCTCATGCTGTATTACCTCCGCACCGTCGCCCGAGCCACCCGCGAAGCCTCATGACCAGTTCTACGGGAAAGGCGTGGGGGTTGAGGTTGTTCACGCTGGCTTATGTGGCGTGGTCGATCCTGCCGGTGCTCATTGCGGTCCAGTTCTCCTTCAACGCAGGGCGGTCGCGATCGACCTGGCAGGGCTTCTCGCTGCGGTGGTATCTCGATGATCAGGCCTCGGTCCTTCGCGACGATTCGCTACGGCTGGCCGCCCTCCAAAGCCTCCGTTTGGCCACGCTGACGATGCTGGTCGCAACCCCGATCGGAGTCGCGCTCGCCATTGGCTTGGCGCGCTGGAAGGGACGCGCAGCCCGGGCGTCCAATCTTCTCATGCTCGTCCCTTTGGTGACCCCCGAGATTGTGATGGGTGTCGCCCTCTTCCTCGTCTTCGCCAACCTTTACGAGGTGCCGTTCGGCACTTGGGCACAGCTCCTTGGGCATGTGACCTTTGCGATCTCCTTCGTGGTCATCATCGTGCGCGGTCGGTTATTTGCTATCGGCCGTGACTACGAAGAAGCGGCGATGGATCTGGGCGCCTCTCCCCGCCAGGCGCTGCGGCGAGTCCTCTTGCCACTGCTCGCTCCCGCCATCTTCTCGGCGCTCGCCGTCGTCTTTGCGATCTCGATCGACGACTTCGTCATCAGCCAGTTCCTCGCCGCTGGAGTTGACACCCAAACGATCCCGGTCCGTCTGTATTCGGGCGCTCGTCAAGCCCCACCACCCTCGCTCAACGCGCTGGCGACGCTGATGTTGGTTGGGACTATGACGGCGGTGACGGTCGCCGGGCTGGTGATGCGGCGCTACGGTCGCCGCGACAAAAGCGCCGGCGGTGCCCTGACCTCCCTAGGCCGATTCGAGCTCTAGTTTTTGCGAACCCTGGGTTCGTACCCGTGTACAACACTGATACGAACCCTGGGTTGGTATCCGTGTACAACACGGATACCAGCCCACAGAACCGGAAAGTCAGGGGGTTCTGAGCTCTAAGACTCGAAGGGCGTCGGGAGGGAAGACCAGTGACACTGGTGCACCACGTTCGAGATCGATACTGCCGTGATTGGGAATCGCCACTTGGACTTCGCCGAGACCGTCGACTTCCACGAGCGCGGCCAGGGTCGGGCCCATGTAGATCATCCGATTGAGTGTGCCGGTAAGCGAGTTCGTCGTACCGCCAACAGATCCGTTGCGCAGCTCTACACGTTCCGGCCTGATCGAAACCTGCACCCGACCGCGAGCGTCAACCGCACCAGCGCCGGCGACAAGCTCGTGGCCGCCGACATCGACGAGGCAACCCCCGGCCGGGTGAGGGCCGATGACTGTTCCCGAAAGCAGGTTCGAAAGTCCCAAGAAGTCGGCGACGTAGCTGCTTTCTGGCCGCTCGTAAACCTCGGCCGGGTTGCCCAACTGCTCGATTAGGCCTGCCGACATGACCGCCAGACGGTCGGACATGGTCAGCGCCTCCTCCTGGTCATGGGTGACATAAATAAAGGTGATGCCGACTTCCTCCTGAAGCCCTTTCAACTCCACCTGGAGCGCCTTGCGCAGCTTGGCGTCGAGCGCCCCCAACGGCTCGTCGAGTAGCAGCACCGACGGGTTGAGCACGAGGGATCGCGCCAGCGCGACTCGCTGCTGCTGGCCACCGGAAAGCTGGTGGGGTTTGCGCCTCTCAAAGCCGCCGAGCCTCACCATCTCCAGGGCGTCGGTGACCCGGCGACCGGTTTCCTCCTTCGAAACCTGCTGATACTTGAGCCCAAAGGCGACATTCTCTCCGACACTCAGATGGGGAAACAATGCATAGCTCTGGAAGACAGTGCTGACCGGTCGCAGGTGAGGAGGCGTGTCCGACATGTCTACCCCATCGATCACCACCTGCCCCGAAGTTGGTCGCTCGAAACCGGCGATCAGCCGCAGCGTGGTGCTCTTGCCACAGCCCGACGGCCCCAACAACGAAAAGAACTCGCCGGGAGCAATTGTGAGATTGAGATGATCTACCGCCGTTACCTTATTGAATGACTTGTGCAAATCGACGAGGCCGACAGCTCCACCTGGCATCCCGTCGAGCCTAAAGCCCTAGGAACGGAGCATGCGGGCGAACTCTTCGAGGGTTTCAAGGTAAAGGTCGACGTCGGCCTCCGAATGTTGGACCGACAACAACCACTGCTCGCCTTTGGCCCAAGGTGGCAAAAAGACCCCTCGGTTGAACTGGGTGAGCCATGAGGCCAGCGAGTAGCGACCATCGACCTTGAGGAATTGTCGGTAGTTAGTGATCCGTCGCGGCGAGTAAGTGATCGCCCCCTTGGCTCCAAGGTCGGTGACGTAGGCGGTCAGCTCATGCTGCTCGACGAGTTTGCGCACCTGCTCGCCCATCCGGAGGGTCGTCTGGGTCAGATGGGCATAGGAGGCCGGCACCAAGACCTCGGTCAGCATTGCCCTCGCCGCGGCCATCCCCAAAGGGTTGCCGTTGAAGGTGCCAACCTGGTCGTAGATCTCATCGACGATCAACCCCATGACCTCCTCGGTTCCGCCGATGGCCGCGACCGGCAATCCGCCACCGAGCGACTTGGCGAGGCAGATCAAGTCCGGTCGAACCCCGAAACGGACAGTGGCTCCACCGCGGCCGACGGTCAATCCGGTTTTGACCTCGTCGAAAGTCAGTAGTGCGCCATGGGCCCTGGTCAGCGCCCGCAGGCCTTCGAGGAACCCGGGTTCGGGGGGGACGATGCCACAGTTCATCAGCACCGGCTCAACGATCACCCCGGCCACGGGGCCTTCGGCGAAGATCTCTTCGACTGCGGTTAGATCATTGAAGGGGGCGATTTTGGTCAGTTGGACGATCGCCTCGGGTATTCCCGTCGAACCGGCGACCGAGCGGGGTCGGTGAGTTGAGCCCAATCCCTCCTCGACCCAGGTGGAAACCTGCACCGAGTCGTGGTGGCCGTGGTAAGCCCCTTCGAACTTGATGATGACGTCCCGGCCTGTAAACGCCCGCATGAGGTGGACGGCGTCCATGGTGGATTCGGTCCCACTGTTCGCGAAGCGCCAGAGCGGGAGCCCGTAACGCGTGGCCAGCTCTTGCGCGACAACCATCGCATCTTCGACGGGTTGGGCAAAGTGTGTCCCCTTCGACAGTCTTTCGTTAAGGGCCTTAATGATCGCGGGATGGGCATGCCCGGCGAGCATCGCTCCATATCCTCCGTGGAAGTCGACATACTCGTTGCCGTCGACATCTCTGACTCGCGAACCACGTCCTGAGTCGATCCAAATTGGGTGGGGTTCAGAAATTTGCCAGCTCGACGTCACGCCGCCCGCCAGGTTGACCTTGGCGGTTTCGGTCATTTGACCCGAGCGTGCCATTCGCTGGCGAAATCGCTCGGTCTCGGAGGCGATGATCCGGTCGAGATTCTTCGTCTCCGTGAGATCGATTATCGAACGGGTGGCATGCGACGCCACCATGAGGCACTCCTTGTTTTGGGCCGCCAAGAAGGGTATCAGGTAAACTGAACGGACGTTCAATAAACTAGGATCTTTCTATGCACGCCCCTATCGACCAGTTAGCTGTTGCTGATGTTCTGGCGCCATTCGGAGAGAGTCGGACTCTGCCGGCAGCCGCCTACCAGTCACAGGACGTGTTCGATTGGGAAGTCGACGAAATCTTCGGCCGGCACTGGGTGTGCCTCGGCCGCAAGGAGGATCTTCTCGGTCCCATGCAGGTGCGGGCGGTGGAAGTCGGTACCGAGACCATCCTCCTCTCCCGGGACGCCGACGGGGTCGTGCACGGGTTCTCCAACGTTTGCCGGCATCGCGGGCACCCGTTGGTTGAAGCCGGCGATGCTGTCGACGTCCGTCTGATTCGATGCCCCTATCACTCTTGGTCTTATCGGCTCGATGGCAGCCTTCGAGCTGCTCCGACCTTGACTCAAGCCGCGGACTTTGACATGTCGGCCTGGCCCCTCATGAGTCTCCGTGTCGACGAGTGGCTGGGATGGCTTTTCCTCGATCTCAGTGGCAACGCGGCGCCCTTGTCCGCCACGATCGGGAATCTCGAGGAGGTCATTATTCCTTACGAGCCTGGCCGGCTCGTCCTCGTGGCTCGCCACTCCTATGAGATTGCGGCCAATTGGAAGCTCGTCGCCGAGAACTACCACGAGTGCTACCACTGCACCACGATCCATCCCGAGCTTTGCCAGGTGACGCCACCCGATTCGGGAGAGGACATCGCTCCGACCGGTCTCTGGTGTGGGGGGAACATGCTCTTGAAGGATCACGCAGCCACGATGTCGCTTACTGGCGAGTCAGCGGGCATCAACTTCCGCGGGTTGCGACCGAAAGGGGAGCGAGAGGTGCTGTACCTCGGCCTTTTCCCCAACCTGTTGATCAGCCCGCATCCGGACTACGTGATGACCCATCGCTTGGCGCCACTCGCACCCGGCCGGACTTTCATCGAGTGCGACTGGCTCTTCGCTCCGGAGTCGATCGCTCAACAAGGATTCGACCCCGCCTACGCCGTCGACTTCTGGGACATCACCAACCGCGAAGACTGGAACGCCTGCGAAGGAGTGCAACGGGGGTCCGCCAACCGCGGGTTCCGCCCTGGTCCACTCAGCCCCTGGGAAAGCACCAACTACCAGTTCCTCAACATGATCGCCCAGGCGTACCAAGGCGATCAGGTCCGTCCGCCGTTGATGCCCCAAAGCTCTCGCGTCTGAGAAAACGCCTCCTACCCCCTCGTTGCTCTCGGGTGCTTTCCTCTCCGGGGGGAGAAAACGGCCGTTGCGCACTTGTCCAACACGGGCTAAGGTAGCGGCGATGTTCCGGACCACCCCGTTCCATCCCCGGGTGCAGTCAGCCAACGAGACCGGACTTTGGAGCCATTGGGCCGGATACCTCGTGGCCGAGAAGTATCAGATGGCCGAGAAGTTCGAGTACTTCGCCATCCGTAACGCGGTCGGCGTCTTTGACTCCACTCCTCTCTATAAGTATCGAATCACCGGGACCGACGCTGAGAAGTTCCTGAGCGGCGTCCTCGCTCGCAACATCCAAAAATGCCTTCCCGGCCAGGCGCACTACACAATCTGGTGCGACGACAGCGGCTACGTGATCGAAGACGGCGTGGTGCTTCGCCTCGCCGGCGACCAGTTTCTACTCACCTCGGCCCGACCCAACCTCTCCTACTTCCAGAACCTGATCGGTTACAGCCGAGTCGAGATCGAAGAGGTGACCGAGCAGCTCGGCACCCTGGCCGTGCAGGGTCCTCGCTCCCGTCAGGTAATCGCCGCGCTCGCCCCGGAAATGGAAACGATCCGCTACTTCCACCTCGTCGACTCCAAGATCGGCGATGCCGCCGTCACCATCTCGCGAACTGGCTTCACCGGTGATCTCGGCTATGAGGTGTGGGTCGATTCGGCGGATGCGCTCTCGGTGTGGGATCGCATCATGGATGCCGGCGAGGGCCACGGCATCCTTCCCTTCGGCCAGATCGCCCTGTTGATGGCGCGTATCGAGGCCGGCCTGCTTCTCCTCGACGCCGATTTCGAATCGAGCCGTTTTGCCTGGAACGACGAACACCGGTCAACTCCGATCGAGCTGGGCCTGGGATGGATGCTGCGCGACCTCGACGATGACCGTCCGTTCATCGGCCGCAAGGCGATCCGCCACGAGCTCGCCGAGCAGACCTCGCGTTGGAAGCTCGTCGGGCTGGTGGTCGACTGGCTCGACTATGACCAGATGTACAACAACGCCGGGCTCGTTCCCCCCAAGGACCATGTCCCGGTGACGGAGGAGTTCATGCTCTATGACGCCGACTACCAGCGAGTCGGCTACGCAACGAGCTTCATGTACTCACCGGTCCTGCAAAGGCACATAGCCATCGCCCGGGTGAAGCCCGAACTGGCGAAACCGGGAAACCGAGTTGATCTCGAAGTCACCGTCAATCACCGCTACGAACGGGTCGGCGCCGAGGTGGCCCGGCTCCCGCTCTACAACCCCCAGAGGAAGACTGCTTGATGAGCCAACCGAGCCAAAGGAAATACGACGCGATCGTGGTCGGTGGCGGTCACAACGGCCTGGTCAACGGGGCCTATCTCGCCAAAGCCGGTCTCAGCACGCTGATCGTCGAACGCCGGCACCTGGTGGGAGGGGCGGCCATCACCGAGGAGCTCAAGCCTGGGTTCTGGTTCACCACTTTTTCTTATGCCCTGAGCCTGCTCCGTCCCGACATCATCCATGAGCTCGAGCTGACCAAGCACGGTTTCATGCCGCTCTTGATGCCGTCGAGCTTTGCTCCCGGCGAGGACGGCGACTACCTGCTACTTGGCCAGGACCACGACCTCAACGTAAAGGAAGTGTCGAGGCTTTCGAAGAAGGATGCCGATGCCTACGACCAGTACGAGCACGACATCTCGCGGGTCTGTCAGGCAATGAAGCCGTTGCTCGACAACGTCGCACCCAACCTTTTTTCGAAAGACCCCGAAGAGCTCGTGGCGATGGCGGCCCTCGCCCAGCAAATGCGCGACCTCGAACCGCGGGTGCTCCACAACGCGGTTCGCCTGCTGACCGGGAGCGCGGCCGATTTCCTCGACGACTACTTCGAGTCGGAGCTGCTGAAGGGATATCTGGCTTCGTCGTCGATCATCGGCACCAAGGTCGGGCCGCGATCGCAGGGCTCGGGATTGGTGCTGCTTTATCACAACATCGGTGAACACGATGGCGTGTTCGGCTCGTGGGCCTTTCACAAAGGCGGCAACGGCGGATTTACCCAGGTGCTAGCTCGCGCCGCGCAGGCCTTCGGAGCAGAGATCATTCTCGAAAGCCCGGTCACCACCGTGATGACCGTCAACGGCAAGGCGACTGGGGTCGCCCTCGAGGACGGCACAGAGATCGCAGCCGATGTCGTAGTGAGCGCCCTCGACCCTCGGCGTACCTTCCTCCAGCTGGTCGACCCCCGCGAGCTTCCTTCCGATCTCGTCGAGAACATCGAGCGCTTCCGCTTCCAGGGCACGTCAGCCAAAGTCAACTTCGCCCTCGACAGCCTGCCCCGGTTCCCAACCCTTGGCGACCGCGGCGACCAGTACCGCGGGTTCACCAACATCGGTCCGTCGATGGACTACCTCGAGCGGGCCTATGACGAAGCCAAGTACGGCTGGTACTCGAGCCGCCCCTATATCGACTGCGCCATCCAGTCGACCATCGATCCCGACATGGCGCCACCCGGCAAGCACGTCATGAGTTGTTTCATCCAATACGCGCCGTATCACCTGCGGGAGTCGGATTGGGACTCAGAACGCCAGAACCTGGGTGACACCGTCCAGCGCACCCTCGAAGGCTTCTTCCCTGGCTTTTCCGACCTGGTCCTCCACCGCGAGGTGGTGACCCCGCTCGACATCGAACGAGTCGTCGGCTTGACGGAAGGAAACATCTTCGCCGGCGAGTTCCTCGCCCCGCAGATGTTCTTTTTCCGACCGGCCCCGGGCTGGAATCAGTACCGGACCCCGATCGACGGCTACTACCAGTGCGGCTCCGGCACCCATCCGGGAGGCTGCGTGATGGGTGCTCCTGGCAAGCTCGCCAGCCAGCAGATCTTGAAGGACCGGGCCAACGGGGCCAGCGCCATTTGAGCTACCAGTTCTCGGCCGCTGATCGAGAAATCCAACTGCGGGCACGGCGGTTCGTCGACGAAGAACTGATCCCGTGGGAAGTCCACGCCGAGATGAACCAGGGTGAGATCCCTGACGACGTACAAGCGCGGCACGAAAAGCTCGTCCGCGAGCTCGGGTTCTTGGCGATCAACCAGCCACTCGAGCTCGGCGGACCGGGATACACCACCCGCCAGCAGGTGCTGATCATGGAACAGGCCGGCCGGGTGACCAACGCGTTGAGCTGGGTCATCTCGACTCCCCCTTCGTGGCTCCCCGAGGTGGCCACTTCCTTGCAGATGGAGCGGTGGGTGATGCCGACCATCGCCGGAGAGCTGACCGAGGCCTATGCGATAACCGAGGAGCATGCCGGTTCCGATGTCGCCGCCCTGACGGCGACAGCCCGCCGCGACGGCGATCACTACGTCCTCAGTGGTGTCAAATGGCACGTCACGTCGGCGAACCTCGCCAACTATTTGTTCTTCCAAGGCGTGCTGACCGAGGGGCCCCGAGCGGGGGAACACGCCTTTTTCTTCGTCGACATGGACACCCCCGGGATCCGCCACGTTCGCACTCCGGCCTACACCCACACCTACGCCCACCATCACTGGGAGATGGCCTTCGAGGACGTGCGCGTGCCGGTCGCAAACCTGATCGGAGCCGAAGGCGACGGCATGTCATTTGCCCGGGAGTGGTTCCGGTTCGAACGGCTCATGATCGCGGCCCGCTGCTGCGGAGCCGCCGAGCGCCTCATCGAGGAGATGACGGCTTTCGCCGAGCAGAGGATCATTGGCGACAAGAAGCTGGCCGATCATCAGGCGATCGAGTTCATGCTGGCCGATTCGCTCACCGAGCTCTGGGGTGCTCGTCTGATGACTTATCAAATCGCCGATGAGGTCGACAACCAAGCCGATGTCAAGCTGCTCCACGCCCATGCCTCGATGGCCAAGCTCACCGCCTCCGAGATGGCCAACCGCGTCGCGGACCGGGCAGTGCAGGTGTTCGGAGGTCGGGGATACATGCGCGAGAACGTCGCTGAGCGATTCTGGCGCGAGTTGCGGGTCGATCGGATTTGGGAAGGCGCCTCGGAGGTGCAGCGGGCGATCATTGCCGGCCAGCTGCGCAAACGGGGCACGGGAATCGTCGGCTGATCGTGGCTCGGATGACTCCCGCCGAGCGTCGCGAGGCGATTGTCTCCGCCGCGCTTTCAGTGGCCATCCGAAAGGGACTCGGGGCAACGACCGTGCGCGACATCGCTGCCGAGATGGGAACGTCGAGCGGGCTGATCCACCACTACTTCGACTCGATGGACGACGTCCTGGCGGCCGCGTTCGATCGGGCGGCTGGCGAGGACTTCGAGACAGTCGAGCAGGCGATGGACCGAGAAGAAACCGAGTTGGGCCGATTGCGAGCGTTCTTCGCCAGCTATTCGATTGCTGACAACGAGTGGGCATTTCAACTTTGGCTCGATGCGTGGGCAGAGGCGAGCCGCCGCCCCGCCTTACGGGCCACTTCCGAGCGGCTCAACGTCGTTTGGCAGCAGCTCTTGGCGACCACGATCAAGAACGGCGACTTCGAGTGCGACGACCCCGACGCCACCGCCTGGCGGATTCTTTCGATGCTCGATGGGCTTTCGCTCCAAGTCGTCGCCCATCGCTCGACGATCGCCCGCGCCACCGTCACCGAATGGATCCTCGGCTACGCCGAGTCCGAGCTCGGGCTCAAGCCGGGGACGCTGGCTGACACGTCGGGCACCCTCGGCAGCTAATTCGCTACCTGGCACCCGCTCTAGCCCAAATTCGGGCGTCCACGACCGAATGCGGGCGCCCACGCCCGCATTTGGTCAGGAGCGGATGCGGACAACCGAATTTGGCTGACAGGTGGGGCACCAGTAAGTGATCCGCTCGAAGTCGTAGCTCGCCTGCTCGGCCTTGCGGATCTGTGTTCCACAGCGCCGGCAGGGGAGCCGCCAGCGATCAGCTACCCATCGTTCGTGGCCGGGGCGAGAGTCGCCGGTCGTGATCTGGCGGCCACTCACACGGTTTGCTTCCATCAACCGTTTCATGGGTTCAAGCAGCCTGGAAAGATCGTCGAGGTCACCGACCTTTGTCCACGGGTCGACCCTTTCTAGGAAGCAGACCTCCGACTTGTAGATATTGCCGGGGCCGGCCATCACGCGCTGATCGATCAACATCGTGCCAATCTCCCGTTCGGGATGGAGTTGGAGACGGCGAAGTACCTCGGCAACGTCCCAATCCTCTCCCAGGACATCGGGCCCGAGGTGGCGGAGGCGGTGTTCCTCGCCTGCGGTGCGGAGCAGCTCGCAGATCCCGAGCCTGAATCCCACGGCTTCGATGCCCTGCGTCCTGATTACGGCCCGGGCTTGGAAACCGGGCGCTCGCCAGCGCTCGCCACTCCGATAGAGGTGCCAGGCGCCGTCCATCTTGAAATGTGAGTGCAAAGTCACACCTGCATCGGTTCGGAATAGCAAGTGCTTGCCGCGGGAACGAACCTCGGTGATGGTTTGACCCGAGAGGTCGGCGGTTGCAAATCGCGGCATCCGGATCTCGCTCTCCACGATTACCTGTCCGGCCAGCGCTTCGTTGAGACGATGGGCGGCGACCAGGACCGTGTCTCCCTCGGGCATGGACCCAGTTAAGAGCTAGTTCAGCGAAGAAAGCGAGTCGATCTAGGTCCGGCAGGGCCCTCAACGAACAACAGCAACCGGCTGCCATCGTCGTCGCACCATTCCTCGGGCACGAAAACTGTCTTGCTCATCCGACGGCGCATCATCATCCGTCGCATTTTCCTCGTCGGCCAAGTTCGGTATGACGTCCGTTTGAACTACTTCGTCGGTCTCGACCCTGGGATCCATCTCGCACCATTCCACGAGGCACGCGGCTCCTTCGCTCAACAATTGAGTTACCTCCGCGGGCTGGACGAAGTCATCTGTGCGTTGCCAACTTCGGCCTTGCCTGTCCCAAAGGCGGCCGCCCTCGAATCGATAGTCTGACCGCATTCGTCAGCCCGGAGTTGCGATTCGATGAATGGCATCTGCGGAGCGACCTCGCGATAAGAGCACTTCGCCTTTGGTCATTTATCGTCCTTCACGATGGATGCGCATTCTGGTCAGCTCACGGTCGAGCCAGTGACCCCCGAGCGCTGGGGCGACTTGGAAAAACTTGCGGGCGAACGCGGATTCATCGCTGGGTGCTGGTGCATGTGGTGGCGCGAGAGCGGTCAAGGCTGGACGGCGCGTCACGACGAAGGAAACCGGGTCGAGCTCAAAGCGATTGTGGACCAAAGGGAGGAGCCGGGAATGCTCGCCTACCTCCACGACGAGCCGATCGGTTGGGTAGCAGTCGCCCCCCGCATCGAGTACCCGCGTCTTGACCGGTCGGCCAAGCTGAAGCCCGTAGACGACAAACCGGTCTGGTCGATCACTTGCTTCTACATCGACCGGCGCCACCGCCGACAAGGAGTTGCCAGGGCCTTGCTCGACGCCGCGATCGAATACGCGCGGGCGGCGGGAGCAGAGACGATCGAGGCGTATCCCATCGACACGTCGGTCCGTCCTACGGCAACCAGCGGAGAGATCTTCACCGGCAACCTCTCGATGTTCCTTGCCGCCGGCTTCGAAGAGGTGATGCGGCGCGGTGGACGCCCGATCGTGCGCCTCGGGTGAAGCTGGACGCGAGAAGCTTCGCTCGATCTGCACGAAGACTCGCCCACGAGGACCCTGCGCTCGGCCAGATTGTTGACGACTTCGGGCTGCCACCGTTTTGGCAACGACCGGCTGGATTTCAGAGCCTGGTCCTCTTCATCCTCGAGCAGCAGGTGTCATTGGCTTCGGCGGCGGCGGCATATCGGCGGATCCGACAACGTCTCGGTGAGGTGGAACCGGAACGCTTGTTGGCGGCTTCGCCGGTGGAGCTGCGGGCCGACGGAGTCTCCCGGCAAAAGGATCGCTACCTCCGCGAGCTCGCTCGGGCGATCATCGACCATCGTCTTGTACTCGAAGGGCTTGCCCAAAAGGATGACGACGAAGTCCGGCGCGAGCTTACGGCGATTCCGGGGATCGGACGCTGGACCGCCGACGTCTATCTCCTTGCTTGCCTCGGCCGTCCCGACATTTGGCCGATCGGCGACCGGGCCTTGCAGGTCGCGGTCACCGAAGCCCTATCCCTCGATGCCGTTCCTAATCCGTTGGAGCTCGAAGACATCGGCAATCGTTGGAAGCCCCATCGCGCGGTGGCAGCCCGCCTCCTCTGGCACGGCTATCTGGGACGCCGCGGGCGAACCGAAACCAACGTCTTGTAGCCCGCGCTGGCGTTCGACGCGGCTAGACCGGCACTAAGAGTGCCGGTCTAGCTGATGAAAACGTCCGATGGTTTAGGCGGCGAGTTCGATTCCCGAGAGGGTGAGGACCCGATCGCCGAGCGGGGCGCCCAATTCGGCGACGACGATCCGTTCGACGGCCATCGCCACACAGGTAGCGGCGATGTCGCCGGTCCCGCGGAAGATCTCGACGTCGACACTGGCATCGGTCTCGGTCACCTCAACCCGATCGATGACGTCGCAGGGCTCAACACCCATCCAGACCGCGAAGCGCACTTCGTTGCCGCCGGAGCTGACCACCGTTGCTTCGGTGATCGGCTGGGGGTTGACGGCGTTGCCGGTCGGAACCGCCACCTCGCCGGTCGTGGGGTCCTC
>Ga0180121_10000098_pt1 | contig 29498 bp, 26 predicted proteins | sample AntDrymUQ5402106_2_FD_129676 | JGI IMG/M metagenome (GOLD analysis project Ga0180121, IMG submission 129676) | Polar desert sand microbial communities from Dry Valleys, Antarctica - metaG UQ540 (21.06) (version 2) (version 2) | ecosystem: Environmental > Terrestrial > Soil > Desert | place...
AAGGCCATACCTTGTTGCTGATCAGCCTGCGCGCCACTCACAGCTGCTCGCGACGAGTCTCTGGTCTTGTTCTCGGAGCGACCCAGCACGTACAAAAAGTGATGTAAGTTCAGCCAGAACTCATCATCGTAAAAGATGAAAATAGGAGACGAGCGATGAACAACGGGCTGTTTCGACTGCGGTTTTGACCACGATGCCATTACAGTCGGATTCGAGCCCGAGAAAACTAGAAGGGCCGCGCTGCAAATAAAAACGCGTGATCCGATTGCAAGTAGGTGGCCTGATTTCATATCCCGACTCAGCTTCCCTTTATTGTAGCTCTCATTTCAGAGACAGATAAATTGTTTGTAAGCCCAAGATCGCGGACATCGTCCGCCCGCGAGATTGGAGCTTCCGGCGGGGCGCAATTTGGTTTCAGTACTACCTGTGATTCATCCTATGCATGGCGCGAGATTTCCGACCATTTTAAATGCCGCGACCCACCCGCTACCGAAGCTGTGAAAAATTAAGATCGGTCCGGGATACTAATCGGCATCAGGAAATTCGCAGGTTGGGAAGGGCGGTTTACCCCCGCTGATGCGCTACGCTCAGGCCTGATGTGTGTTTTCGTTTCCTGCCCACTCCGGCAATGCCGTGCTGACCATCTGCGGTTGAGTGTTACCAACGCAAGCGGGGGTAAACCGCCCTTCCCAACCTGCGAATTTTTCATCCTCGAGTGGGACCCCAATCATCTCAATTTTTTCCCAGCTTCTACCGCGAGGTGGTAACTGACTTCATCGCAAAACATCCAGGCTTCGACGCTGATGTTGCTGTTGTCAACGCAATACCTCTGTCGCCGGTCAAGACGGACGCGGTTGTGTTGTCAAACGGCCAGTCTGGTGGCATCAACTGGTGACAATTCGTAATTCATTTGGTCCGATACCGTGGCTCAGCCCTGCGGGCTTGGGTTTTTCGCACCTGTCCCGCAAAATGCTTTTGTGACTTTGAGCATTACGGTTTCCTGTTTGGCGCCGAAGAATACGGTGAGACGGATAAGTCTGGTAGCGGTGACCTTCCTTTTTCTCGTCAGTTCTGGTTGCCGGACAGGTGCTGTGGCAAACCACTCCCCGGGCGCAAATGCAGCGAAAGACGGTATTCCTAAGTACGGCTACGAGATAGTAAATACTTGGCCACACGACAAAGGCGCATATACGCAGGGACTGGTTTTTCATGAGGGCAAGCTGCTGGAGAGTACTGGTCAGGAGGGCAGGTCGAGCCTGCGCCGTGTGGAACCTGAAACAGGCAAGGTTCTGAACATGATCAACGTACCAAGGCCGTACTTTGCAGAAGGGATCACGCTCTTCAAAGGTAAAATCTACCAGCTAACCTGGCAGCATCAACTGGGCTTCGTCTATGACGCGGAGAGCTTTGAGAAGTTGGGTGAGTTTTCCTACCGGGGCGAAGGATGGGGACTCACAAATGACGGTAGCTCGCTAATCATGAGTGATGGCACTAATCGAATACGATTTCTTAACCCGGACAACTTTCGGGTAAACAGAACAATCTCCGTCCTGGAGGGGCGTACTGCGGTCAGCAGCATAAACGAGCTTGAATACGTTCACGGTGAAATCTACGCCAACATCTGGCACAAGGAGCGCGTCGCGCGTATTGACGCCCAGACGGGGCGAGTAGTCGGCTGGATTGATCTGATGGGATTACGTGCGGTGAGCGATGCTATCGGCAATGAGGCGGTGCTAAATGGCATCGCATATGACGAAAGCAATGACCGACTCTTCGTGACCGGCAAGTTATGGCCGAAACTTTTTGAAATTCGGGTAAAACGACAATAGCCAGCATCAAAATGGGTTAGAGAACTTTGCGATGAGCTTTGCGACCTATTTTAAGGCCTCTTCCTACGCAATGATCGCGGTCGCCATGCTGGCATTGATGATGGCGGGGGGACTTCATCTCGCGCTGGCCACAGTCTTTGCCGCCGTCATGGTAGTTGCATGGAGCCTCGAGGGTACGAAATGGCAATTGTCCGAACGCCTCGGGCTGGCGATTGTCTTGCTCTCTATTCCCCTATTCCTGTTTGATTGGAAGTATCAAAGGGCGATAGGCGAAGCGCCCGGAAGGCTGGGCGTTAATGCCCTGGCGCATCTGATCGTTTTTCTTTCCGCAGTAAAGCTGCTGCAAGTTAAGTCAGATCGAGATTGGGCCTTCCTTTACCTGATCTCTTTCTTTGGACTATTGCTTGCCGCAGGTCTGAGCTTCAGTCCTGTCTTTCTTGGAACGCTGACTCTCTATCTGCTTTGTGCATTGTCGACGGTGATAGCGTTTGAGATCCGCAAGGCACAACGGGGAATCAAATTTGTCGAGACACGTCTGCTCGTTCCTCCTGATTCCAGGGTTTTCAGGAAGCTTGTTGGCACTCGCGGCAAACGAGACATAGAAGCGAGCCGTTTGCCGCTCGTCGCTGCCTCAATGTTGGTGCTCATTTTTATCCTGGCATTACCGCTGTTTCTAGTTGCTCCCCGGGCTGGGTCCGCCGTCATTTCTCGCGGCGGCGGCGCTTTAACTAACTTCATCGGGTTTTCTGAAAGCGTCAGGCTGGGTGAGATCGGGGATTTAAAGCGAAACAACCAGGTGGTAATGCGTGTGCGCATCGAAGACCCTGACTCAGCGCCGGGGCCCGGGTTGAAATGGCGTGGGCTGGCTCTCGATGAGTTTACGGGACACGCCTGGAAAAAGTCCGCCGAGGCACGGCGAACTCAGCAAAAATTAATTGAGCGGGGATTCTTCCGCCTGGGCACTACCGACGCACTTAAGGGGCTGACGACGCAAACGGTTTTTCTCGAACCGCTCAATTCAACTGTGCTTTTTGCCGCGCCACGCGCGTTGGCGATTCAGGGTGATTTTCCTTTTGTTCGAGTTGATTCCGAGGGTTCGATTCAATCGCGTGCCCACGATCTCGACCGCATGATGTACACGGTGATCTCTGACACTACTGAACCGGATCCAGAGACATTGCGCCGGGATATGCGACCCTATTCCGCATCCGACGAACGCTACAAGGATTACCCGCAAACGCTTGACCGACGAGTAGCCGACTACGCCCGCGCGACAATTCTCAATGCTCGGGCGCGCAATCGCTATGACGCGGCGAAGGCGATCGAAACGGAGCTGCGCGATAACTACGGCTACTCGCTGCAGATGAGAGCCAGCGGAGCCGACCCACTCTCCGACTTTCTCTTCAATATCCGCGCTGGCCACTGCGAGTACTTCTCGACGGCCATGGCCGTCACGCTTCGGACTCAGGGCGTCGCCACGCGCGTAGTCAACGGATTCTTACCCGGCGAATACAACGAAGCGGCCGGCGCCTACACGGTGCGGCAAAGTGACGCCCACTCCTGGGTTGAAGTCTATTTTCCCGAAACCAATTCCTGGGTTACGTTTGACCCAACTCCCGCAGCGGGGAGAACCGAACCCCAAACTACCGGCCTCGCGGCTCAACTGGGAAAGTACGCTGAGGCGCTTGAATTAATCTGGTTTCAGTACGTGGTGGGTTACGACAAAAAGGAACAACGGTCTCTTGCAACCTCTTTCCATAACCGGGTCTTTAATTACCGGCGTATGGCTTCTGAGGTTTTCGGAAGCATCAAGGGAAAGGTTACCCCCCTCTCCAGCAAAGCGATCTTCGTGGCGCTGGGACTGATAACGGTTTCAGTAACGGTGATCTTCGTAAGGGTGCTGAGGCTTGGTTGGCGTCGTGGCCTGTCGATCTCCAGGAGCAACCGCGGGCCGGAAATAGCAGCAGTCGAGTTTTATCAAAGGCTGATGGATTTGCTGGCGCAGAGAGGCTTGTCGAGGTTGAGCGATCAGACTCCACTTGAATTTGCATCAAACCTCGGCTCGCGGGAGGCTCTCACAGTAACCAGACTCTACAACCGCGTGAGATTCGGCAGCCAAAAACTCTCCGCGAACGAGCTGCGGGAAATTGACCAGGCCCTGAGGGACTTGGAAGGAACGGAAAGGCCGTATGATCGGTAGTTTGCAGTTTGTGCAGGCAACTCAATGACAGAACCGAGTAGCTTTGCTCGTCTGCGACAAGCAGATAACGAGATGAAACTTGCCAATGGCAAAAAATAAGGGCTTTTTGGACATGTTTCTAAGAAGGACCGGTGGCGACCGGGTTAGCGCTGGGCGCCACTCAAGCGCTGTGGACTATAGGTTTTATTGGTTGACCTCTCGCGACGTAACCCGGTCGCTACCGCTCCTCGGTTCTGTTGTTGAGTTGTATTTATTGACCCTAACTGACGAGTACAAGATGAGTGTTTAGGTTGTGATCAGGGATCGACCATAGTATTTCCTTACCATTTACCATTTTCATTTAGGTTTACGAATATGAACAAAGTCGGATTTATTAGCCTGGGCTGTCCCAAGAATCTCGTCGATAGCGAGGTAATGATGGGTCAGCTCAAAGCAAAGGGATTTGAGATCACCGCGAACGCGGACGACGCGGACACGGTCGTCGTGAATACGTGTGGATTTATTGAAGCCGCTAAGAAGGAATCCATCGAAGCGATTCTGGAGGCGGCGCGTCTCAAGACAACCGGCAAAGCCAAGCGACTCGTCGTTGCCGGCTGTTTGGTCGAGCGCTACCGTGATGACTTGAAAGCTGAAATGCCGGAAGTTGACGCCTTCATCGGTACCAGCCAGATAAACGACATCCTTGCGGTGTGCGATCCGCAAACAAACACGCGCTCTTTGCCTGTGATTCCGCTGGGTAATCAAAGTGCGACGTACCTATATGACGAATCCACACCACGGGTTCTCGCGACGCCGAGCCATTATGCTTTCATAAAAATTGCTGAGGGTTGCGATCGCCCCTGCGCTTTCTGTTTCATTCCGCAAATGCGTGGGCATTTCCGCAGCCGTCGGTTTGGCTCGATTGTCGCCGAAGCCCAACAGCTCGCGGAAGAAGGTGTGAAGGAATTGATCCTGGTGGCCCAGGATTCGTCACGCTACGGAGAAGATCTGGGTAAGGCTGACGCTCTCGCACATCTGCTAAGAGAACTGTCACATACGAATGGCATTGAGTGGGTGCGGGTGATGTACACCTACCCAACTCATGTCGGCGAGGCGTTTCTCGATGTGCTGGCGACCGAACCCAAAGCGGTGAAGTATCTAGACATGCCATTGCAGCATGCGTCGCAGAAAGTTCTCAAACTGATGAAACGGGGCGGAAATCGCGCGAGTCTTGAGCGTCTGATTCGGCGTGTTCGTGATCGCGTTCCCGGCATTGCCATTCGCACAACGTTCATCACAGGGTTTCCGGGAGAGACTGAGGAGGATTTTGAAGAACTGCTGGCATTTGTTAGAAACGTCGAATTCGATCGGGTTGGCGTGTTCACATACTCTGACGAAGAGGGCACTCCGGCATTCGAGCTGGGAGACAAAGTCGATCCGAAGATCGCCAACAAACGCCGGGCTCGTTTGATGAAAGAGCAATTGCGCATCTCCCGTCGTCGAAACCAGGCAAGAGTTGGAGACACTGTCCGGGTGTTGTTCGAAGGCGAGTCAAACGAAAGCGAACTTCTCTGGCAGGGCCGTATGGAGTCACAGGCGCCGGATATAGATGGTTGCGTGTTAATCAATGATGCCCCGGAAGGTCATAGGGCACAGCCAGGTGATTTCGTTAACGTCATGATTACAGAGGCACAGGAATATGATTTGGTGGGTCGAATCGTTTCTTAGGATAGACTTAGTCTGTGTTGCCGGTTGCAACGACCTGAAACTCGGTACAAATAACGCTGAAAGCGTTCGCTAATTGGAGCCCAGGGTTGCTTAACCCTGGGTCTAGACACATCCAAAGAATATTAACGCCGAAGGTGTTGGCTAAGTTGCGCGCAACGGCCGACTGGCGAACTCTTACAGTTTAGGGTTTACGCGGAAACTGGAGTCCCAGGGTTGAAGCAACCCTGGGCTCCAATTAGCGAGCGCTTTCAGCGTAATTTAAGTCGAGTTTGACAGAGTCTACAAGCCTTTCCCCACGGGCGGTGACCCAGCCGCGCGGATCACGTTGTGACTGAAAATAGAGTCTGTAACACCGATGGCGATCAAAGAATCGAGCGATGAATTGAATCCGACGGTTGTCACCGCCAACCCGGTCGTGACATCACCTCCCTCCGAGCGCTCTGCCAAGGACTATCTCGCTCTAGCCATCGGAACCTGCGGCGTTGGTTATCTGCCGATTGCTCCTGGGACGTGGGGCTCGCTTGTCGGTGTAGGAATTTACCTGCTGTTGGAGTTCTCGACGTTCCGGTTTATCCAACTGCTCTTCCCTCCAAACAGTTTCGTGCGGTCCCTGCCATGGTCGATTTTCATAGCGGCCGAGCTCATTCTGATCACGCTGATCACCCTCGTGGGGATCTGGGCTGCTTCACGTACAGAAAAGTTGTTAGGGCGAAAGGACCCAGGCAAGGTGGTAATCGATGAGGTCGCCGGGCAATTGATAGCCCTCCTGCCATTAGTGCCGAGGCTTGAGCCTGGCTGGATGAGTATCCTTTCCGCATTCCTGCTATTTCGTTTGTTCGATATCGTCAAGCCTTACCCTGCTCGACGGCTTGAAGGTCTGGAATCAGGATTGGGGATTATGGCCGACGACATAGTCGCAGGAGCTTACGCCGCTGTTGCTACCTCGATCATAATTGCGGTTGGCTTATTCGTAATAAACTAAAAGGGGGTCAACATGGGAAACTCAGGCACAACTAGGTTACAGTCTCCAGAAAAGCGTGAAGCAAAGACTTCACAGGATCGGTTATCCGAGGCAACTAGTGATAAAACAGTGAGCAATCTGGAAGAGAGCGAAAAGATTTCTGATTCAACGCCTGACAAACCGTCGGACGAAACATCAGTTCCGTCGCCCGATGGTTCTGCAATTCCTCGCAGCGACGGCGGGCGCGCCGACGGCAGCGACACTGGCGATCCCGTGTAGTGGCAAGAAAAGATGAAGAGTTCAGCTCGCCTTAGAAGTCATTTCGTTGGCATTTGCGAAATTTGCCAGGCGATGAAGGCGATGAAGGTAAGCATTACGCCCAGGATCACGAGAACAACAGGCTCCATTCCCAAAAATCCTTTTTCATTCCCCCCTTCCATCATATCTCTCGGGACATGGGAAAGGTCTTTGTCCACTATAATTGCCCCATAGTCAGGATCGGCCTGGCCATTCCCTGAGGGCGAATCAATCCCGACCTGCGTTACAGCGACAGGCTTCACCCGCTCTTCGAGCGGGGCCAGCTGCGCAGCGAGCTCAGCAGCGTCGCCCTTCCTGGCTTTTCTCCGGGAACTCCTGTGGAGCGTGAGCTTTTTTATATCCATTTCGCCTTCTTCAAGTAAACATACAGCGATAACCCTACCCCAACCATAGAAAGGAGTGCAAAGACGTAGCCGAAACGCCACTTCAACTCGGGCATGAAATCAAAGTTCATCCCGTAGATTCCAGCGATCAGAGTCACGGACATTAGGATCGTTGAGATCGAAGTGAGCCGCTTCATAATCTTGTTCATTCGATTGCCGGAAACGGAGAGATAGGCATCCATGGTGGAACTGAGCATGTCGCGCAGAGAGTCAATGGTATCGGCTACACGAATTAGATGGTCGAACACGTCCTGAAAATAGACGTGCGTTTCCCGTGGGAAGATCGGTTGCTCGCGTCTTAACATCGTATTGAAAACGTCACGGAGCGGCGTTATGGAGCGACGCAGGTACAGCAATTTCTTTTTGATGTTGAAAATGTCCTCGATAACCTCGGCTCTCCATTCGCCGAAGATTGAATCTTCGAGATCGTCCATGTGTTCGCTGACGATGTCCAGCAGCGGTAGATAATCGTCAACGATAGCGTCGATCAAAAGATAGGCGAGTAGCCCTGAACCTTGCTCTGCCCGATCAGTCCACTCATGCCAAAGCCGCTTTGCCGTTTCAATCGCCCGAATGGGACGGCTGTGGACTGTGACGAGGTAGTTCTTGCCGAGGAAAATATTTAGCTCACGTAACTCCAGACGGTCGGTTGCCCCAACTAATTGAGCCTCATAGAGCACGATAAAATAGTAACCGGCGTATTCTTCGACCTTGGGTCGCTGGTGTGCGTTTTGACAGTCTTCAATTGAGAGATGGTGGAATCCGAACTCTTCCGCAAGCGCCTCAAAATCGCGGCTCGTCGGATCGCTGACGTCGGCCCAGATGACGTTGCCATCCTCCAGACGCAGCTCGCTAATGTCAGCTGAACGGCAGTTCTCAGTAAACGTCCGGGAGGTGCTATTCAAACAGACGGTGGTAATCACTTTGGGCTGTCTCCCAGACTAATGGTTGAACTGATGGCCTTGGATAATCTGCATACTCACGTTTGATTTGTAAGCGAGCCAGAGTTTATCACTACCTTGCCCAGGAGACATCCAGAAATAAAAACCGCTATAATCCGCGAACCCATGAGCCAGAGAAAAATATTAATCGCCGACGAGGTGAGCGACAGCGGCCTCCAGCCGCTCCGGAATGCCGGTTTTTTAATTGAGAAGAGGACCAAGCTCTCCCCTGATCAGCTTATCGCCGCCTTGCAAGGGTGCGAAGGTCTGGTGGTTAGAAGCGAAACGAAAGTGACTGCCGGTGTGATGGCTGAGGCGCCAGATTTACGAGTGGTCGGAAGGGCAGGTGTGGGAGTAGACAACATAGATGTGCCAGCAGCCACAGCGCGCGGGATTGTGGTCATGAACGCACCCGACGGTAACACCATCACCACTGCCGAACACACCATGGCGCTACTTATCGCACTGGCTCGCCGAGTGCCTCAAGCGAATAGCAGTTTGCGATCCGGCAAGTGGGAGCGTAAGAATTTCGTCGGCGTGGAGCTGCATGAAAAGACCCTCGGTATTATTGGTCTGGGCCGCATCGGTCGCGCCGTCAGCAGTCGCGCACGCGCGTTCGGAATGAACATTGTTGCTTATGACCCGTTCATCGCGCCCGAACAAGCGCGTGATCTGGACATCGAAGTGGCGCCGTTGGATGACGTTTTCGGGCGCGCAGATTTTCTTACCGTGCACACACCCCTAACCGCCGAGACGCGTTCAATTGTCGGGAGGGACGCCTTCTCCAAAATGAAGAAGGGGGTCCGGATAATCAACTGCGCGCGCGGTGGCCTGGTTGATGAGGCCGCGCTAGTGGACGCGATCAAGTCGGGTCTTGTGGCGGGCGCCGCACTAGACGTTTTCGCTGAAGAGCCGCCCCCGCCGGACCATCCTCTCCTGACCCTCGATGAAGTAATCGCTACCCCTCATCTCGGCGCTTCAACCGCCGAAGCTCAGGAAGGCGTTGCCTTCACAGTTGCTGAACAGATGCGCGATTACCTTCTCAGCGGGGCTCTCCGCGGTGCAGTGAATATTCCCGCGCTGGGCGCGAAGGAGCTAAACGCGTTGCAGCCTTACATCGAACTTGCTCAAAGCCTCGGTCGCTTTCAGGCACAGCTTGTTGATGGAGCAGTCAGGGAAGTGAGGATTGAATACGCTGGCGAGATTGTAGACTTAAACGCTGCCCCGGTCACGAGATCATTTCTTGCTGGACTCTTGCGAGACGTCAGCGCGCGCGTAAATGCAGTGAATGCATTCTTGATTGCCGAGGAGCGGGGCATTACCATCAACACGACCTACCTCCGTTCAGCAACCGACTCGGTCCCGGCGATTCGCACCCATGTAGTGACCAGCACCAGCGAGCAAAGCCTTTCGGGGACACTCTTTGGATTTGGTGAACAGGCACGTCAAGGTCGAATTACGGAACTAAATGGTTTCCATATTGAGGCGATACCTCACGGTTACATGCTGGTGATGCGAAACCAGGACGTGCCCGGTGTCATCGGTCGTGTAGGCACAACCCTGGGTGAACGTGGCGTTAACATAAGTCGCTTTCATCTTGGCCGTCGCGAGCGTGGCGGCGAGGCCCTCGCGCTGATCGAAACCGACGCTCCTCTTAGCGATGAGGCCATTAAAGAATTGCTCTCTTTCGCGCCGATTATCTCAGCTTTGCAAATCGAGCTTTAAGGGTAAAGTCCACAAATAAGCGAGGCGCTGTTTTCAGGTCGTGAAACAGCGCCTCGTTTTTGCTCCACAGGTTTAGCTCAAGTAATCGCCGGTACTACTCGATCGTATAACTGATTTATAGCCAAGGCATGCAGTGAATGGTAATGGGCAGCTCTCAACCTGAGCACTTCAACCCGAAGCGCACACGCATAGACTCCATTGATCTGCTGCGCGGCATCGTGATGGTGATCATGATGCTCGATCATACGCGCGACTTTGTACATCGCGACGTCCTGCAAGGTTTCGATCCCACAGACCTGTCACGTACCAACGTGATGCTTTTCTTCACCCGCTGGATTACACATTTCTGCGCGCCGATGTTTGTATTCCCGGCCGGTACGGGCGCCTATTGCAATTTATTCGCGGCAAGAGCAAGAGAGACTTATCGCGCTTTTTGATCACACGTGGACTCTGGCTAATTCTGCTGGAGTTTACTGTGGTGCGCATAAGCGTTTTCTTTAACGTGGACTATAGATTCTTGGGCGCCATGCAAGTGATCTGGGTTATTGGCGTGTCCATGATTCTACTGGCCGCATTGATCCACTTGCCGCTCCGCGTCGTAGCGGGCTTTGGAATTGGGATGATTGCCCTTCACAACTTGCTGGATCGTTATAAGGTGCAAGGCGGTTGGCAGGGTCCTGATAGTCCGGTTCCAGGCTACTGGGCGAAGCTCTATTTTATATTGCACCAACCGTTTGAGGCATTTCCCGTGGTCGGATCTCCCAGCCCGGTAGTGTTCGTGATTTACCCGCTAATCCCCTGGGTTGGCGTAATGGCTGCCGGCTACGCATTCGGCGCGCTTTACCGACTGGATGCCCCGCGCCGGCGGCTAATATTGCTAGTCATGGGAAGTGTAGCGACCGCGCTCTTCATCATTCTCAGGGTTATTAATCTATATGGCGATCCTTCTCACTGGTCCTCGCAGAGCTCTGCAGTATTTACCCTTCTCTCATTTCTAAACACGACCAAGTACCCGCCCTCGCTCTTGTTTCTACTAATGACCCTTGGACCGGCGATGTTCGCGTTGGCGGGTTTGAATAGAACCAGAATGCGTCCGCAGAACCGGAACCTGTTCGACAGTCTCTGGGTGGCAAGATTCGAAATACCTTCATTACGTTCGGTCGCGTGCCGCTTTTCTTCTATCTGTTGCAATGGCCGACGGCCCACTTCATTTCGGTACTTGTGCACCTCACCGCAGGCAAACCAATTAGGTGGATGTTTGGCAGTCAGATCGGATCCTCCGGTCCACCCCCGGGCAGTGGTTTCAACCTGGCTGTCGTCTACGGCTGCTGGATTGTGGGAGTCATCCTGCTCTACCCACTGTGTAAATGGTTTGCGGGGGTGAAGCAGCGCCGGCGGGATTGGTGGCTGTCGTATTTGTAAGAAGTGCACGTATCAGAGCAACGATCATTGTGTTCAAGGCTTTGATCCCGCAGGATCGAGTCGGAACCAAAGTCTGTCGCACGAGACTGGTCTCAACCACTCACTTCTTAGAACACTTCGCCTTTCAATTCGCAAAAGAGACGCGCCAAGTCCTTCTGCTGGTAGTTCGCGTTTAAGCCGCTCGGATTGGGCAAGACCCAGACGATGGTGTCGCCGATCGTACACTCCTGGCGGCCCACGATTGCTTTTGGCTGATTGAAGGCCAGACGGTAAGCCCCCAGACCAAGGATCGCCAGAATCCGGGGACGATAGAGCCGCACCTTAGTTGTTAGCCGTTTGCCGCCCTGAATTATTTCTTCTTTGGTTAAAAGATCTGCGGTGGCCGTGGCGCGCGCAACGATATTAGTGACGCCGTAACCACTTTTCAGCAACTCGTGCTCTTCAAATGGTGACAATAACCGTTCTGTAAATTCCGCGTCGTGGAGCGCCTTCCAGAAGCGATTACCCGGACGCGCAAAATGATGGCCTACGGCTGCGGTGTAGAGTCCGGGATTGATGCCGCTGAAGATTACCCGCAGGTCAGGTGCAATCACGTCGCGAACAGTTTTACCCTCAGCTGCTTGGATCTGTTCTCTGGTAGGTTTCCAGGGAGTCATTATTGAAGCGGATATACAGCAACCTGCTAGGTCTCCACCCTGGGTTATTGAATTGAGAATCGGTTTTGTTGGGAGGCACTGGTTTTTGAGACGCGGTCCACGGCCGTGACTTGCAGCACATACTGCCCCGCGGGTAAATCCGCTAGAGAGAGATCGGCGGCGTAAGGAAGCCGATCAAGATCTACTCCTTCGGTCGCGATCTTTTTGAGTGCGGTTGTGATTACTGGCTGGTTGTCACGCAGGATTTGTACTTGAGCCGCCACGTCCGGATGTGAGTCTGCCGGCGCTCGCGCCGCGTTGTATACGAAGAAGACAAAACGAAGCACAGAATTTCGCTGATACTGACGGTCGATACTCAAATCAACCTGCTCGGACACTGGTTGGCCATTGCCTGGAGTATTCGTGGTAGGAGTGGGTGCATGCCGCCCAATTATCACACTGCTTAGTGTGAGTTTGCCCCCTGAAAGATCCGGGATCTCAACCCAGCCGTGGGCACTGCCGGTTCGTCCGCTCTTCTCATCACGTGCGGCAACACGCACTTGATAGAGTCCCGGTCCAAGAAAGACGGGAAACCCGTATGCAACGCTCGCGTCCGAACCCTTCACCGAACTCTCGGATAAGGTAGTCATCGTCAGCCGTTCTGCGAAGCGTGCACCAGACTGGCCCCGGTCGTTAAAGAACAAGCCAAGGATTTGCACCGCCGCCTTCTGCTTGCCGTCCTCGGAACTAAACGAAAGAGACTCTGCCGCGATCTTCAATGAAGTAGAAAGCAACATTCTCTTGTCCGGCGCATGAATATAATTTAGGTTCAACGCGATCGGAATGCCGCGATCTGGATACGAGGTTCCGAGGGCCTCGCGCAACTGCACTTCCGGCGTTTTTACCGCAGGTCTTGGGTTCTTCGCCTTGCTATCAACGGACGCAGGCTCTCCGTCATAAAATCCACGACGTACTCGCACTGTTAATTCCGGCTTTTCCAATAACTTCACCTCAATCCGGCGAAACTTGCCTTCCTGAGCTTCCCGATTCGGCCTCCAGGCAAGCAAGTAATAAACGGAAGTTTCCTGCAGCGCGCGTGACAACCCGACTCCCAACGCGTTTGTATTAAAGACGGGTCTGCCGCCTGTGTCGCGGGCAAGTGCGTGCATCGCGTCCTGTGTGGCCTTCAACTCACCATGTGTAGCCCGATCGAGTCGTCCGGTAAGATCGAAGGCGGATTCAACGCTGACATCAGATACGCTGGCGACCAGGCCGCGCGCGTCCAGGGAATAGATCACCACCCCGTTTCGCGCTGCGTCGCTGGTTATCTTTCTGATATTTGCGAGCGAGTCTGAGTTGCGATGGTCCAGCAGGAAGCCGTCCGAGAAGAAGAACACAAGCTTGCGTCCGGGCAATTTGCTGGAAGTCTTGACCAACTCTTCAAGACCAGACAGCGTTTGGCGAGTGATGTTCGAGGCCTGTTGCAAAATCGTAGTCACGCGAACTCTAACCATATTTTCGGCAATATCACGAGTAAGGCCGGGATTGGACCTCATTGTCTGCTCTAAGAAGTACTCGAACACGTCCCTATCATTACTGTCAACTAGGAGCGCCTGATACTCCGTCATTGCGGGACGGTCGAAATCTCGAACGGAGTAGGGACGATATTTGACCCGTTGCAGCGCAGCGCGCAGCACAGCCTTCTGATCAGTGAGCTGTTGAAGAAACCCTATCTGACCGCTGGCTGAAGTGATTGCGGCTTCGTCGTTCTGATTCATCTCCCTCTCGATGAAGTCAGTCATCACTTTCCGAGTCGCCGCGAGGCTACCCAGTCCAAGATGCAGGTCATCCAGATAAAAGAAAACTGTCCGACCACGATCCAGCGGCACCGCCCCCAGCTGGCTGGTCTTGTTTGCAGATAAAGTTCCCCGGGCGGCTGAGAGTTGGGTTTCTTCGTTGACGCTTCCCACTGAGATCCGCTCGAAGAATTCGATCGCCTTCACCTTTCCATCGATGCGCAGCTCGAAATCTTCCCGGCGCAATCCGTCGGCGAAACGCCCCTGCTTGTCGAAAACCATGACATCGGTTTGTACGAGATCAGTAAACACCCGCACAACCTCGGATTGATCCTGCGGACGCGATCCTGTTTGGCCCAGGATATTGAGCGAGAGAGCCAGAAGGCAGATCAAGATGCGCACTGAAGCTACCTTGATCAAACTAGTTCGGGCAGGCATGATTCGTTAACAGAGTGTGGGCAAGTCGCTGATTGGGGAGACGCTTGCTTCGAGCAGCCCGAGAGCAATGAATTCTGTTTCGTTTTCTCAAGATCCCGCAGCCGCCGTGGGTTAGGTAACTATGTATCAGATACGAGCAATAGCGCAACATAAAAACCCTCATATCTAGTTATCCGTACAGATCTCTAAATATCTGAAACGATAATTTAAGGTAATACCAGTTTAAGGTAATACCAGATAGAAACGAGCCATCGCCAAATGACCACCAACCAAACTACGGTCAGCTTAGAACACGTGACCAAGAGATTTGGTGACTTTACGGCTGTGAAGGATCTCAGCTTAGCTGTCCGGGCAGGGAGAATCTATGGACTGATCGGACCGAATGGGGCCGGAAAGACTACGACGATTCGCATGATCGTCAATATTACTGCACCCGATTCGGGAGCTATAAAACTCTTCGGACAGCCGATAAACGCGGGGTCGCAGGACCGCATAGGTTACTTACCCGAAGAGCGAGGGCTCTACCGGAGAATGAGAATCAGCGATCAGCTGCTTTTCTTTGCCGAGCTGAAAGACTGCAAGGGAAGGGCAGCCAAGGAAGCCGTTGACCGCTGGCTTGAGAGAATGAAACTCGTTGAATGGAAGAGCAAGAAGGCGGAAGCTCTCTCGAAAGGCATGCAGCAGAAGGTTCAGTTCATCGCAGCGGTCATTCACGACCCCGACCTGCTGATTCTCGATGAACCTTTTTCCGGACTTGATCCAATCAACATGGAACTTCTAAAAGAGATCGTACTGGAATTTAAAGCAGCTGGTAAGACCATCATCTTCTCTACCCACGTGATGGAGCTGGCTGAGAAAATTTGTGACGATATCTGCCTAATCAATCGCTCCCAGAAAGTTTTGGAAGGAAGTCTTAGAGATGTGAAGGGAAGCTTCGGACGCAACAGCGTCGCGTTGCGCGCGGAGGGGGGAGATGGCGTTTTGGACGACAGAAGCATTGTTGCCAGTGTCAAAAGGCAGAGTGACGAAGTTGAGGCTTTGCTGGCGGAGGGTGTCGATCCGCAGATCGTGCTAGAACGATTGCTCGAATCAGGCGCCCGCATTACGAAATTCGAACTAGTCGAGCCTACCTTGCACGACATCTTTATCGAAAAGGTAAGTGGTAGTGCATGAAAAAACTCCGGACCATCATCAAGCGTGAATACTTAACCAGAGTTAATAGCAAAGCCTTTATCTTTTCTACCATCCTCGGGCCAATAATAATGGTGGCGTTCACGGTTGCGCCTGTCTTGATTGCGTCGATGGAGACCGGCGAGGCCACCCGCCTGGCCATCGTGGACCAGACGGGAAGGATCTACAATCGCGTGCGGGAATCCATCATTAACGAGTCCAGCGCGGGATCCAAACCATCCTCGCCCGCCGGCCTGCCCATGGACATGAGCCAGAGTCCTGAGGAACGAGCGCGTCAGGCGGGCAGGGCGATAAAGGGAGATTTCAAAATCGAGAGAGTTGAGTTAGCCGAGCGCGCTCTCGAAGACGTCAAGCACGAGCTGAATGAACGCGTGCGCCGAAAGGAACTGGATGGCTACATTGTGATTCCGCCTGATGTGTTGATTGGAAAGAAGGCAGAGTACTACGGACGCAACGTGGGCGATTTTATCAACTCCATCCGAATTGAAGAGGGCCTGAGTCGTGCCGTGAATGAGCAGCGCCTGGCGGACACGGGTGTAGATCAGAACCTCCTGCGTGAAATGTCTAAGCGTGTGACCGTGAATACGTTCAAGGTCAGCGAGGAGACTGAAGAACAGGATTCAGGTGAGGCTTTCTTCCTGGTGCTCGGCGTCGGCTTCCTGATTTTCGTCATGATACTGATGTACGGTGGTACCGTTCTATCGGCCGTTATTGAAGAGAAAGAGACCCGCATTGCCGAGGTGTTATTCTCTTCTGTGCGCGCGTTTCCCCTTATGCTTGGCAAACTCGTCGGAGTCTCCCTGGTCGCGCTAACGCAGTTTGCCATCTGGGGACTTCTGATTGGAGGATTCTCGGTCTATGGAGTTGCCACTCTGAGAGGTCAGGGCATGGATCTGCAATTTCCACCCATTGTCGCTGCTGACGTTGTCTATTTTGTACTCTTCTTCCTGCTCGGCTTCTTCATGTACGCCAGCGTTTACGCAGTAATAGGGTCGATCGTCAGGTCTTATGACGAAAGCCAAGGCTTTCTGATGGTAGCGATCGTGCCGCTCATTTTCTCCTTTTACCTGGTGTTTCCGGTTGTGCGCAGCCCTGAATCAACCGTTGCCGTCTGGGCCTCAATCTTCCCTTTTTCATCTCCGGTGATAATGCCGGTGCGCATCGTCTCCCAGACGCTGCCGTTCTGGCAGATCGGATTGTCACTATTGATTGGTTTCGGCACGGTTATCTTGCTCACCTGGTTGGCCGCGCGCATTTATCGCATTGGGATGTTGACGTATGGCAAGCGCGCCACAATTCCGGAAGTTTGGCGCTGGGTGAGACAAGCGTAAGAGAGTGCCGATTGCCAATTTCAATTTCCCATCTAAAGCACCCTGTAGTTAAGCGTCAACCGCCTTGAAATCGGAAATCGGAAATCGGAAATCGGAAATCGGAAATCGGAAATCGGAAATCAGCAATCGGGCAATTGGCAATTTGAAAGGTCCATGGCCATCGAGATCGAAAAAAAGTATCGCCTCACAAACAAGCAGCGTGAATCTGTGCGACGCCGCCTGCCTGGAATTGGCGCCAAATTGCAGGGCGAGGAATTCGAGGAGAACACTTTGTACCGGGGCAAGGGTCTGGCAGTGGGCCGAAGCGTATTGCGCCTGCGACGCGTAGGTGATAGCGCCATCCTAACCTACAAGAAACGCCTTCCCACATCTTCTTCAATCAAACATCAACGCGAAGATGAGACCCAGGTTGACGAGCCTGAAGCTCTCAACACCATTCTGGCAGCGCTCGGCTTCCTACCCGCACTGGTTTACGAAAAGCGGCGGGAGACGTGGGTGTTGGGGAAGGCCGAAATCGTTATCGATGAACTTCCGTTTGGACTGTTCATGGAGATAGAAGGGAAGGAGCGCGACATACGCACTGTTGAAACCAGACTGGCAGTGAAAAATTTAAAAGCCGAAAACTTAACCTATCCTCAACTCACGCTCGAAAACGGAAAGAAGGCCCGCGGGGTTATTGAAGCCCGGTTCAAACGCGCTCGCCGCCGCTAGCCAACGCTATCTTCGCAGTGAGGCGCGCTGGTCTCTCCCGCTCAAGTGCTGAATCGCAGGTATGGTGTCTGCTAGATTTTCGAATGGGTCTCACTTATGAAGGTGGTCTTGGTAATCACCTTGCAAGGAACAGTCTTGAAGTTTGTAAAAGTTGTTGACGCCGCGTTATATGCCAGAAGTGAATGGGTGTGTCAATGGAAAAGGCCTGGCTGATAACGCTTTGACCTGGGTTTGGATCGGGGATTGCTCGGCCGGGCCGACTCCTCCGCACCGAGCAAAAAAGCGGCCCCGCTCACAGGCAGCGGGGCCACTCTGCTTGTCTGGTCCAGTAAAGACTACATTCCCATACCGCTCATGCCGCCCATACCGCCCGGCATCGCGGGGCTGCTCTTATCGTCTTCTGGAAGCTCGGAAACCATCGCTTCCGTCGTAAGCATTAAGCCCGCAATTGAGGCTGCATTCTGCAGTGCAATGCGCGTCACCATTGTCGGATCAACGACTCCTGCTTTGACGAGGTCTTCAAACTGCTCTGTTTGAGCGTTAAAGCCGAAGCTCTCGTTCTTCTCAGAACGAACACGCTCGACGATAACAGCGCCTTCCTTGCCGGCGTTCTGTACGATCTGGCGAAGAGGCTCCTCGAGAGCACGGCGGACGATGTTGACGCCGATCTGCTCGTCGGGATCGCCTTCACCATCTTTGTTGATCTGGAACTTCTCCAGAGCCTTGGCCGCGCGAACAAGCGTTACGCCGCCGCCCGGAACGATACCTTCTTTGGCAGCTGCGCGCGTCGCGTGCATGGCATCTTCAACGCGCGCCTTCTTCTCCTTCATCTCCGTCTCAGTGGCTGCACCGACCTTGACCACTGCGACACCGCCCACGAGCTTCGCGAGGCGCTCCTGGAGCTTCTCGCGATCATAGTCCGAGGTAGTATCTTCAATCTGTACGCGCAGTGTCTTGACGCGGCCCTCGATGTCGGTCTGCTTGCCAGCGCCTTCGACAATGGTTGTGTTGTCCTTGTCAATTGTGATCTTCTTGGCGCGGCCCAGGTCTTCAAGCTTGACGTTCTCGAGCTTGATGCCGAGGTCTTCGCTGATGACCTTGCCGGCAGTCAGGATGGCAATGTCTTCGAGCATGGATTTGCGACGATCCCCAAAGCCCGGAGCTTTGACTGCCGCAATGTTCAGCGTTCCCCGGAGCTTGTTAACAACGAGAGTCGCAAGCGCTTCACCTTCCACATCCTCCGCGATGATCAGCATGGGCTTGCCGAGTTTGGCAACCTGCTCCAGTAGCGGCAGCAGGTCTTTCATCGAGCTGATCTTCTTCTCGTGAATCAGAATCAGCGGATTTTCGAGCACCGCTTCCATGCGCTCTGGATCCGTAACGAAGTAGGGGCTGAGGTAACCGCGGTCAAACTGCATTCCTTCAACGAGCTCGAGTGACGTCTCCATCGTCTTTGACTCTTCAACGGTGATGACGCCGTCCTTGCCAACCTTGCTCATTGCCTCGGCGATGATGTTGCCGATGGTTTCATCACCATTCGCAGATACTGTTCCCACTTGAGCGATTGCATCCCCTTTTACATCTCGTGATAGACGATTAATCTCTTTAACCGCCCGCTCAACTGCTTTGTCGATGCCACGTTTCAGCGCCATCGGATTCGCGCCAGCGGCAACTGTTTTGACACCTTCACGGAAAATTGCCTGTGCCAGCACCGTAGCGGTTGTCGTTCCATCCCCGGCTACGTCTGAAGTCTTCGAAGCAACTTCGCGAACCATCTGGGCGCCCATATTCTCAAGCGCGTCCTTAAGTTCGATCTCCTTCGCGACGGTAACTCCATCTTTGGTGATGGTTGGCGAGCCAAACTTTTTGTCGATTACGACGTTACGCCCCTTGGGGCCGAGCGTGATTTTCACAGCATCGGCGAGCTGGTTGATTCCTCGCAAAATCGCTGCGCGAGACTCTTCGCCATGAATTACTTGCTTTGCCATTTCTATCTTTTCTCCTGCTAAATGTTTGAGTTCTGGTCAAATAAAAAAAGCGACTCAGACTACTTTTCGACTATTTGCCGCCTTTTTTGCCCGTGCCGCTTGCCGCTCCGGCGCGCTCGATGATTCCGAGAATCTCGTCCTCGCGCATGATCATGAGCTCTTCGCCGTCAATCTTGATCTCTGAACCGCTGTACTTACCGAACAGCACCCGGTCTCCCTTTTTGACGTCCAGCGTCTGTCTGACGCCATCGTCCTTGTATTTGCCGTCGCCGGCTGCCACGACTTCACCTTCCTGGGGTTTTTCCTTCGCAGTGTCAGGAATGATGATGCCGCCGCGAACCTGTTCACCCTCTTCAATTCGGCGCACAATCACGCGGTCATGAAGAGGTTTGATATTTGTAGCCATAATCTTTTTTCTCCTTTAGATTTCGCTGTATAACTTCGTTTAAGAGCGTCCACTCTATGTGTTAGCACTCACCGTGGATGAGTGCCAAGAATAATGCCTCTTTGAACCGATTGTCAACCTGGGCCTGGGTTTGCAGGGTTGAGCCCAGGAAGTGGTCAGCGGGATGAGCGCTTGGCGGAACGGGCCTGAGAACGCGCGTTCTTGTGGTAAGCCGTGACACGCTTGGAGAGGGTGTTACGGTGAATACCAAGTACTTTTGCGGTATTGGAGAGATGTTTCTTATGACGTGCGAGCGCTTTCTCGATGTAGAGTCTCTCGAATTCAGCAACGGCTTCGTCCAGCAAGATCTGGCCGTCCAGCATTTCCTCTATTAGAACTTCAAGTTTGGCGTGTATCTGCACCGGACTGGTTAGCAACCGTCTATTAACTAAAATCCGAAGATCAACCCAGGTATTAAAGATCTCCTCCGGTAATGAGCTTGTAGGCTTCGAGGTAGCGACCGGTGGTTGCCTCGGCTATGTCTGAAGGTATGGGTGGAGCGGGTGGCTTCTTATCCCAACTGAGAGTCTCTAGATAATCTCGCACGAATTGCTTGTCGAATGATTGCTGAGATTTTCCTGGCATGTAGGATTTCAGTGGCCAGAAACGAGAAGAATCGGGAGTAAGCGCTTCGTCGATAAGAATTGTATGACCGTCCCTGCCGCGCCCAAACTCAAACTTGGTGTCCGCGATTATTATTCCGCGACCACGCGCATAGTGGCGCGCTTCATTGTAGAGCCTGAGTGAAGTTTCACGGAGGATTACAGTGGTCTGCTCGCCGAGCAACTCGCGGACCTGCGCCTCGCTGATGTTTTCATCGTGACCTTCTTCGGCCTTAGTTGCAGGTGTGAAAATGGGCTCGGGCAGTTCTGCCGACTCCTGCAAGTCTGGGGGAAGTTTATGTCCACAGACTTCTCCCGTTCGTACATAATCCTTCCACCCAGATCCGGATAGATATCCCCGCACCACGCATTCCACAGGAAACACCTCAGCTCGCCTGACTAACATTGAACGGCCATTAAGCTCGTCGAAGTGTCGGCGAACGACATCCGGCATGCGTTCCACGTCAGTAGTTGCCATGTGGTTAGGCACGACGTGACTAAGCCTTTCAAACCAAAATCGTGAGAGCGCGATCAGCACTTCGCCTTTGCGCCGAATCGGTGTGGGCAGAACGCTATCGAATGCGGAAATCCGATCGGTGGCTACGATCAACAAATGTTCGTCGTCAACTGCGTATACATCCCGGACTTTTCCCCTTCGTTCTAACTTAAGATCGGAAAGAGATGTTTGCAGTAGAGTGGCGGCACCCATCATTTGTGGCTGGCTCGAGTCAATCAAGTTTGATTAGGAGCGAGCCGGATTTTGCTCGCGCACAAAACCTTTGTCAAGCTAACCAGAGATTTATGTTGAACTATCTAAATGTTGAGTGCTGATCGGAGTCGTCTGATCTGGGCAGCATGATTGTGAGCGTGCTCAGCATAGATCGTTAACCAGGCTTCCGCGGTGTAGCGTCCACTCTCTGTGTGTTTACCTTCGCGTCGCCAATCTTCCTCAGACATGAGCGCGAGCACTTGAGCGGTCGTTGCACGCGCCGCACGAAATGCGTCGAGCGCCGGGCTGGGGTCCCGCTCGTTGTACTTGAGATGGATGGCGAACTGATCTTGATCGTAACCTTGAATTACCGGCCGGTCTTCGACCAGTAATTGTCGGAGCCTATGCGCAGAAGTGCTTTCGCTGTCTGCGAGGTGATGGATTATCTCGCAGGCGGTCCATTTTCCTGGTAGGGGCCGAGCCGTTAGCAGCTCGGTGGGAAAATCCTTTAGAGCGTCCGACACTTCATTGTATCCGGCATCATATTTCGCCATCAGTTTGCTTCGCTCTTCTGGGTTCATATTTCAACTCCTTTCTTTTTTGGGCCATTCTAATCCATATCGGTGCACGAATCGCGATTTGGAGCCTGAGGTTCTAGTGCCGGGCCGGAATCTGGCGCAAATGGTGCGCGAACCGCGGTTTGATCAAGGCTCAAGCCTGAGCTTCCCCACTAAAGTTATGAACGGAAATGGGGAAACGGAAACCGCTCCTTGAATCCAGCTTAAGCCGCTACGATAAAACCAGACAGCGACCAATCGTCACGCGAGTGGACAACTCGGCTGATCCGCTCCCCCACTTTAAGGCCTATTTTAAGGCCTTTTGGCTTGAGCCCGCGAAACTTAGAGCTTGAGTTTAGCTCTTTTGTCTTGTACTATTCTTCCCGTTCGACTTGCACCAATCCTTTAGTCAAACCACCTGAGCCTCCTGCTTGTCAGTTTCAGACTGGATCACTCTATGGGAACAGCCACTGACAGACAGAAAACCGCCAAAGACACCCATCCTGAAGTCGAGCCCGGCGAGCGCAAAATTTCATTGCTCGTTGTGGAAGATGACGAAAACATTTCTACGGCGATCAGCGAGTATTTCTCTCGCGCAGGTTATCAGGTAAAGTCGGCTGAAGATGGCATTACCGGGGTTAAGAGGGCATTGGAAGATCCTCCGGATGCCGTAGTACTTGATTTGATGCTGCCAAAAATGGACGGCCTAGCTGTTTGCAAAGAGCTAAGGGAGAAGGTCGGTTACGTGCCGATACTAATGCTCACTGCGAAGGATGACATAGTCGACAAAGTTCTCGGTCTGGAAATGGGCGCGGATGATTACATCACCAAGCCTTTTAGTCTCCGTGAGCTTGAAGCCCGGATCAAAACCGTCTTACGACGAACCAGAAGAGCATCGAATTCTGACGCCAGAGATGAGGCGCCCATCGTTCGCGGCAAGCTTCGAATCGATCCGGCGCGTCGAGAAGTGACAATTGGAGAGCGCCAGGTTGAACTGACTCCCAAAGAGTTTGATCTCCTGCGCCTTTTCGCATCCAACCCTGGGAGGGTGTTTCCTCGTAAGTACCTGCTTGAAAAAATCTGGGATTATTCCTATGAAGGCTATGACCGCACTATCGATTCCCACATCAATCGGTTGCGGGCAAAGATTGAGGATAATCCGGAGAATCCCCAGATGGTTCTAACCGTGTGGGGAATTGGCTATAAGTTCACTGACGAACAGTAGCTTCGTTAGTCGGCGTGCCATCCCGCCATCAGCAGAATTCAAGATTGACTCTCTAACCGATGGGGGCCTTTGGGCCGGCGGCTACGCATCCTACCCCGGTACGTAAAGGGATCTGGATCGCGCCAGGCTTTTCACAATTCACCATTACGATTTACTATTCAATCGCATGCCTTTCAAACTGCAATCGGAATATCGGCCGAAGGGCGATCAGCCGCAAGCTATCGAAGCCCTCATACGGGGCCTCGAAGATGGCGCCAAGGACCAGGTGCTGTTGGGGATAACCGGCAGCGGCAAGACTTTCACCGTAGCCAGTGTGATTCAGCAGACGCAACGCCCGGCGCTGGTTCTAGCTCACAACAAGACCTTGGCCGCGCAGCTCTACCAGGAGTTCAAGTCTCTCTTCCCGGAGAACGCTGTCGAGTATTTTGTCTCCTACTACGACTACTACCAGCCGGAGGCGTACGTTCCGGCGTCCGACGTCTATATCGAAAAAGAGGCAACTATCAATGAAGAAATAGACCGTCTGCGGATGTCGGCTACCCGCGCGCTTTTCGAGCGGCGCGATGTGATTGTGGTCGCCAGTGTGTCGTGCATTTACGGTCTGGGCGATCCGGATGCTTACTACGGCATGTTGCTCTTTCTGGAGCCGGGCGCCCGGATTGCGCGCGAGACCCTGTTGCAGAGGTTGGTAGAGTTGCAGTATGAACGCTCCGACATAAACTTTGAGCGCGGCACGTTTCGGGTGCGCGGTGATGTGGTCGAGGTTTTTCCAAGCTATCAGGACCAGGCGTTTAGGATCGAGTTGTGGGGCGATGAGATCGATTCCATTTCCACGATTGATCCTCTGCTCGGCGAGGTTGTTCAGCGGCATACTTCTCGCGTCCCAATCTACCCCAAGAGCCACTATGTCATGCCGAAGAGCACCATTAAGCGTGCGATCAAATCGATCCGCGACGAGCTGGAGTGGTGGGAGCCGAAGCTTATCGCCGAAGGCAAACTGGTCGAGGCGCAGAGGCTTCATCAGCGCACGATGTTCGATCTCGAATTGATCAAGGAGATGGGATTTTGTCGCGGTATTGAGAATTATTCACGTCACCTCACCGGCAAGAAGCCTGGCGAGCCCCCTCCTACGCTGCTCGATTATCTCCCGCGTGACACGATGATGGTAATTGATGAGTCGCACCAATCGGTCCCGCAAGTGAGAGGCATGTTTGAAGGCGACCAGTCGCGAAAGCGAACGTTGGTTGAATATGGATTCCGTTTACCCTCGGCGATGGACAATCGTCCGTTGAATTTCGAGGAATTTGAAGGGCGCATCGGACAGACAATTTACGTTTCTGCCACTCCGGGTCCTTATGAATTGACCAAGTCGGGTGGTGAAGTTGTCGAGCAGATCATTCGGCCCACAGGTTTGATGGATCCACTGGTTGAGATACATCCAGTCAAAGGGCAAATCGATCACCTGTTGGAGGAATGCCGCCGCCGGGCCGAGCGAAATGAGCGGGTGCTGGTAACGACCCTGACGAAAAGAATGGCGGAGGATCTCACCGAATACTTCACAGAGGTTGACGTTAGAGTTCGTTACCTGCACTCGGATATAGAAACTCTGGAGCGTATCAAAATTCTGCGCGATCTGCGCCGCGGCGAGTTCGATGTACTGGTCGGAATCAACCTGCTGCGTGAGGGATTGGACCTGCCGGAAGTTTCCCTGGTGGCAATCCTCGACGCAGACAAGGAAGGGTTCTTGCGTTCTGAGCAGTCGTTAATTCAGACGATCGGACGTGCAGCGCGAAACTCGGAAGGCAAAGCGATTCTTTATGCCGACCGCCTGACGGATTCCATGAAGCGCGCTTTGGGTGAAACTCGTCGCCGTCGCGAAATCCAAGAAGTTTACAACCGGGAGCAGGGCATCACGCCTATGACGATCGTCAAACCCATTGAATCAACCCTGATCACGGCTTCCGAAGCAGACTACTTCAAAGTTCCACTGGAACTCGAGGAGATTGAGAAATACACGGCGGAAAACATCGAAGCCACCATCACGCAACTAGAAGCCCAAATGCGCGCAGCCGCGAAGCGTTTTGAATTTGAAAGGGCGGCGGAGCTGCGCGACCGCATTAAGTATTTGCGCGAGCGCGAACTGCAATTGGCTTAGCCCAAGAACACGAAGGAACGGCCCCGAACGCAGGCAGCCTCGAATGATGCTAAGTAAATCCAACCCTGATGAGATCCAGTCGTTTGTGTCCGATGCGAGTTATCTGCCAGGCGGGTTCGCGTCAAGGGTCATCTTTCCCGAGAGCGCGGCTCAGGTAGCAGAAGTTCTGGCAAGCGCCACGCGCGAGGGAACACCAGTTACTGTTTCGGGCGCGGGAACTGGCACTGTTGCCGGTCGGGTCCCTTTTGGTGGTTACGTGCTCGCGACCGACAGGTTGAACAAAACCAAAAACATCGTCAAGGATGAGGCTGGTGGTCGGGCGGTTGTCGAAGCTGGCGTGGTGCTAGCTGATTTTCAGCGCCTTCTTGAACCTGAAGCTCTGCTGTATCCGCCCGACCCAACGGAACGGAGTTGTTTCCTCGGCGGCAATATTGCGACTAATGCATCTGGTGCTCGCACCTTCAAGTATGGGCCAACACGAAACTACGTAGAGCGACTAAGGATTGCGCTGGCAACGGGTGACTTAATCGACCTACGACGTGGAGAACTTCGCGCGGATGCGCGTGGCCGGATCGAGATTCCGCTTCAGTCCGGGCGCACGATTGAGACTCGATTACCTTCATATCGCATGCCTCAGGTTCGCAAGCATGCCTCTGGCTATTACGTTATGCCGTGCATGGATTTGATCGATCTATTTATCGGGAGTGAAGGCACACTTGGTGTGATTGTTGACGCCGAAGTGAGATTGCTGCCAAAGCCGGAAGGTTTAATAGCTGGAATCGTCTTCTTCAAAGATCAATACCAATTGCTCGCATTCGTTCGTGAAACGCGAAATCTCTCGTTGCAAAATCGCGCGAAACAGGCGCCTGCGGGAAAGACTGTAGCGTCGGCTACGGAATCGCACCCTGAGGACGTGTGGCCTGAGCTAACCCACCTGGACGCGCGGGCGCTGGAATATTTTGACAAGGAATCGCTATCTTTCCTACGCGAGCGTTATCCGCTGGTCCCCTCGTCCGCGGTCGGAGCAATCTTTTTCGAGCAGGAAGTGTCTGCGAAGACTGAAGACGACCTCCTAACTGCCTGGTATGAGTATCTTCAAGCACATGGGGCGATGCTGGACGAATCCTGGTTCGCAACGAGTGAACCGGACCAGGAGAAACTCAGGGAGTTTCGCCATCAACTTCCAGTTCTGATGAACGAGTGGTTCGCCCGCTACAAGAAACAGAAGGTTTCCACGGACATGGCAGTGCCCGACGACGAGTTTGCCGGCATGTTGCGCCTTTATGAGGAAACCCTTTTTGCGAGCGAACTCCGATATACGATCTTTGGCCATATTGGTGACAATCACGTTCACGTGAACATCCTGCCACGGGACGACGCCGAAGCTGGGGAAGCGCAGGAGATCTACATGCAGTTCGTACGGCGTGCAGTGAAGGTTGGTGGAACGATCTCCGCGGAACACGGCATTGGAAAGCTGAAGCGCAAATACTTGCGCGAAATGTATACGGAAGAGCATCTGCGCGAGATGGCAGCGCTGAAGCGGGCGTTCGATCCAGCAGGCATTCTGGGGCGTGGCAATATCTTTTCAGAAACACTTCTTTCGGGGTTAAGATAACTTGACTTGAAATGTTCCAGCGGCTGCGCCACTAGGATAGGCTTTACCTCACCGCTGAGGCGCAGAGGACGCCGAGGCTACGCAGAGAAGTACAACACAATCAGGGAGGAGTTAACATGCCCATCCATGTTAATCAAATTACCCGAGAAGTAATTGGAGCGGCTATTGAGGTTCACCGATGTCTTGGCCCTGGGCTGCTTGAATCTGCCTATCGCAAGTGCCTGGCAAGAGAGTTGGTAGTAAGAGGCATCCCTTTTAGAAAGGAATGGCCATTGCCGCTCGAATACAAGGGAATCCATTTGGATTGCGGATACAGAGTCGATCTGTTAGTGGCCAATTCCGTTGTTATCGAAGTGAAGTCAGTCGAGGTGCTCGCTCCTATCCACGTGGCGCAGTTGTTGACTTATTTGAGGCTGGGTGAGTGGAATGTTGGGTTGCTTATCAATTTTAATGTTGCGGTGCTCAAGGAGGGCATTCGTCGCAGAGTCCTGAATCTTCGCGAATAGGGTTCTCCTCTCTGCGAAACCTTTGCGTTCTCTGCGTCTCTGCGGTGAATGTTAGGTAAGGTGAAGTCGAATACCAAAAGCAGTATGACGTTGAAATTCATCACCGCTGGAGAATCACATGGTCGCGCGTTGGTTGCGATCGTCGACGGTTTACCTGCGGGCATGCCCGTTGATCTTGGACTAATCAACCATGAGCTTAATCGACGCCAGTGGGGGTATGGTCGCGGGGGGCGCATGAAGATCGAGCAGGACGAGGTGGAGATTCTCAGTGGAGTGCGCCACGGCCTGACGTTGGGCTCACCCCTCGCTCTAACGATCGAAAATAAGGACTGGCAAAACTGGAGCGAAGTAATGGCCGTCGAGCCGAGGGACATTGACCCCGAGAAATCTCGGCGCTTGAAACGACCACGTCCAGGCCACGCCGATCTGGCGGGTGGACAGAAGTTTGGCGCGCGCGATCTACGAAATGTACTTGAACGCGCGTCCGCCAGGGAGACAGCGGCGCGGGTCGCTTGCGGAGCGCTCGCAAAACAGTTGCTGGTTGCGTTCGGCGCGGAGATTCGCAGTCATGTGATTCAGCTTGGTGGTATTCCGGACATGCCGTTGGAACTTTCGTGGGATCAGATAGACGCTATTCCCGAAGACGCGCCGTTGCGTTGTGCGGATCCAAAAATCCAGCAGCGGATGATTGAGTCGATAGATCAAAGGCGCGAAGCGGGCGACACGCTGGGTGGGGTTTTAGAAGTCGTCGCTCGTGGGCTTCTTCCCGGACTAGGATCACACACAGCCTGGGACCTAAAGCTGGACGGTCGTTTGGCCCAGGCGGTGATGTCCATTCCGGCGATTAAGGCGGTGGCTATCGGAGCCGGCACTGAGGCCAGTAGTCTTCCTGGTTCAGAGATTCATGACGAGATCGCCTACAACAGCGAAACGAAGAAGTTCATTCGCGAGACCAATCGGGCCGGCGGGTTGGAGGGCGGCGTAACAAACGGTGAAGAAGTGCGCATACGAGGTCACATGAAGCCGCTTTCTACGCTTCGCCGTCCACTGCGCTCAGTAGACATTGATACCAAGCAAGACGAGCCGGCTGGATTCGAACGGTCTGATATCACAGCTGTACCTGCTGCCGGGGTGGTCGCTGAATCGATGGTGGCGCTGGTGCTGGGGGCAGCGATGCGGGATAAGTTCGGCGGCGACAGTATGGGTGAGATGAAGCGCAACTTTGAAGGTTATAGGGAGCAGTTGCGCGGCTATTAAGAAACCGTTTATAGGAAGGCCTTCCTGCGCCCTGGGTAGCAAAGCAAGCATCGTTCGGCGTAATATCAACATCGAAGGCAGTCTGAAGCCGTGACTGCGCGCATAGATAAACAGGGAATTAAGAATGGCATTATTGCAAATAGTTACGTGGCCAAATCCAATACTTGATACGCCAGCGGAGCCAGTAACTGAGTTCGGAGACGATCTCAAAAAGCTGATTAGCAACATGTTGGAGACCATGTATGCGGCGCCTGGAGTTGGTCTGGCCGCGGTCCAGGTGGGTGTACGCAAGAGACTGTTTGTCATGGATTGCTCGGGTGGCAAAGACCCTGACCAGCGTGTCGTAATGGTCAATCCAGAGGTTCTGCACGTTGACGGTAATCAAAGTGGGGAAGAGGGCTGTTTGTCTTTTCCGGGGATCTTTACCCCTGTCGAGAGAAGTCTGCGAGCGGTCGTACGCGCCCATGATATTAATGGCAACGAGTTTGAACTTGATGACACGGAACTTGCTGCCCGCTGCATGCTGCACGAAACTGACCACTGCGACGGTATTGTTTTCATCGACAAGATGAGCCCACTCAAACGCGAACTTGTGAGACGCAAGATCCGGAAGCTGCAAAAAGCAGGGAAGTGGGAGTGAAGGTCACGAGGAAGAGCTACTCGGCGGTAGACTTTAGGGAGAGACGCTAACCACTCGATAATCACGCGGCCGCGCTTAGGCGTTGGCCGCGTTTTTTTGCTCTAGATCTTAGCGTTCATCCTCTAATAGAAGGTCTCAGCTTCTTCTTTTGTAAGCAGGCGTTGTGACGACAAAACCAATCCGGTAGGGGACGGAATGTTTATAGCACTGT
>Ga0180121_10000099_pt1 | contig 29407 bp, 30 predicted proteins | sample AntDrymUQ5402106_2_FD_129676 | JGI IMG/M metagenome (GOLD analysis project Ga0180121, IMG submission 129676) | Polar desert sand microbial communities from Dry Valleys, Antarctica - metaG UQ540 (21.06) (version 2) (version 2) | ecosystem: Environmental > Terrestrial > Soil > Desert | place...
TCGCTCGTGCGCCTCGCTGGCGCTCGTCGCTCGCTCACTGCGCTGCCTCCGGAGCCTCCGGTGCCTCCGGAGCGCGGCCCGCGCGCGGCCCCCACACCTGCGGGTCGGGGACGCCCGGCGGCCGGGTCTTGCGGCGGCCGGGCGAGGCTCCCGAGGCGTCCGAGTCCGACTCGCCGGGCTCCTTGGCCCCGGGCCAGGCCTTGGCGACCCGGGCAGCGAGCACGAAGTCCTTGCGCAGCGGGTTGCCCTCGAAGCCGTCGGGCAGCAGGAGCGGCACAAGGTGGGGATGGCCCTCGAAGGACACCCCGAACATCTCGAACGTCTCCCGCTCGTGCCAGGACGCCCCGGCGAACACTCCCGTGACGCTCGCAAGCGCCGGCGCCCCGGCAGGGACGCGGGTGCGCAGCAGCAGGTGCTCCCGGCGGTCCAACGACCACAGGTGGGCCACCACGTCGAAGCCCGGGCCGCCGCCGGTGTCGTCACCGGGATCGGCGGCATCCGACTGGTCGACGGCCGTGAGCCAGTCGAAGTAGTCGAAGCCGAGCTCGTCCCGGGCCGCTGTCATGGCATCGACCCAAGACGCGCGCGGCACGTCGACGGTGTCCTGCCCGAAGGCCGACTCGACGCGTGCCGCCCCGGCGTACCGGCTCGCGATCGTCTCCGCCGCCGACCCCGCGCTCCCCCCTGTCACGCGTCGCCGACGGGGATCGAGGTGATCGGACCGCGCGGGGCCCGGGGGTGGTAACGGTCGGCCAGGGACTCCCCGGCGATCTTCTCCTGCAGCTTGAGGATGCCCTGGAGCAGCGCCTCCGGGCGGGGCGGGCAGCCGGGCACGTAGACGTCGACGGGCACGATCTGGTCGACGCCCTTGGTGACGCAGTAGGAGTCCCAGTAGGGACCGCCGGAGTTGGAGCAGGCGCCGAAGGAGATGACGTACTTGGGCTCGGGCATCTGCTCGTAGAGCCGCTTGACCGCCGGCGCCATCTTGTCGCTCACGGTGCCGCTGACGATCATCAGGTCGGCCTGGCGGGGACCTGGGGCGAACGGGATGACCCCGAGCCGGATGAAGTCGTGGCGCGACATGGACGAGGCGATGAACTCGATGGCGCAGCAGGCCAGGCCGAAGTTGAAGACCCACAGGCTGTAGCGGCGGCCCCAGTTCAGGACCAACTTCATCGGTTCCGGGGCCATCCGCTGCAGCGCACCCAGGTGCGGCGGCCCGACCGTCGGGGCCGGGAGGTCTACTGCCACGTCAGCACCCCCTTGCGCCAGGCGTAGAGCAGGCCCACCGCGAGGAAGCCGATGAACACGAACATCTCGACCAGCGTCGTCGCGCCGTAACCCGGGTCGGCGAAGACGGTGGCCCACGGGAAGAGGTAGATCGCGTCGACGGCGAAGATGACGTAGAGGTAGGCGAACACGTAGTAGCGCACGTTGCTCTGGGCCCAGCCCACGCCGACCGGGTCGACGCCGCACTCGTAGGTCAGTGCCTTGTCGCCGCCCGGCACGCTGGGGCGCAGGAGGCGGTTGGCCGTGAAGGCCACCGCGACGAAGGCCACCCCGGTGAGGAGGACCAGCCCGACAAGGGCGTACCCGCCGTAGAAGCCCGACACGTTCGCCTCCTCGATCTCGCTCGCCGGAGTCTAGGGGTGCCTCCGGCGCCACGGACAACCTACGCAGACGTAACATGAGGTGATGGCCGTCAAGGGAGTGCAGCAGCTCGACCGCGTGATCATCCGGTTCGCGGGCGACTCCGGCGACGGCATGCAGCTCACCGGGGACCGTTTCACGACCGAGACCGCGTCCTTCGGCAACGACCTCTCGACCCTGCCGGACTTCCCGGCCGAGATCCGGGCGCCGGCCGGGACCTTGCCGGGGGTGTCGGCCTTCCAGCTGCACTTCGCCGACCACGACATCATGACGCCCGGCGACCGCCCCGACGTGCTGGTCGCGATGAACCCCGCTGCGCTCAAGGCCAACATCGACGACCTGGCGCGGGGCACCGACCTCATCATCAACACCGACGAGTTCACCAAGCGCAACCTGGCCAAGGTCGGCTACGACGCCAACCCGCTCGACGACGGCTCCCTCGACGCCTACAGCGTGCACCCCATCGCGCTGACGTCGATGACCGTCGAGGCCCTCAAGGGCATCCCCATCACCAAGAAGGAGGCCGAGCGGGCCAAGAACATGTTCGCCCTCGGCCTGCTGTCGTGGCTCTACAACCGGCCCACCGAGGGCACGGTGCGCTTCCTCGAGGCCAAGTTCGCCCGCAACGAGGCCATCCTCAAGGCCAACCTGACCGCCTTCCAGGCCGGCTGGAGCTTCGGGGAGACCACCGAGGACTTCGCGGTGTCCTACGAGATCAAGCCCGCCCGGCTGCCCGCCGGCAACTACCGCAACATCTCCGGCAACCTGGCGCTGTCCTACGGCCTGGTCGCCGCCTCACAGCTCAGCGGGCTGCCGCTGTTCCTCGGGTCCTACCCGATCACCCCGGCCTCGGACATCCTGCACGAGCTCTCCAAGCACAAGCGCTTCGGCGTGCGCACCTTCCAGGCCGAGGACGAGATCGCGGCCGTCGGTGCGGCGCTCGGAGCGGCGTACGGCGGGGCGCTGGCCGTCACGTCGACCTCCGGCCCGGGGCTGGCGCTCAAGGCCGAGACGATCGGCCTGGGCGTCTCCCTCGAGCTGCCGCTGATCGTGGTCGACGTCCAGCGGGCCGGCCCGTCGACCGGCATGCCGACCAAGACCGAGCAGGCCGACCTGCTGCAGGCCATGTTCGGGCGCAACGGCGAGGCGCCGGTGCCGATCGTCGCGCCGCGCTCGCCCGCCGACTGCTTCGACACCGCGATCGAGGCGGCCCGGATCGCCACCACGTACCGCGTCCCGGTGATCCTGCTCTCCGACGGCTACCTCGCCAACGGCTCGGAGCCCTGGCGGATCCCGTCAGTCGAGGACCTGCCTGACCTGCACGTGGAGTTCGCCACCGAACCCAACGCCACCATCGAGGGCACCCCCGACGGGACGCCGACGTTCCACCCCTACGTCCGCGACCCGGAGACCCTGGCCCGGCCGTGGGCGGTGCCCGGGACGGCCGGCCTCGAGCACCGCATCGGCGGCATCGAGAAAGCCGACCGCACCGGCAACATCTCCTACGACCCGGCCAACCACGACTTCATGGTCCGCACCCGGCAGGCCAAGGTGGACGCGGTCGCGGCCACCATCCCGCCGCTGGAGGTCGAGGACCCCTCGGGCCGGGCGCGCGTGCTCGTGCTCGGGTGGGGCTCGACGTACGGCCCGATCGGGGCCGCCTGCCGCGCCGTACGCCTCGCCGGGCTCGACGTCGCGCAGACGCACCTGCGCCACCTCAACCCCTTCCCCTCGGACCTCGGCGACGTGCTGCGCCGCTACGAGAAGGTGCTGGTGCCCGAGATGAACCTCGGCTACGGCTTCGGCGGCCAGCTCGCGATGCTGCTGCGCGCCAAGTACCTCGTCGACGCGATCGGCTACAACCAGGTGCGCGGGATGCCGTTCAAGGCCGACGAGCTGGCGGCCGTCATCACCGGAGTGAGCGAGGACCTGCAGTGAGCACCGACCCCTTCGTGGCGCCCACCGGGTTCCCGTCGCTGGACCTGGTCCCCAAGGCGCGCGCCCCGCAGTCGGCCAAGGACTTCAAGACAGACCAGGAGGTGCGCTGGTGCCCGGGGTGCGGCGACTACGCGATCCTCGCGGCGGTGCAGTCGTTCATGCCCGAGCTGGGGCTGGCGCGGGAGAACGTCGTGTTCGTGTCCGGCATCGGCTGCTCGTCGAGGTTCCCCTACTACATGGACACGTTCGGCATGCACTCGATCCACGGCCGCGCCCCGGCCATCGCGACCGGTCTGGCGTCCTCCCGCCCGGACCTGTCGGTGTGGGTCGTGACCGGTGACGGCGACGCCCTGTCCATCGGCGGCAACCACCTCATCCACGCGCTGCGCCGGAACGTGAACCTCAAGATCCTGCTGTTCAACAACCGGATCTACGGCCTCACCAAGGGCCAGTACTCCCCCACCTCCGAGCTCGGCAAGATCACCAAGTCGACGCCGCTGGGCTCCCTGGACTCCCCCTTCAACCCGGTCTCGCTGGCGCTGGGTGCGGAGGCGTCCTTCGTCGCGCGGTCCATCGACTCCGACCGCAAGCACCTGACGTCGGTCCTGCGCGCCGCAGCGGCTCACCGCGGCACAGCCCTGGTGGAGATCTACCAGAACTGCAACATCTTCAACGACAACGCCTTCGAGGCGCTCAAGGACCCCGCTACCCGCGACGACTTCACGATCCGGCTCGAGCACGGGGCGCCGATCGTCTGGGGCGCCAGCGGCGAGCACGGACTCGTGCGCGACCTCGAGACCTCCCTCAAGGTCGTCGAGACCGCGGCGGTGGACCCCGCAGACCTGGTCGTCCACGACGCGCACGCCCCCGAACCCTCGCACGCCTTCGACCTGTCGCGGCTGGCGGACCTGTCGCTCGCCCGGACGCCGATCGGCGTCTTCCGGGCAGTCGACCGTCCCGTCTACGACGACATGATGCGGGAGCAGATCGAGCGCAGCCAGGCGGCCGAGGGCGCTCCGGCGGACGATGCGGGCGCGAGCGCCCTCGCCGGCCTGCTCGCCGGGGCGGACACCTGGACCGTCTCCTGAGCGATCACCGGCGCGGCGTCGCGTACGGCCTGGCCTGCTACTTCTGCTGGGGGCTGTTCCCGCTCTACTGGCCGCTGCTGGAGCCGGCGGGTGCGATCGAGATCGCCGCCCACCGGATCGTCTGGTCCCTCGTCCTGGTCCTCGGGGTCCTCGCCGTCTCTCGCGGCTGGGGCTGGGTCCGACCGCTCCTCGGCGACCGGGTCTCGCTGGCCAGGATGGGTCTGGCCGCCGTGCTGATCGCGGCCAACTGGTGCCTCTACATCTGGGGCGTCAACAACGAGCACGTCGTCGAGACCTCGCTGGGCTACTTCATCAACCCCGTGGTCACGGTCCTCATCGGAGTCGTCGTCCTGCACGAGCGGTTACGCCCGGGTCAATGGGCGGCCGTCGCTCTCGGGGGGCTGGCGGTGCTCGTCCTCAGCATCGACTACGGCCGGCCGCCGTGGATCGCTCTCGGCCTGGCGTCGTCCTTCGCGACGTACGGCCTGCTGAAGAAGCAGGTCGGCGCTCGTGTCGGCGCCGTGCAGTCCCTCACGGTCGAGACGACCGTTCTGCTGGTCCCGGCACTGGCCTGGCTGCTGTTCCTCGAATCGCGTGGCGACGGGCAGTTCGGCCACTCCGGTCTCGGCCCGGGGCTTCTGCTCGCGAGCGCGGGTGCGGCCACGGCGATCCCGTTGCTCTTCTTCGCCGCCGCGGCCCGCCGGGTGCCGCTCTCGCTGATGGGCATGATGCACTACCTCACCCCCGTCCTACAGTTCCTCACCGGCGTGCTGCTCTACAACGAGCCGATGCCGGCGTCACGGCTTGCTGGGTTCGCCCTCGTGTGGCTCGCCCTGGTGCTCCTCACGGCCGACGGGCTGCGCAACCGCCACCTCGTACGCCGAGCCGCCGCCACCCGACCCGAGACCGTCGGCACCGCTGCCTGACCGTCAGTGGTGGCGGAAGCCGCCGAGGAACCGTCGGAAGACCCCGCCCTGGCGCGGCAACGGTGCTCTCGGTGCCGGCGCGACGGGCTTCCGACGCGCGACGGGCTGGTCGTAGTCGGTGCGCACGATGGCATCGATGACCTGCTGCTCGTCGAAGTGCTCGGACCCCTCGATCACAGGGACGAAGCCGACGAGCATCCCGTTGAGCATGACCTGCGCCTCGAGGCCGGCGGTGCCGTCCGTGTCCCACACGGCCTGCCGTCCGTCGGGCAGCGAGATCCGTACGCCGAACTGGTAGACCCCTGCCTTCTCCAGGTGGGCCTCCGTTCCCCGCTCGCGCAACGTGTCGACGACTCGCCTGGCTCTGGTCTCGTCCATCGAAGGAACCTAACCTGACTGGATGCGCCCTGCCTCCGACCCCCGGGCACCGGACCGCGGCCAGGTTCGTTGGCCCCACATGACGACCAGCGGGCAGGTGGCCCTCGCTGCCGCCCTGACGGCGGCCGGGCTCGTGCTGGCCGGCTGCGGCGACGGACAAGCCGCGCGTGTCGCCGCGGAGTCATCGCTGCCATCGACGAACGACTCCGTCGACGACATCGGCTCTGTCGGCGACATCGGCGACATCGGCGCCCGCTGACTCGGCCTCGGTCCCGGCGGTGCCGACCCCGCCCAGCAACAAGGGCGCGGCAGGCCGGGTGGTGACGACCGCGGACAGCGAGTTCGGCCCGATGCTCTTCGACAGGGCCGGGCAGGCCATCTACCACTTCGACCGGGAGACGACGAAGCGCGCCGAGTGCTACGGCGCGTGCGCCCAGGCCTGGCCGCCGGTGCTCACCGACGGGGCGCCGAGAGCCTCGGGTTTTGTCCGGCCCGGCCTCCTCGGCACGGTCGAACGCAAGGGGGGCGCCACCCAGGTGACCTACGCCGGGCATCCGCTCTACTACTACGTGAACGACGGTCCGGGCCAGGTGCTCTGCCACAACGTTCGCGAGTACGGCGGGCTCTGGCTCGTCGTCACCCCCGCAGGCACGCCCGCGCCCTGACTCCGTGCGCTCAGGTGGTGCGGCCGACGAGCTGGTCGCAGAGTGCGGCGAGAGCGTCCTTGGCCGGGCCCTCGGGCAGGGGACCCAGCACGTGGCGGGCCTGCTCCGCCCGGCGGACGACCTCCGCCTGCGCCTCATGCATGACGGGGTGGGCGCGCAGGAGACCCAGAGCCTCGGCGTGGTCGGCGTTCTCGGTCAGCCCCGCGTCGAGAAGGTCCACCAGCCGGGCGTCCTCGGGGCGCGGGTTGCGGCGCAGCAGGAGGACGGGCAGGGTCGGCACACCCTCGCGCAGGTCGGTGCCGGGCACCTTGCCCGAGTCGGTGGTCTCGGAGAGCACGTCCAGGAGGTCGTCGGAGAGCTGGAAGGCGATGCCGATGCTCTCCCCGAAGCGGGTCATCACGTCGGTCCGGCTCGCATCCGCACCGGCCAGCATGGCGCCGAACCGGCCCGAGGTGGCGATCAGGGAACCGGTCTTGTCCGCCAGCACCGAGAGGTGGTGCTCGACGGGGTCCTGGCCCTCGAGCGGGCCGACGGTCTCGCGGATCTGACCCGTGACGAGGCGTTCGAAGGTCCGCGCCTGCAGCCGCACCGCCTCCGGTCCGAGGTCGGCGAGGATGTCCGACGCGCGCGCAAAGAGGAAGTCGCCGGTGAGGATGGCGACGGTGTTGTCCCAACGGGCGTTGGCGCTGACAGCGCCTCGGCGGAGGTCGGCCTCGTCCATGACGTCGTCGTGGTAGAGCGTCGCGAGATGAGTGAGCTCCACCACCACCGCCGACGGGACGACGCCGGGCGCATCAGGGTCACCGAACTGCGCCGCGAGCAGGACGAGCAGGGGGCGGAACCTCTTGCCACCCGCGTCGACGAGGTGGCGAGAGGCTTCGGTGATGAACGGGAAGTCGCTCTTCACGGTCTCCTGCAGCAACGTCTCGACCGCGGTCAGCCCGCTGCGGACAGCGGCCTCGAGGGCCGGGTCCCCCGTCGGTGTGGTGAACGGTCCGCTCGACACGTCAGCGCACGAACTGCGAGGCCAGGCCGGCGAGCTCGAGCACCTGGGTGGGGTAGACGCCCAACATGAGCGTCACAGCCACTCCGAGCGCGATCGCAACCGTCGTCAGCGGGCTGGGCACGACCACGGTCGGCCCGTCCGATGCCGAGGCGGAGAAGAACATCAGCACGACCACGCGGAAGTAGAAGAATGCCGCCACCGCACTCGACACGACGCCGACGATGACCAGCGGATATGCGCCGCCCTCCCAGGCCGCACTGAAGACAGCGAACTTCCCGGTGAAGCCGCTGGTGAGTGGTATCCCTGCGAATGCCGCGAGGAAGAACGCAAAGACCAGCGCGGTGACCCGGGACCGCTTGGCGAGCCCCGCCCACTGGGACAGGTGGGTTGCCTCACCTGCGGAGTCGCGCACCAGGGTGACCACGGCGAAGGCCCCGATCGTGGAGAAACCGTAGGCCACGAGGTAGAACAGCACGCTCGAGACTCCCAGCACCTCGCCGTCCTCGCGGATCGTGTCGGTCGCCGCCACCCCGGTGAGCACGAAGCCGGCATGGGCGATGGAGGAGTAGGCAAGCAGGCGCTTGACGTCGGTCTGGGTGACGGCGACGACCGAGCCCACGACCATCGTCACGATCGCGACAGCCCACACCACGGGCTCCCACTCCCACGCCAGGCCGCCGACGCCGACGTAGAGCACCCGGAGCAGTGCGCCGAACGCCGCGACCTTCGTGCATGCCGCCATGAACCCGGTGATCGGGGTGGGTGCGCCCTGGTAGACGTCCGGTGTCCACGCGTGGAACGGCACGGCCCCGACCTTGAAGAGCAGGCCGACCGCGAGCAGCCCGGTGCCGATGAGCAGCAACGTCTCGTTGGCGGCATTGGTGCTGACCGCTTGCGCGATGCCCGACAGGCGGACCGTCCCGGCGTACCCGTAGAGAAGCGCCATCCCGTAGAGGAAGAAGGCGGAGGAGAAGGCCCCCAGCAGGAAGTACTTGAGCGACGCCTCCTGGCTCAGCAACCGCCGGCGGCGGGCCAGCCCGCACAGGAGGTAGAGCGGCAGCGAGAGCACCTCGAGCGCGACGAACATCGTGAGCAGGTCGTTAGACGCGGGGAAGAGCAGCATGCCGCCGACGGCGAACATCAGCAGCGGGAAGACCTCGGTCTGGGTGACCTTGTTCGCGGTGAGAAGCCGCTCGTGCTGCGACCCGGGCATCGAGGAGCCCGCAGGGGCGAAGACGCCCCCGTCGTCGACCTTCCTCTCGCCGGCCGCAAGGACTCCCGGGATCGCGAGCAGCAGGATCGTGCCCTGCAGGAAGAGGGCCGGGCCGTCCACCGCGACGGAGCCCATGGCGGCGACCGTGTTCTCACCCGCGAGCGTGACGACCGAGACGAAGGCGGCGACCAGACCGGCGACGGCCAGCCCCAGCTGTGTCTCGTGGCGCCATGGCCGGCCCATGAACGCCTCGATCAGGACCCCGAGCACCGCGACGCCGAAGACGATCAGCATGGGCATGAGCAGCCGGTACTCGATCGACGGGGTCTCGAACGTCAGCTCGTTCACCGGGCACCGCCACCGGCCGCTGGGACCTTGGGCGCGGGGTCGCTGACACCGACCTGTTCCATCGTCGCGTCCACCGCCGGGTTGATGACCTCGAGCAACGGCTGGGGGAAGAAGCCGAGGGCGATGATCACGGCGACCAGCGGTACGACGACCCAGGCCTCACGTGTGGTGAGGTCCCTCATCCTCGACGTGTGCTCGGTGGGCTCACCGGTCATCGTGCGTTGGTACATCAGCAGGATGTAGAGCGAGGCCAGGATGATCCCCCCGGTCGCGACGACTGCCGCCACCTCGTAGCGCGAGTAGGTGCCGACGAGAACGAGGAACTCGCTGACGAAGCTGGAGAGCCCGGGCAGCGCGAGGCTCGACAGTCCGGCGACGAGGAACGTGCCCGCGAGCATCGGGGCCACGCGTTGCACGCCGCCGAAGTCGGCGATGAGCCCGGAGCCACGACGGCTGATGAGGAAGCCGGCGATGAGGAAGAGCGCCGCCGTCGAGAAACCGTGGTTGACCATGTACAACGTCGCGCCGGACTGGCCCTGGCTTGTCATCGCGAAGATGCCCAGCACGATGAAGCCGAAGTGCGAGATCGAGGTGTAGGCGATCAGCCGCTTCATGTCGGTCTGCCCGATCGCGAGCAGGGCGCCGTACAGGATCCCGATGACCGCCAGCGTCAGCACTACGGGTGTCGCCCATTGCGAGGCGTCGGGGAACAGCGGCAGGCAGAGCCGGATCATGCCGAACGTGCCGACCTTGTCGAGGACGCCGACCAGGAGCACCGCTCCACCCGGTGGTGACTCGGCCGCCGCGTCGGGCAGCCAGGTGTGCACGGGCCACAGCGGAGCCTTGATGGCGAAGGCGACGAAGAAGCCCGCGAACAGCAGCCGCTCGGTGCCGGTGCCCATCTCCGTGCCGAGGAGGTTCTCGAAGAGGAACGCCTGGGGGCCGCCGTCGGAGGCGACGTAGAGCCCGATGACGGCGCCGAGCATGAGCAGACCGCCGAGCAGGCTGTAGAGGAGGAACTTGACGGCGGCGTAGGAGCGCTGAGCCCCGCCGTAGGAACCGATGATGAAGTACATCGGGATGAGCATTGCCTCGAACAGGACGTAGAAGAGGAATACGTCGGTGGCGGCGAACACGCCGATCATGAACGTCTCGAGCAGCAGCAGCAGGGCGAAGTAGCCCTTCACGCTGCGCCGCTCGGGGTCGACGTCGTGCCAGGAGGCGAGGATGCAGACCGGGGTCAGCACCGCCGCGAGCCCGATGAGCACGAGCGCGATGCCGTCGACCCCCAGCGCGTAGCTCACGCCGAACTGCGGGATCCACTCGTGCTGCTCGGTGAACTGGAAGAGGGCGTCGCTGCCGGCGTCGAACTGCAGTGACATCGCGATCGTGAGGGCGAGGGTGACCAACGAGAAGCCGAGGGCCACCTGCTTCGCATGGACCGTGCGGGTCGTCGGGACCGCCATCACCACGAGCGCGCCGACGAGCGGCACCATCGCCAGTGTCGTCAGCCAAGGGAAGTCGGTCACGTCAGAGCCTCACCAGGAGCATCGCGCCGACCACGAGGGCGGCTCCCGCGAACATCGACAGCGCGTAGGAGCGCACGAAACCGGTCTGAAGGCGGCGGATGCGCCCGGACGTCCCTCCGACGAGCGCCGCCAGACCGTTGACCGCCCCGTCGACGCCTCGGTTGTCGAAGAACACCAGCGACCGGGTGAGGTACTGCCCGGGTCGCATGAGCAACGACTCGTTGACCGTGTCCTGGTAGAGGTCGCGTCGCGCGGCGCGGGTCAGCCACGATCCGCGCGGGGCCAAGGTCGCGACGGGTCGCCGTTCATAGGTCAGCCACGCGAAGGCGGCTCCGAGGAGCACGAGCAGGACCGTGAGGGAGGTGAGCAGGGCCACGGGCAGCACCGGGAGCTCGTCACCGTGCTCACCCACGACCGGCTCCAACCAGTGCGTGATGGCGCCGGTCGGCCCGAGGATCACGCCCAGCAGGGCCGAGCCGACGGCGAGCACCATGAGCGGCACCGTCATCACCTTCGGCGACTCATGGGGATGCACGTCCTCGGTCCACCGGCGCTTGCCGTGGAAGGTCATGACGAACAGCCGGGTCATGTAGAAGGCGGTGATGCCCGCACCCAGCAGCGCCGCCGTCCCGAAGACCCACGGACGCCAGCCCTCGCCCACGAACGCCGCCTCGATGATCTTGTCCTTGCTCCAGAAGCCGGACAGCCCTGGGAAGCCGATGATGGCGAGCCACCCGAGCGCAAAGGTGATCCACGTGACCTTCATGGCACCCGAGAGCCCGCCGAAGCGACGCATGTCGACCTGGTTGTTCATCCCGTGCATCACCGAACCGGCACCGAGGAACATCCCCGCCTTGAAGAACCCGTGGGTCAGCAGGTGGAAGATGGCGAACGCGTAGCCCACCGGACCGAGACCCGCGGCGAGCATCATGTAGCCGATCTGGCTCATCGTCGAGGCAGCCAACGCCTTCTTGATGTCGTCCTTGGCCGAACCGATGACAGCTCCGAAGAGCAGGGTGACCGTCCCCACGATCACGACGACCAGCTGCGCGTCGGGTGCTGCGTCGAAGATGGCCGACGAGCGGACGATCAGGTAGATGCCGGCGGTGACCATCGTCGCCGCATGGATCAGCGCCGACACGGGGGTCGGACCGGCCATGGCGTCACCCAGCCACGACTGCAGCGGGAACTGCGCCGACTTCCCGCACGCCGCGAGCAGCAGCATCAGCCCGATCGCGGTGAGGACTCCTTCACTGGCACCGTCAGCGGAGCCGAACACCTCGTCGAAGCTGACACCGCCGAGCTGGCTGAACATGATCATTATCGCGATCGACAGCCCGAAGTCTCCGACCCGGTTCGCGACGAACGCCTTCTTCGCCGCCGCCGCGTAGGACGGGTTATAGCTCCAGAACCCGATGAGCAGATACGAAGCCAGGCCGACACCCTCCCACCCGACGTAGAGCACGAGGTAGCTGTCGGCCAGCACGAGCAGCAGCATTGCGGCGATGAACAGGTTGAGGTAGCCGAAGAACCGGCGCCGCTCGGGATCGTGCTCCATGTAACCGATGGAGTAGACGTGGATCAGCGTCCCGACCCCGGTGACCAGCAGGACGAAGCACATGGACAGGGGGTCGAGCAACAGCCCGACGTCGACCTCGAAACCCCTGACAGCGATCCAGCGATACAGGTGCTGGCCGACCGAGCGGTCCTCGGCGCCGCGGCCGAGCAGCGCGAGGAACTGCGCGAGCGCGATCACGAACGCCAGCGCCGGCATCGCCGTCCCGAGCAGATGACCCCACCGGTCGGTCCGCCGGCCACCCAGAAGCAGCACGGCGGCGCCGAGCAACGGCAGGGCGATCAACAACCAGGTCAGGGAGAAGATGCCGGTGGCGTCACCGGCCTGCCCCTGCTGGATCGAGAGGTACGTCGTCATGGGGTGGCGGCCCTCAGTACTTCAACAGGTTGGCGCCGTCGACGGAGGCAGAGCGACGGGTGCGGAAGATCGTGACGATGATGGCGAGACCGATGACGACCTCCGCCGCCGCGACGACCATGACGAAGAAAGCGATCACCTGGCCGTCGAGGTTTCCCTGCATTCGGGCGAAGGTGACGAACGCGAGGTTGGTCGCGTTGAGCATGAGCTCCACGCACATGAACACGACGATGGCGTTGCGACGCAGGAGCACACCGGCGGCACCGATCGAGAACAGCAGCGCGGAGAGGTAGACGTAGTTCATGGGGTTCATGCGTCGCCGTCCCTGCGCTCGACGACACCGGAGGACGAGCCGGGGACCCGGCGAACGTCCCCTCTGGCGGTCAGGACCTTGGACACGGACACCTCCGCCGGCGAGCCGTCCGGCAGCAGGGCGGGCGTGTCGACCGCGTTGTGCGTGGCATAGACGCCTGGCCCGGGCAGCGGCGCCGGGTGCTGCCCGCTCCGGAAGCGCTGGACGGATAGGTCGCGCTGGGTCAGCTTCTCCTCGAGTCGCTCCCGGTGCGCGAGCATCATGGCGCCCAACGCGGCAGTGATGAGCAGGGCACTGGTGACCTCGAACACGAAGACGTACCTGGAGAAGATCAGCGCGGCGAGCCCCTGCACGTTCCCGTCGGAGTTCGCCGTCTCCAGACCTGCGTTGGTGGTCACGGCGTCGCCGAGACCGAGGATCAGCAGCGCACCGAAGCCCACGGCGGCCACGACAGCGGCGATCCGTTGACCCCGGATGGTCTCGACGAGCGAGTCACCGGAGTCGACGCCGACCAGCATCAGCACGAAGAGGAACAGCATCATGACGGCGCCGGTGTAGACGACCACCTGCACGACGCCGAGGAAGGGTGCGTCCTGGGCGAGGTACATGACGGCGAGGCAGAGCATCGTCGTTGCCAGCAGCAGGGCGGAGTGCACCGCCTTGCGACTCGCGAGCATCCCGAGGGACGCCACCGTGGCGAGCGGTGCGACCACCCAGAAGACGACGGCCTCCCCTGTCCCGGTGTCGGTCGCGGCGGCGAGCAGAGTGGTCGAGTCGCTCACGTGTCCTCCCCCTCGCGCGCCGGTCTCTGGGCGGCGTAGGCCTCCTGCGCAGGCGTCGCCCGGCTCACCCTGCCCTTGTAGTAGTCCTCGGCCTCCATGCCCTCCACCATCGGGTGGGGAGCAGGGACCATCCCCGCGAGGAGCGGGCCGAGGAGGTCGTCCTTCTCGTAGATGAGCTTGGCCCGCGAGTCGTCGGCGAGCTCGAACTCGTTGCCCATCGTCAGCGCCCGCGTCGGGCACGCCTCGATGCAGAGGCCGCAGAAGATGCAGCGCAGGTAGTTGATCTGGTAGACGCGCCCGTACCGCTCGCCCGGCGAGAACCGCTCGCCCTCGGTGTTGTCGGCGCCCTCGACGTAGATGGCGTCGGCGGGGCAGGCCCACGCGCACAGCTCGCACCCGATGCACTTCTCCAGGCCGTCGGGATGCCGGTTGAGCAGATGGCGTCCGTGGAAGCGCGTCTCGGTCGTCTTCTCGTCCTCCGGGTACTGCTCGGTGACGACCTTCTTGAACATCGTCGCGAACGTCACACCGAAACCCTTGAGCTGGGTCGGCAGCTGGATCACGGCTCGTCCTCCGTCCGCGCCGTGGTGGCGGCGGTCTCGCTCGCGCCGACCGCCGTGAGCTCCGGCAGCTGCTGGCCGGGCAACGGGGGGACGGGGTGTCCACCGGCCATCGGGTCGAACTCCTTGTCGTCGTCGAGGATGTCAACCCGGTTGCGTGCCGCGAGAAGGTCCCAGACGAACGTGAGCGCGATGAGGACGAGCGCCGCGGCGCCCCCGTAGACGAGCACCTGGCGGGTGTCGATGTCGTACTCCGCGTTGACCGCGCGCACGGTGGCCACCAGCAGCAGCCACACGAGGGCGACCGGGATCAGGACCTTCCAGCCCAGCCGCATGAACTGGTCGTAGCGCAGCCGCGGCAGGGTGCCGCGCAGCCAGATGAAGAAGAACAGGAACAGGAACACCTTGGCGACGAACCAGAGGACCGGCCACCAGCCCTGGTTGGAGTCGTCCCACAGCGACAGCGGCCACGGGGCACGCCACCCCCCGAGGAACAGCGTCGTCGCCAACGCGGAGACGGTGACCATGTTGACGTACTCCGCCAGGAAGAACAGGGCGAACTTCAGCGAGGAGTACTCCGTGTGGAAGCCCCCAACCAGCTCACCCTCGGCCTCGGGGAGGTCGAAGGGCGCCCGGTTGGTCTCGCCAACCATCGAGATCACATAAATGACGAACGAGGGGGCCAGCAGCACGGCGTACCAGAAGTCACCCTGTGCCGCGACGATCTCCGACGTCGACATCGAGCCGGCGTACAGGAACACACCGACGAACGAGAGGCCCATCGCCACCTCGTAGGAGATCAGCTGTGCAGTGGAGCGAAGGCCGCCGAGCAGCGGATAGGTCGACCCGCTCGACCAGCCGCCGAGCACGATGCCGTAGATGCCGACGGAGGCGACGGCGAGTATGTAGAGCACCGCGACGGGCAGGTCGGTGAGCTGGAGGTTCGTCCGCTCACCGAAGATCTCGACCTGCGGCCCGAAGGGGATCACGGCAAAGGCCATGAACGCTGGAGCGGTCGAGAGGATCGGCGCCAGGATGAAGACCGCCTTGTGCGCGGCCTTCGGGATGATGTCCTCCTTGAGCGCCAGCTTGATGCCGTCGGCCAGGCTCTGCAGGAGACCGAAGGGCCCGACGCGGTTCGGCCCGATCCGTTGCTGCATGCGCGCGACGACCCGGCGCTCGAGGTAGATCGTGAACAACGTCATGACGACGAGGAACCCGAAGATGGCGACCGCCTTGCCGATCACCAGCCACCACGGGTCGGTGCCGAATCCGCGCACCTCGGGGGACGCGAGCAGAGCGGCGTTCATCGGGCACCGTCCGGCGCTGCGACGATGGCGCCGTCGGCGCTGCGCAACCGCACGCGCGAGCCGTTGTCCGCCGCGAGGTGACGGCGGACCCGCACGTCACCGGAGTTGGTCGGCAGCCACACGACACCGTCGGGCATGTCGGTGACCCGCACCGGGGCAGTGACCTCCCCGCGGTCGGTGGACACGGTGACCGGCCGGCCCTCGACCAGGTCGTTCGCGGCGGCTGTGGTGGCCGACACCCTGGCGACGGCGCTGCGAGCCGTGCCTGCGAGGTAGGGCTCGTCGTCCTGCAACCGGCCCGCGTCGAGCAGCATCGGCCACGTGGCGAGGACAGCCTCGCCGGTCGCGAGCGGTGCCGAAGGTTCCGGCGGGACCGCCGTGAACGATGCACGCCCACCGTCCCAGTCCCCCACGTCGTCGATCTCGGCGCGTGCGCTCGCGACGTCGGGCAACGCGAGGTCGACACCCATCGCGTCCGCGAGGACGTGCAGGACCCGTACGTCGGGCAGGGAGCTGGTCCCCCGCAGGGCCTCGGCGAACGGTCGTGGGCGACCCTCCCAGTCCAGGAAGGCACCTGACTTCTCGGTCACCGGGGCGACCGGGAGCACGACGTCGGCTCGTTCGGTCACGGCCGACGTCCGCAGCTCGAGGCTGACGACGAAAGGTGCGGCGTCCAGCGCGGCCAGCGCCGCCAGCGGGTCCGGAAGGTCGTAGGGGTCGACACCTCCGACGACCAGCGCGCGGACCTCACCCCGGTGCACCGCGTCGAGCATCGCGCTGGTGTCCCGTCCCGCGGCGCCGGGCAGTGCTGCGACACCCCAGGCCGTGCCGACGTCCACCCGAGCGGACGGGTCTGAGACGGGGCGCCCACCGGGGAGCAGCGATGGGAGCGCGCCGGCCTCCACTGCGCCCCTCTCGCCGGCCCGTCGCGGCACCCACGCCAGCCGGGCACCCGTCGCCTCGACCAGCTTCGACACGGCGGACAGGGCACCTGGCACGGCCGCCAGTCCTTCGCCTACCAGGACGACCGCGCCGGGGCCGTACAGGGCGTCCGCCACGGCTGAGACCCGCGAGTCCCGGCTGCGCAGCGCGTCGAGCACCTCGGCTTCGGTGCCGGGCACCGCGGGGAGCACGGATGCCGACAGCTTCTCCAGACCCCGGCCCGCGAAGGAGGTCACGGCGTGCACGGTGAGCCCTCCCCGGCGTACGGCCTTGCGCAGTCGCAGGAAGACGATCGGCGACTCCTCCTCGGGCTGCAGCCCGACGAGCAGCACGGTCGACGCCTTCTCCAGGTCGGCATAGGTCACCCCGAGCCGCCGCCCGGCGACGTGTGCGGCGAGGAAGGACTCCTCCTCGGCGGAGTGCGGGCGGGCTCGGAAGTCGACGTCGTTGGTGCCCAAGGCCACCCTCGCGAACTTGGCGTAGGCATAGGCGTCCTCGATGGTGGCGCGGCCACCGACCAGGACGCCGGCAGCGCCCTTGGCGGCCTCCAGCCCGCGCGCGGCGATGTCGAGCGCCTCGGCCCACGATGTGGGGACCAGCTCGCCGGCGGAGTCACGGACCAGCGGCGTGGTGAGCCGGTCCTGGGCCGTGGCGTACTGGAAGGCCCACCTGCCCTTGTCGCAGCTCCACTCCTCGTTGACCTCGGGGTCGTCACCCGCCAGCCGGCGCAGGACCTTGCCGCGCCGGTGGTCGGTGCGGATCGCGCAGCCCGACGCGCAGTGCTCGCACACACCAGGTGAGGAGACGAGGTCGAACGGCCGCGACCGGAAGCGGTACATCGCGCCGGTCAGGGCGCCCACCGGGCAGATCTGGATGGTGTTGCCTGAGAAGTAGGACTGGAACGGCTCGTCCTGGTAGATGCCGACCTGCTGCAGCGCGCCGCGCTCCAGCATCTCGATGAACGGGTCACCGGCGACCTGAGCCGAGAACCGGGTGCACCGGGCACACAGCACGCAGCGCTCGCGGTCGAGCAGCACCTGCGAGGAGATGTTGATGGGCTTGGGAAACGTCCGCTTGACCCCCTCGAAGCGGGTCTCGGACCGGCCGTTGCTCATCGCCTGGTTCTGCAACGGGCACTCGCCACCCTTGTCGCAGACGGGGCAGTCGAGCGGGTGGTTGATGAGCAGCAGCTCCATCACGCCACGCTGGGCCTTGTCCGCGACGGGGGAGGTCAGCTGGGTCTTCACGACCATGCCGTCGGAGACCGTGGTCGTGCAGGATGCGAGCGGCTTGGGCTGACCCTCGACCTCCACCAGGCACTGGCGGCAGGCACCGACCGGGTCGAGCAGCGGGTGGTCGCAGAAGCGAGGGACCTGGATCCCCATCAGCTCCGCCGCTCGGATGACGAGCGTGCCCTTGGGGACCTGCACCTCGAACCCGTCGATGGTCAGGCCGACCATGCCGGTGCGCGCAGCGACCGCACCCTCGCGCCTCGCACCGCCGCTGGTGACTGTCATCGGGCGCCGGCTCCCGTCGTGCTGCCTGCAGGCTCGGTGAACACCGTCGACGCTGCCGGGTCGAACGGGCAGCCCCCGTGCTCGACGTGGGCGACGTACTCGTCGCGGAAGAATTCCAGCGACGAGGTGATCGGCGCCGTCGCCCCGTCCCCTAGCGCGCAGAACGACCGGCCGAGGATGCTGTCGCAGATGTCGAGGAGCTTCTCGAGGTCCTCCTCGAGCTGTGCCTGTGTGCTCTTCCCGCTCTCGAGCCTGCGCAGGATCTGCACCAGCCAGAAGGTGCCCTCGCGGCACGGCGTGCACTTGCCGCACGACTCGTGCGCGTAGAACTCGGTCCACCGCAGGACCGCCCGCACGACACAGGTGGTCTCGTCGAAGACCTGCAGGGCCTTGGTTCCGAGCATTGACTTGGCCGACGCGATCCCCTCGTAGGACAGCGGTACGTCGAGGTGCTCGGCCGTGAGCAGCGGCGTGGACGAGCCCCCCGGCGTCCAGAACTTCAGCTGGTGGCCCTCCCGCACCCCGCCCGACAGGTCGAGCAGCTCGCGCAGCGTGATGCCCAGGGGTGCTTCGTACTGGCCGGGGCGGACGACGTGCCCGGACAGCGAGTAGAGGGTGAACCCCTTGGAGCGCAGCTTGGGGTTGTCGTTGTGGGTGCCCATCGCCGCGAACCACTCGGCACCGTGGCGCAGGATGCTCGGGACGCTGGCAATGGACTCGACGTTGTTGATGACCGTCGGCGAGGAGTAGAGGCCGGCGACGGCCGGAAACGGCGGGCGGAGTCGGGGCTGACCGCGGCGTCCCTCGAGAGAGTCGAGCAGGGCCGTCTCCTCGCCGCAGATGTACGCGCCGGCGCCGGCGTGCACCGTCAGCTCGAGGTCGTAGCCGGAACCGAGCACGTCCTTGCCGAGGTAGCCGGCCTCATAGGCCTCGGCCACCGCGCTCTGCAGCCGGCGCAGCACGTGCACGACCTCACCGCGGACGTAGATGAACGCGTGCGCCGCGCGGATCGCGTAGGAGGCGATGACGACGCCCTCGACGAGCTCGTGCGGGTTGGCCATCATGAACGGGACGTCCTTGCACGTCCCCGGCTCGGACTCGTCGGCGTTCACCACGAGATAGATCGGCTTGTCGCCGCCCTGGGGGATGAAGCCCCACTTCATGCCGGTCGGGAAACCGGCACCGCCCCGGCCGCGCAGCTCGGAGTCCTTGACCAGCTGGGTGACCTCCTCGGGGGTCTTGTCCAGCGCGGCACGCAACCCGGCATAGCCGTCGTGCTGCTCGTAGACCTCGCGCGTCCAGGACCGTGGCTGGTCCCAGGTGCGGGACAGGACCGGCGTGAGGGTGGCCGTCACTTCACGCCGTCCTTCTCGCTCGCGGGCGAGGCGGGCTTCGCGGCGTCCTCCTGCTGGCTCCGGTAGATCTCCAGCCCTGCGAGCGTGGCCGGACCCGCGGCGGGACCCTCGTGGGCGCGACCGTCCGGGAAACCGGCCAGCACCCGCGAGACCTCCTTGAAGGTGCACAGCGTCGCGCCTCGCGTCGGGGTCACCGTCGTACCCGAGCGCAGGTCGTCGACGAGACCGACGGCGGACTCGGGCGTCTGGTTGTCGAAGAACTCCCAGTTGACCATCATCACAGGCGCGTAGTCGCACGCCGCGTTGCACTCGAGGTGCTCGAGGGTGACCGCGCCGTCCTCCGTGGTCTCGTCGTGCCCGATGCCGAGGTGCTCCTTGAGCGTCGCGAAGATCTGGTCCCCGCCCATGACCGCGCACAGCGTGTTGGTGCACACACCCACGGAGTACGTGCCGTTCGGGCGGCGCTTGTACATCGTGTAGAAGGTCGCAACGGCCGCGACCTCGGCGGCTGTGATGTCGAGCAGCTCGGCGCACAGCTCGATGCCGTGCGGACTCACGTAGCCCTCCTCCGCCTGCATCAGGTGCAGCATCGGCAGCAGGGCCGACCCGCTGCGCGGGTAGCGAGCGATGATCTCCCTGGCCTCGCTCTCGAGGCGCGCGCGTACGTCGGCGGAGTGACCGGTCATGGTGCTCACCGGTCGACACCGCCCATCACCGGGTCGATGGAGGCGATAGCCGCGATGACGTCCGCGATCATGCTGCCCTCGGACATCGCCGGCGCGGCCTGCAGGTTGTTGAAGGACGGGTCGCGGAAGTGCACGCGGTAGGGACGGGTGCCCCCGTCGCTGACCAGGTGCACGCCCAGCTCGCCACGCGGTGACTCGATCGCGGAGTAGACCTGGCCGGGAGGGACCCGGAACCCCTCGGTCACGAGCTTGAAGTGGTGGATGAGGGCCTCCATCGACTGGCCCATGATGTGCTTGATGTGGTCCAACGAGTTGCCGAGGCCGTCGCTGCCCAGCGCGAGCTGCGCGGGCCAGGCGATCTTCTTGTCCTCGACCATCACCGGGCCGGGCTCGAGCCGGTCCAGGCACTGCTCGACGATCCGCAGCGACTCCTTCATCTCCGCGACGCGGATGAGGAAACGCCCGTAGGCGTCGCAGGTGGTCTGCGTGGGGACGTCGAACTCGTAGGTCTCGTAGCCGGCGTAGGGCTGGGACTTGCGGAGGTCGTGCGGCAGGCCGGTCGCCCGCAGGATCGGCCCGGTGATGCCCAGTGCCATGCAGCCGGTCAGGTCCAGGTAGCCGACACCGACCGTCCGCTCCATCCAGATCTTGTTGCCGACCAACAGCTTCTCCATGTCGGAGAGCCGCTCGGGCATGAGCCTGAGCAGGGCGCGGACGCGCTCCACCGCACCGGGGGGCAGGTCCTGCGCGACGCCACCCGGGCGGATGTAGGCGTGGTTCATGCGCAGGCCGGTGATCATCTCGAACAGGTCGAGGACCATCTCGCGCTCGCGCAGACCGAAGATCATCGCTGTGAGCGCGCCGAGCTCGAGGCCGCCGGTCGCCAGCGCCACCAGGTGGGAGGAGATGCGGTTGAGCTCCATCATCATCACGCGGATGACGGTGGCCCGTTCCGGGATCTGGTCGGTGATCCCGAGCAGCTTCTCGACACCGGCGACGTAGGCGAACTCGTTGTGCAGTGGCGCCAGGTAGTCCATGCGCGTGACGAACGTGACGCCCTGGGTCCAGGTGCGGAACTCGCAGTTCTTCTCGATCCCCGTGTGCAGGTAGCCGATCCCCAGCCGGCACTCGGTGACGGTCTCTCCCTCGAGCTCGAGGATGAGGCGGAGCACGCCGTGGGTCGAGGGGTGCTGCGGCCCCATGTTGACCACGATGCGCTCCTCGGGGGCGTCTCCGAGACCCGCCGTGAGGGTGTCCCAGTCCTGGCCGGTGACCGTGTAGACCGTGCCCTCCGTGGTCTCGCGCGCGGCCGAGGGCGCTCCGGGAGGCGTCGAGGTGGTGTCGGTCACGAGTAGGACCTCCGCTGGTCCGGCGGCGGGATCTGGGCGCCCTTGAACTCCACCGGGATGCCGCCCAGCGGGTAGTCCTTGCGCTGCGGGTGACCCGGCCAGTCGTCGGGCATCTCGATGCGCGTCAGGCCCGGGTGGCCGTCGAACACGATGCCGAAGAAGTCGAACGTCTCCCGCTCGTGCCAGTCGTTGCCGGGGTAGACCGACACGACCGAGGGGATGTGGGGGTCGGCGTCGGGGCAGGTGACCTCGACGCGCACCCGCCGGTTGTGGGTGACCGAGAGCAGCGGGTAGACCGCGTGCAGCTCGCGGCCCTCCTCGTGGGGGTAGTGGGCCCCGTTGACCCCCATGCACATCTCGAAGCGAAGGGCGGGGTCGTCGCGCAGCCCGCTCATCACCCCGACGAGGTGGTCTCGGTGGACATGGAAGGTGAGCTCCCCGCGGTCGACGACGACCTTCTCGAGACCGTCCCCCAGGGACGGCACGGCCCGCTCGAGCTGGTCGGCGACATCGTCGAAGTACGAGCCGTACGGCCGGGGGGACGCACCCGGGAGCTGCACGGGACGGACCAACCCGCCGTACCCCGAGGTGTCGCCCGAGCCGGCAGCACCGAACATGCCGCGGCGGACGTCGACCGTCTCGCCCACCGGGACCGGAGCGTGCGTGACGTCCTCCTCGGCCCCCCTCCGGTCGATCTCGGTCATCGAAGAAGACCCTTGAGCTGGGCCGTCGGCTTCGACTCGAGTGCCGCCTGCTCGGCGGCGCGGGCCGCCTTCTCACGGTTCACACCCAGCGGTGCCGAACCGATCTGCTCGTGCAGCTTGAGGATCGCGTCTATGAGCATCTCCGGGCGGGGCGGGCAGCCGGGCAGGTAGATGTCGACGGGCACCACGTGGTCGACGCCCTGGACGATGGCGTAGTTGTTGAACATGCCGCCGCTGGAGGCGCAGACACCCATCGATAGCACCCACTTGGGGTTGGGCATCTGGTCGTAGATCTGTCGCAGCACCGGAGCCATCTTCTGACTCACCCGGCCGGCGACGATCATCAGGTCGGCCTGGCGCGGGGAGGCTCGGAAGACCTCCATGCCGAACCGGGCCATGTCGTAGCGGGCGCCACCGGAAGACATCATCTCGATGGCGCAACACGCGAGGCCGAACGTCGCCGGCCACAGGGAGCCCTTGCGCATGTAACCGGCCAGCTTCTCGACGCTGGTCAGCAGGATGCCGCTCGGCAGCTTCTCCTCGATGCCCATTGCTACCTCAGTCCCACTCGAGCCCGCCGCGACGCCAGACATAGGCGTACGCGACGAGCAGGGTCAGGATGAACAGCGCCATCTCAACCAGTCCGAAGATGCCAAGGGAGTCGAAGGTGACCGCCCACGGGGAGAGGAAGACGATCTCGATGGCGAAGACGATGAACAGCAGCGCCGCGGGGTAGTACTTCACCGGGAAGCGGCCGCCCCCGACGGGCTGCGGGGTGGGCTCGATGCCGCACTCGTAGGCGTCGAGCTTGGCCCGGTTGAAACGCTTCGGTCCCGTGAAGTGACCAGCGGCGACCGAGACCACCGCGAACCCGAGCGCCAGCGCACCGAGGACGAGGATCGGCGCGTAGGAGTTCATGCCGTTCCACCTCCCCTCTCCATGGTGCCGCTCGTCTCGCCCGGCGCGTGACCGGGCTCGCCATCCTAAGAGCGTTCAGGTCGCCACCCGAACGCGGGTCGTCCGGTCCGTTCAGGCCGCCGGGGCCAGTCGGGACAAGGCATTGATGACCTTGTCCATCGGGTCGCCGCCGCGCTGGTCGGTGAGGTTCGCCATCAGCTTGAGGAGGAACCGCATGAGCAGCGGGTGCGGCAGCCCGTGGCGGGTCGCGAGCTTCATGACCCGGTCGTCCCCGATCGCCTTCACGAAGAGCCGGCCGACCGTGTAGTAGCCGCCGTAGGTCGCCTTGAGGATCTGCGGGTATGCGTGCAGCGCGCGCTCCCGGCCGTCGGCAGTGGGCCGGGCCAGGGCCTGCGCGATGACCTGCGCGGCGACCTCGCCGGACTCCATGGCGTAGGCGATCCCCTCGCCGTTGAACGGGTTGACCATGCCGCCGGAGTCGCCGACCAGCAGCATCCCGCGCGTGTAGTGCGGCTGGCGGTTGAAGCCCATCGGCAGCGCCGCACCCCGGACCGGCTGGGTGCGGTTCTCCTCGCGGAAGCCCCACTCCTCGGGCGTCTGGTCCAGCCACCGTCGCAGCAGGTCCTTGTAGTCGACCTGGCCGAAGGCGGTGCTCGTGTTGAGGATGCCGAGACCTACGTTGGAGGTGCCGTCGCCGACCCCGAAGATCCAGCCGTAGCCCGGCAGCAACCGGTCCCGACTCCCGGGGGAGCCGTCGGCGCGGTCCCACAGCTCCAACCACGACTCCAGCCAGTCGTCGTCGTGACGGGGGCTCGTGTAGTAGGTGCGCACCGCCACGCCCATCGGACGGTCGTCGCGCTTCTGCAGGCCCATCGCGAGGGCGAGGCGGCTCGAGTTGCCGTCGGCGGCGACGACGACGGGTGCACGGAAGAGCGTCTCTTCGCCATCCTCCCCCTTCGTGGTGACGGCGGTGATGTGCCCGGAGCGCTCGTCGAGGACGGGACCGGTGACCGTGGTGCGCTCATGTAGAAGGGCACCGGCCTTGACGGCCTGCCGGGCCAAAAGGTCGTCGAAGTCCATGCGGGTGCGGACGAGGCCGTACGCCGGGTAGCTCGCGAGCTCGGGCCATGGGATCTCCAGGCGCATCCCGCCGCCGATGATCCGCAGACCCACGTTGTGCTTCCAGCCGGCCGACTCGCTCGTGTCCAGCCCCATCGAGGTCAGCGACCGGACCGCCCGCGGGGTGAGGCCGTCCCCGCACACCTTCTCGCGGGGGAACGCGGTCTTCTCCAGCAGCGCGACGTCCAGACCGGTGCGGGCGAGGTGGTAGGCGGTGGCCGAGCCGGCGGGCCCGGCTCCGACCACGACGACATCCGCGTCGCGGATCGAGGCTGCGCTCACGGCTGACCACCTTCGCGGGGCACGGACGGGGGGAGGGTGTGCGCTTGTGAAAAATTTCACGAACTGGTTCCGGGCCGAATTCTACGCACAGATGGCGGAGCATGCCGAGGGGCCCGTCCGATGGACGGGCCCCTCGGGCCGAGCACGCGATCCGGGCGAGCTGGGACGTGTGGGTCGCGCTAGTTCTTGAACGCGTCCTTGACCTTCTCACCGGCCTGCTTGAGGTTGGCCTTGCTCTGGTCCTTCTCGCCCTGGCGCTCCAGGGACTCGTCTCCGGTGGCAGCGCCGATCTTCTCCTTGGCCTTGCCGCCGATCTCCTCGACCTTGTTGGCAGTCTTGTCGTCCTCACCCATCAGGGCACTCCTTCGCTCGACAGCCGTTGCATCGGAAGCATTGCCCTGAGAACGCCGCCGAAAAACCAACCCCTCCCCGGTGATCATGCACTTGTGGTTGTCCAACGCAACCACTCCTGCATGATCACCGGGGGAATGGGGGGTGGGCAGGTCAGGGGGCGCGGCGGGCGCGGTGCAGCGCGACGATGCCGTAGGTGAGGTCCGTCCAGGCCACCTCCGACCAGCCGGCGCCGCCGATCCGCCCAGCGAGCGCGGTCTGGTCCGGCCACTCCTGGATCGACTCCGCCAGGTAGACGTAGGCGTCGGGGTTGCTCGACACCCGGCGCGCCACCTCGGGCAGGGCCGCCATGAGGTAGCCGCTGTAGACCGTGCGCAACGGCCGCCAGACCGGATGGCTGAACTCGCACACGACCAGGCGGCCACCGGGGCGAGTCACCCGCGCCATCTCCGTGAGCGCCGCGTCGACGTCGCTGACGTTGCGCAGGCCGAAGGAGATCGTGACCGCGTCGAAGACACTGTCGGCGAACGGCAGCTCCAGGGCGTCCCCGGCGAGCAACAACAGCCCGGGATGGCTGCGCTTGCCCACGCGCAGCATGCCGAGAGAGAAGTCGCAGGCCACGACGTCCGCGCCGGCGGCCACGAAGGGCAGCGATGACGACCCGGTGCCGGCGGCCAGGTCCAGGACGCGCTGTCCCGGCCGCGCGTCGACAGCACGGGCCACGGCACGGCGCCACAACCGGGTCTGGCCCAGCGACAGGACGTCGTTGGTGAGGTCGTAGCGCTCGGCGACGCCGTCGAACATCGTGGCGACCTCGTGCGGCTCCTTGTCGAGGCTGGCCCGCGCTCCGGTCACCCGCTCAGTCTCGCACCGGCTGCTCGTCGACCTCCTCGACGGTGGGCTGCCCGCCTCGGGCCTCACGGTCGGACGGGTCGACGCCCGGTGCGTCCGCGCTGGTCCCCTGCTGCCGCTCGGGGTCCTGCCCGTGGGTGACGGAGCGTTCCTCCTGCTTGCGCGCGACGGCCTGCGCGTCGGTGTGCTCGCGGTCGATGTCTCGGGAGTCGTCACCCTCTGCGGGATACGTCCAGCGGTCCTCGCTCATGGCGGTGCCTTACCCGGGGTAGGAGGCAGCCATGCCCTCCGAAGCGGGCCCGGCACCCGTCGTACGCTCCAGGTCATGACCACCGTGCCCGGTGACGCGGCGCCCAAGGTCGCGCGCGCACCTCGCCACGTCCGCTCGCAGGAGGTCGACCTCGTCGGCACCCTTCTGCAGCGGCTTCCCCGCGCGGACGGCGCGCTGGCCTGGGTGCGCGACGCCGCAGGCCTCGTGGGGTGGGGCGAGGCCGCCCGGCTCGAGGTCAGCGGTCCCGACCGCTTCGCGACGGCGCGCGACTGGTGGCACTCCCTCGTGGCCACCTGCGCCGTCGAGGACGAGGTCGGTGTCCACGGCAGCGGTCCGGTGGCGTTCGGGTCCTTCTCCTTCTCACCCGACGAGACATCGGTGCTGGTGGTCCCGGAGGTGACGCTGGGGCACCGGGACGGTGCCACCTGGCTGACGACGTTCGGCGACCCACCTCGGCTCGCGTCCCCGGACCCCGTGCGACGCCCCGGGGAGATCCGCTACGCGCACGGGCAGCTCGCGGTCACCGACTTCCGGGAGGCCGTCGTCCTGGCGGTCGCCCGCATCGATGCGGGAGAGCTGGACAAGGTCGTGCTCGCGCACGACCTGCTCGCCGTTGCTGAGCAGGACATCGACGTCCGGTTCGTCATGGCGGGGCTGACCGCCGCCAACCCCGGCTGCTGGACGTACGCCGTCGAGGGTCTGGTCGGCGCGACGCCGGAGCTGCTCGTGAGCCGGCGGGGGGACCGGGTGGTGTCCCGGGTCCTGGCCGGGACCACGGCGCGGGGGCAGGACGACGTCGACGACCACGAGCGGGTGGCCGCGCTGCTCCGCTCCGACAAGGACCTCGCCGAGCACCGTTTCGCCGTCGAGTCGCTGGTGGAGGCCCTCACCCCGCACGTCCGCGACCTGGAGGCACCGGACGTGCCGCACGCCTTGGAGCTCTCGAACGTCACCCACCTCGCGACGGACGTCGTGGCCGCCCTGGACGACGAGTCCGACGTCCTCGACCTGGTCGCCGCAGTGCATCCGCCGGCTGCCGTCGGCGGCACCCCTACCGACGTCGCGCTCGGCGTCCTGTCCGAGCTCGAGACGATGCGTCGTGGTCGCTATGCCGGACCTGTCGGGTGGATGGACGCGCGGGGCAACGGTGAATGGGGCATCGCGCTGCGGTGCGCCCAGGTAGACGGTCGCTCGGCACGGCTGTTCGCCGGCGGCGGCATCGTGGCCGGGTCCGACCCCGACGCCGAGGTGCTCGAGGCGCAGGCCAAGATGGTCCCGGTCCGAGACGCCCTCGAGGGCTCCGTCCGCGCCTGACCTCAGTCGGTCTCGAAGGTCCAGGACAGGACACGTTGCAGTCCCGGGTCGCCGACGGCCCCGCTGGACCGGTACGTCGCCAGGGCAGGGCCGTTGTCCGCGTCGACCGGCACCCAGGCGCCGTAGCAGCCGCGCTCCTTCGCCAGGGCGAGCAGCGCGTGGACGAGGGTCCGGGCGACGCCGCGACGACGGGCCGCCTCCTGCACCTCGAGCTCGTAGAGGCACATCTCGGTGCCCTTGTCCGGGTGGGTCATCTCGATGCCGCTCACCATGCCGACCGCGTCGTCGCCGTCGTACGCCAGAAGCAGGTGGTGGCCCTGCGCCGACAGGAAGCGCGCCGTCGCGTCCTGGCGCGGAGCGCCGTCGAAGAGCTGCTCGGCGGCCATGACGAGCGCGTCGTCGCCGGGTCCGAGTCTGCGGACCTCGATCACGACAGCGCCTCGGCGACGGCCGCGCGCAGGCGCGCGTGCAGGTCGCGGGTGCGCGCGCGGTCGGTGCGCACCTCCACCACCCGCAGGCCCGACGGCGCGCACAGCTCAGCGCGCAGGTCGGCCAGCGAGTTGACGCGGGCGTACGCCGTGCCGGTTGCCGCGCACAGCAACCCCAGGTCGGCGCCGTGCGGCGTTCCGAACAACCGCTCGAACGACCCGGCGTGCTCCGGGGCACCCTGCTCGAGCAGTGTGAACAGCCCGCCCCCGTCGTCGTTGACGACAACGATCACGAGGTCCGGGCGCGGCTCGTCGGGCCCGATGACGAGACCGGTGCTGTCGTGCAGGAACGTCAGGTCACCCATCAGTGCGTACGCCGGGCCGTCGTGGACCAGTGCGGCACCCACCGCGGTGGAGACCGTGCCGTCTATCCCGGATGCTCCGCGGTTGGAGAGGACCAGGGGCTGCTCGTCCCACGGGTCGGCCAGGTCCAGGTCGCGTACGACACTGGACGATCCTGCAACCAGCAGGGCGCGCGGTGGAAGAGCTGCGGCGACGGTGCGGGCGACCGAGAGCCCGCTGACATCGTCGGCGACCACTGACTCCAACGCCCGCCGGGCCAGCCGGTCGCCGTCCTGCCACGTGCGCAGCCAGCCGTCGTCAAGGGAACCCGTGACCGCAGGTGTTCGCGGGTCGTTGCCGAGCCGGAGGACCTCGACGTCTTCGCGGGCGAGCAGACCGGTCACCGCGCGGGACAGCGTGGGCCGACCGGCGACGACCACGCGCGCCACGTCGTCCGCGAGGTGGTCGAGCAGCAGCCGGTAGGTGGCCATGGCGTTGGGCCCGCCGCGCGCCCCGGAGCTCGGCTCGGCCAGCAGCGGCCACCCGGCGGCTTCCGCGAGCGCCCGTACGCCGTGACCCGCCTGGTCCCCCGCCACCACCACCGTCCGTGGTCCCGCGGCCAACGGATCCCCCGAGCGCTGCGAAACCGCGCGCGACACTCCACCTGGTTCCGGCGTGTCTGCAGCGCTCGGTGGGAGGGGGGTGGGCGGGGGAACCGGGACGAGGGGGGCGCGGAACGAGAGGTTGAGGTGCACCGGACCGGTGGCGGCCGCGTCGAGGGCCACGGCCACGGCGCCTTGCTGGTCCGCGGCGGACGGGTAGGTGTCGACCGACAGCTCGATCACGCGGCGCACCGACCCGCCGTACAGGTTCGACTGGTCGATGCTCTGGTTCGCGCCCACACCCCGCAGCTCTACCGGCCGGTCGGCCGTCACTGCGATCAGCGCCACGCCCGAGTGGTCGGCCTCCACGACCGCGGGGTGCAGGTTCACCGCAGCGGTCCCCGAAGTCGTCACCACCGGAACCGGTCGCCCGGAGGCCTTGGCCAGCCCGAGGGCCAGGAAGCCCGCGGTGCGCTCGTCGATGCGCACGTGCAGCCGCAGGACGCCCGCCCGGTCTGCCTCGTGCAGCGCGAAGGACAGCGGTGCGTTGCGCGACCCGGGCGACAGCACGGCCTCGCGCACGCCGCCACAGACCAGCTCGTCGACGACCACCCGCGCAAGGGCCGTGGACGGGTTCATGCCGGCCACCGTGAACAAGCGCCGCCGTCGCAAGGTCCAATGGTGGGTTCGGGCCCCCAGCTCTGGCTCGCAGGGGCCGGAGGCGGCCACTGGATCA
>Ga0180121_10000100_pt1 | contig 29146 bp, 26 predicted proteins | sample AntDrymUQ5402106_2_FD_129676 | JGI IMG/M metagenome (GOLD analysis project Ga0180121, IMG submission 129676) | Polar desert sand microbial communities from Dry Valleys, Antarctica - metaG UQ540 (21.06) (version 2) (version 2) | ecosystem: Environmental > Terrestrial > Soil > Desert | place...
AAATGACGGTGCTCTTAAGCAGCTTTTGACTCCCTTTAAATTTTTTGTTGGCGGTAAGTTGGGCTCAGGCAAACAATGGTTTTCATGGATCCATATAGAGGATATACTAAGAATGTATTTATTCGCTCTTGAAAAAGATAAATTATTTGGCGCTGTAAACGGGACTTCGCCAAATCCAGTTACAAATAAAATGTTTGCCAATACATTAGGTGACGTCATTAATCGTCCTTCAGTAATCCCCGTTCCTGAATTTGCGCTTAAGATAGCGGTAGGTGAATTCGCAAAAAACTTGATAACTGGCCAACGAGTAATACCTGCGAAAGCAATAAAAGCGGGGTTTGAGTTCGGATTTCCTGAATTAAAAGAAGCACTCAAAAATCTTCTGAAAAAAAATTCTTAATGTCGTATAAAAGAGAAATAATATTAAATAATTTTCAGGCTCTTATCTTCAGCAAATTCGGGACAAATCTTGACTCCATTAATGAATTAAAAGCTGATGCTTCCGAAAGGAAGATATATAGATTATTTTCAAACGGAAATTCTTTCATAGGAATTTATAATGAAAATGTAAAAGAAAACCTCGCCTTCATAAATTTTACAAATACATTTGTAAAGCTCGGTTTCAAGGTACCGGTTATAATAAATGTTTCCGGAGATAATTTATTTTATGTAGAAGACGATCTCGGTGACACTACACTATTCAAGTTTTCGATTTCAACGGATAAGATGACAATTAAAAATTACTACAAAAATGCCCTCGCAGATCTGATAAGATTTCAGGTTGACGCAAGAGATGAGATTGATTACAGTTATTGCTTCCAAACAAAAGCATTTAGTCCGGAAGTATTAATGTACGATTTTAAAAAATTCAATGATTATTTTAACAGAATTTTTTTAAAAAATAATTTAACGAATGATGTCATAAATAATATTTTTATTGACCTGTCTGGAGTAATTTCAAAAGCTGAAAATCATTTTTTTCTGTACAGGGATTTTCAGCCAAGAAACATAATGATCAAAAACAATGAGTTGTATTATATCGATTATCAGTCAGGCAGAAGAGGACCATTACAATATGATGTCGCTTCGTTTCTTTATTCAGGAAGCATTAATTTAAAAGATGAAGAAAGAAATGATCTGATCAATTATTATTTGAATGAACTTAATAAGAGTGTAAAGTATGATAAAATGGAGTTCAAATTTTATTTTTATTATTTTGCTTTCGCTAGAATTATCCAGGTCCTCGGCACGTACGGCTATCAATATGAGACTAGGAATGATAAAGAAATGATCAAAAAAGTTTCTAAAGCGCTGAATAATTTAAAAAGTCTCGAAAGCAAAATTGATGACTCTGAAATTCAAAGTTTTATTGAAAAGGTGGAAAGCGGTTACATCAAGGCATAGAATTACTTCATCGCTTTATCCCGTAATGTGAATGACTATGGTAATCGGAACAGATATAAATTTAAAAGATAATCAGTGAAATCCATAAACCCGAAAAATCAGCGGTCTACTCGTACCTTAAAGCATCTATGGGATTCAGCTTCGCGGCTTTGTATGCAGGGTAAACTCCGAATACAATTCCAACTACGGAACAAACAACCAATCCGATAACGATCCAGTCATAAGGTATAACAACCGGGCTGTTAAGATATAGTCCCAGCAGATTGCCGGTCAGTACTCCTAGCGCTATTCCAATTATTCCTCCAACCTCACAAAGAATTATCGCTTCGATCAGAAATTGTATAAGGACGCTTTTGTTTTTTGCGCCGATTGCTTTTCTTATTCCGATCTCTTTAGTTCTTTCTGTAACCGAGACCAGCATAATATTCATAATGCCGACGCCGGCAGCAAGCATCGCGATAAATGAAATGAAGCCCGCTCCGTATTTAAAATATTTTGTAAAGCTGTTTACCTGCCCTATCAAAGATTCATTTGAAAAGATTTCAAAGCTGTCGGCTTCACCGGGTTTATCTTTCCGGATGGATCTCATCACGCTTACAACATTCTCTATACTCTCATCGAAAGTTTCCTTACTTGGCGCCTGGATGGCAATGTTCATTGTTCGATTATTCTTCCCGTATATCTGCTGCAAAGTTGTTATAGGCAGCAGCGCAAAGTTATCATTGCTCTGTCCTAATCCTTCACCTTTTTTTTCAAATACTCCTATTACCTGAAACTGATTGTTATCGATTCCAATATATTTACCGATCGGATCTTCATTTGGAAATAATTTATCAACAACATCCATTCCAACTACAGCAACTTTATTATTATTTATCAGATCAATATCAGTAATAAACCTTCCATATTGGATTGCGCGGTTATTGCATTCGAGATAGTGAGGGACCACCCCGCCGATATAAAAATTCGGATTGGTTGTGTATTTCTGAGTCTTAAAAGCTTTATCATAGATATAATCTTCAATTGAAATGTATTTATACATTGTTGCTTTTTCAGAAAGGCGAATTCCCTGCTCATATGTAATGTCAGGACGGTTTCTGTATTTACGGTTGCCGCCCGGACCGCCCATCTGTATCGCGGGAAATTTTTGAATCTGAAAAGTATTGCTTCCCAATTCACTGAGCCCTCCTTCTATACCGGCTTGCAGCGCATTAAGCAAAGTCATTATGGCAATGATAGAAAAGACTCCAATGATAATTCCGGAAAGAGTAAGGATAGCCCTTAGCTTATTTGCTTTTAATGTGTTTAAGGAAATTCTTATTAATTCTGATAAGGGCATAGTTAAAATTTTTAATTATTGACCTCTCCTTTCGGGAGCATCTGAGAAATCAAAAAAAGTATTAAACACAAAAAACACAAAATCACAAAGTTTTATTTATTAGCTATTTTAAACAAATACATTTTCTTTCTTTGTGCCTTTTGCCTGCCTGGCGCAGACAGGTGTCTTATGTGTTTTGAGAAAGACTTTTTGAAAGCCAAATTTTCTCTAGTAGTTATTCATAACGTAATGAATCAACCGGATGCATTTTGGCGGCATTGTATGCAGGGAAAAATCCCGCTAAAACTCCAAAAAGTATTGATACAAAAAGTCCCAGCACAATCACCCACAATGGCATTGCTGTCGGCAGAACATAAGCGTTTATAATTAAGCTGATAGGAAATGAGATCAGAATTCCGATCACACCACCCAGTAGACATATTGATATGGACTCTATTAAAAATTGAAATAAAATAGTTCGCTTCTTAGCCCCGATCGCTTTCCGTATTCCGATTTCTTTTGTTCTTTCTTTCACAGATACAAACATAATGTTTGCAATTCCAACCGAACCAACTATCAGTGACAATGAAGTAATAAGTGTTCCTATAATTTTTATCAAAGAAGTTATGCTTTCAAAAGTTGTTTTAAATGCTTCCTGCTGATTTACACCGAAATCATCTCTCTCACCATACGGAACTTTTCTTGCTTTTCTCATTATGGAAATTACTTCTTCTTTCGTTTCATCCATGTTGTTTATATCCCCGGCTTTTATATTGATCGATAATCCTCTCTTACCACCAAATAACCGGAAAAATCTTTCTATAGGAATGATAACTCTGCTGTCTAAACTAAAAAGTCCGAGAAAGCTGCCTTGTTTTTCCGATACACCTATAACTCTAAATGAATATGAGCCGATCTTAATCGTCTTTCCAATGGGATTTGTATTTTCGAAGAAAGCATCCCGGATGTCTATCCCGATCACGCAAACGGGATAACCGCCATCAGATTCATTCTTTGTAAAAAACCTTCCCTCTTCCATGTTTGAGCCGAAGGTGGATTGGTATTCGTCAGTCGTACCGTTAACAAAAACATTTTCAAGAACGAGGTCATTATATTTCAAAGTTCTGGTTCCGCCGACAGAAGGGCACATGACCGCAGCGTTCTGAGAATTTTTTTTCAAATATTCATATTGGACCATTGAGATATCTTTCCTGTTTCTGTAAAAGGACCAGTCTTCTTTTCCAAACCATTCAAACTTCTGTACATAAAGGATGTCGGCACCAATAGCGGAAATACTTTTTTCAAACGCCCTGTTGATACCTTCAATGGCTGTCTGCATTAAAGTCACCGAAGTTATACCTATTACAATTCCAAGCGTTGCAAGAAATGAACGCAGTTTGTTTGCTGTGATCGCTTTGTAGGATATTATTATATTTTCTTTTATTTCCAGGAAAAAGTTCATGGTTTTATACTAAGATTTCTTTTCTTTCTGCCAAATCCATACCTTTCTTACTCAATGTATCACTCTCTATCATACCATCTCTGATTTTAATTACTCTGTGAGCATGCTGCGCAATAAATTCTTCGTGAGTAACTATTATAATTGTATTTCCTCTTTGATTCAAATCTTCAATCAGCTCCATGATTTCTTCTCCGGTCTTTGTGTCGAGATTTCCTGTCGGCTCGTCGGCTAAAATAATAGATGGATTATTTACCAGAGCCCTGGCTATAGCAACTCTCTGCCTCTGTCCGCCGGACAATTCATTCGGCTTATGCTTCATCCTGTCTTCCAGGCCGACATTAAACAAGGCTTCCTCTGCTTTCTCAATTCTTACAGATTTTGAGAGTCCTCCGTAGATTAACGGCAGCTCAACATTGTGCAAAGCATCGCTTCTTGCAAGAAGATTAAATGTCTGAAAGACAAATCCGATTTCTCTATTTCGGATTGTTGCAAGTTCATCATCGTCCATCTCGCTCACGTTCTTTCCATTTAGAAAATACTCTCCAGTAGTAGGAATATCCAGACATCCGAGAATATTCATAAGAGTGGATTTCCCGGAACCCGAAGGTCCCATTATCGCAACGTATTCATTCTTCAATATATTTAAGCTTACACCTTTCAGTGCATAAAGTTCTTCCATACCCATTATGTATAGCTTCGTTATATCTCTTAATTCGATTAAAATATTTTCTGCCATTTCTTATTATGATTCATTTTAATTTTTTTTAATCAACAAATCGACCAATCGTTTAATGAACCCAATGACCATCACTATTGTCCATTGAACCATTGACCATTGACCACTCACCGACTTTCTTATTCGTCTTCTTTCTTAAAGCCTGGCTTCTTCATTTCGTTATCGACCTTTACTTTTGTCCCGTCTTCTAACTCCTTTGTGATAGCCTTAAAGCTTCCTTTGACTACTTCCTGTCCTTCCTTTGCTCCTTCAACAATTTCAATATAACTATCATCACTAATCCCGGTTTTTACATTTTCCTTTTTTGCTGCGCTATTATCTACAATGAAAATGAGTTCCTTTGGTTTGATTTTTTTGTTTTGTTTCTCTTCTGAATTTCTCTTCAAATTTTCATTCTCCATTTCCCCACCCATTCCGTTTTCTTTGAACTCTTCTCTTGTTGTAACAGATTGTATTGGTACAGAAAGCACATCATTTCTATTCTCAACTTCAATATCTACGGTGCAACTCATGCCGGGTCTCAGCTCGACGTCATTATTTATTATTCTTATTTTAACTATAAAATTCACTACCTGATCCTGAGCTGTTGCTCCTGTTGATTTTGCAGTGTTTGCAATTTCATAAACATACCCCTGGAATACCTTATCCGGAAAAGCGTCGATCTCAATGTTTGCTGTGTCGCCAATATTAACTAATGTTACATCCGTTTCTCCGACTTCTACCTGGCATTCCATTTTTGACAGATCGGATATTGTCATAATATCGCTTCCCTGATTGGAAATTGTTCCCAAAACCTTTTCACCCGTTTCATTATTAAGCTGTGTTACAGTGCCATCTATTGGGGAGTAGATTGTTGTCTTAGAAATATCATATCTTATTCTTGATAATCCGGTTTTCTGTTGGTTAATTTGCGCTCTATTGGTATTGATCTGCGCCAAAGTCTGATCAAGGGTGTTTTGTGCATTGTCAAGTTCGCTTGTTGTCGCAAGACCCTTGTCATATAATTGCTTTATCCTGTTCAGTTCAAGCTCATACTTTTGCAAAGTCACCTCATTAGTCTTTAAATTGCTTTCGGCAACCCTTACTGCAGCATCCTGCTCCTGGATAAGAGGCGTGTATGCATCTTGTTTTATTTTTACAACAAGCGCACCTTTCTTAACTTCGTCACCTTCTTCAAAAGGCAGTGAAATTATTTCACCGCTGATCTCTGCACTGATAACGACTTCTGTCTCTGATTGTATCTTTCCTGTAGCAGTAACAAGCTGAGAGATATTTCTTTTTGCAATTTTTTCGGTTTGTACTGTAATAAACGTTTCCTTTTTGCTCGATACAACAATAGTAATTACAATTACTGCAACAAGCAATAGTCCCAAAATCCATAAAAGCTTTTTCCTGCTTTTTTTCTTTTTCCGTTTTCCGGGGATCGGTTGTTCTTTGGGCGGGGTTGTAGTTTCTGACATATATTATTAATTGTTAATTTTATTTTTAAACTTAAATTTAAAATCTTTTAAAATTAGTGAATCTATTTATCTCTTCAAAAGGTGGGGTTAAAAATTTTTTTTAATTTTACTCAATTCATATTCGTATCCGTTCAATTGTTTTATCGTACAAAACCAATTTTCTTAATAGCTCAGATCTCCCGTATAGTAATTTATTATCTTTTCAGCAAGTAAAAAATCATAATATGAATTTATCAAATCGATTTTCAGGGTATTTAATTTGGTGGTTGCTGTTTGTACTTCTAACAACGTTCCTAAACCTATCCTGTAATTTTCTTCGGATAACAGTTTATCCTGTTCGGCCGATATGATATTCCGATTCAATATTTCGATTTGTTTATATTGTGTTTCAATATCGAGATAAGATTTTTTAATGTCACTTCTTATTTGCTGTTCCAGTTGTTTTACATCATCCTGTCTTTGTCTGATTAATAATTCAGAAATTTGTCTCTTGTTACTCAAGCTGAATCCCTGAAATATCGGGTAGCTCACGGTAACTCCAAAATTAAAACTTCTTGAGTCCTGTATACTTCCTAATCTTGATGCATTCAGATTATAATTTGTCGATGCTGTTACCGTAGGAAAATATAAATTCTTTTTATCAATATTTAATTGAACCTGATTTATCCTTATATCCTGAAGTGAGGCTTTATAATCATATCTTTTATCTAATGCTCTATTCAAGAGCATTTCAGTATTAGAGTTTTTGTCTAATACTGCTTTTAGCTCGCCCTCTGTCAGACTTGCATCAATGTTATTTTCGGAAACTGCAATTTCTCTATTCAGATCCGTATTAATCGCAAGAAGCAGGTCCACCTTACCCTTTCTGAATTCATTCTTTGAACGCTCAAGCGCAAGCTCATCCTGAGCTACCTGAACATCTTGCCTGAAAACATCCGCCATTGTTCTTCTTCCCACATTCATAAATTCCCTTATACTTTCCAGCCGTCTTCTAGAATCTGCCAGGTTTTCTTCATTTGCGCCTACAATTTTTTCCTTTTTTAAAACATCAAAGAATACTGTCACAACTCTAAATGCGATGTCATATTTCTCTCTTTCAAGGTTAATTCTTATCGAAACTTCGTTAGCTTGGCTCAAATTGACTTCTTCATAATTTGCAAGCCCATTGAAAATTACTGCCGACCCATTCAGTCCAACATTAAAACTATTTATCCATGAGTCTTGCTTAGGAATTATTGTCGGAGTTCCATTTATAAATCTGACAGTTCCTTCGGAAAAAGTATTGTTTCGGAACCAGCTTGCGGACAAATTGAGATCCGGAAATAAATTCCCCCTGGCCGTTGAAGTAGTTAACCCCTGGATCTGAAGGCTTTTCTCGAGATTCGATACACTTGTATTATTTCTTAAAGCCACATTGATTGCTTCATTTAAGTCTATTGTTTCCTGTGCCTGAATCTTAAATATTGCGGAAAAGAATATTACTGAGAGGATTATGTATTTTTTCATTAATTGATTTGTCTGATTTCTATAACGAACGCTAAAATAATAAGTTTCAGGATGAAGATATATGTAAATTTTATGAAAAGTTATTTTTTTTAAGACTCTTATATTGGCAGTAAGGTTTCATTGGAATTAAAATTACGTATAAACCTTCTTCTAATTTTATTTAAAATTTATTATTGCAAAAATATGTATTTACATTCAATTTATCCGTAAATTAATGTAACGATTTTGTATTTCATTGTCCGAACTTCAGATTGATCGTATTAAATGATTGCACGATCTGGTTACTATATGAAACAAATCTTTAATAACACTAGGGCACGCACAACATGAAATAATATAAGAAAAAAATCCTGTGGCTCTCCGGATGAAATATCCCTTTAATTACAAATCTAATATAATTATATTAAACGTTTTTAATTTTATAACTAATTTTTATAATTAATGAGTAAACACAAGCATCAAACTGAAGAAAAATTAATGGCTGTGTATTACAAGGCAATAAATTTTTTTGAAAAGAATAAGAAACATGTTTATACGGCCCTGACAATTGTCATAATAGCAGTTGCAGGTATTATCCTGATGGTTAATAAGAAGAAAGCAAATAATGAAATAGCTTCAATTGAAATTTCGAAGATTCAACAGTTATATAATGCAGGAAACTTTCAACAGGCTGTTAACGGTGATTCACTCGGAATTTCCAAGGGACTTCAGTATATCGTTAACGAGTATGGTTCGACCGAAAACGGTGAAATGGCAAAGATAATGCTTGCAAATTCATACTATAGCCTGAGAGACTTTGATAATGCAGAAAAATATTACAAAGAATATTCCGGAGGGAATAAAATCTTACAAGTTGCAGCGGCTGCAGGATTGGCGTCCGTAATGGAAGCTAAAAATAATTATGCGGATGCTGCTATTCAGTTTGTAAAAGCTGCTGAAATAGATAAAGAGAATCCTTTTGTTGATCAGTATTTGTTTTATGCAGCAAAGAATTATTTTAGAGCTAAAGATTTTGATAAGGCAAAAAAATTATTTGATAGGCTAAAAGAAGATTTTCCTAAATCAAAATTTAATCAGGAATCTGAAAGGTATAGAGCTTCTATAGGAAGTTAGCAGTTAAACAGTTAGCAGTTAACAGTTAGCACTTGAATAGTTAGTAGTTTTATTTAAGTTAAGTTTTATTTTACTTCTACATTTAATTTTTAACATTAACTTTTAACATTTATCATTTAACATTTAACATTTAACATTTGCAATTTAACATTGAAGTAGGTTTGAGTTTAAAAAATAAAATCAACGAAGATTTAAATAGCGCCTTGAAAGCTAAAAATAGTGTGCGGGTAGATACGTTGAGATCTGTAAGAGCGGAAATTCTTAAGATGGATAAATCCGGAATGAACCGTGAAATGAATGAAGAGGAAGAGTCACAGCTTTTGAATAAGCAGGCCAAAATGAGGAAAGAATCAATTGAAATGTTTGCACAGGCAGGGAGGCAGGACCTTGTTGATAATGAGCAAGCTCAGTTGGATATTATCAGCGAATACCTTCCAAAGCAAATGTCGAGGGAAGAAGCCGAGACGATAGTTAGCAAAATTGTTGCAGATTCGAACGCAACTTCGCAGAAAGATTTTGGTAAAGTGATGAGTGAAGTTATGAAACAACTAAAAGGAAAGATCGACGGCAAAGTTTTACAGGAACTGGTGAAAAACTTGCTTTCTTGAACCAGTACGCATACAAAAAGATTATCCAAACTGTAAATAATGGATAATTTTGTCCAATGACAACTGATCTTGAACACTCTCGATATTATAATAGCAATCCTCGTTTTGATTCCCGCCTTGCTGGGCATAAAGAACGGATTTCTCAGAAGTATATTTTCTCTCGCAGGAATTATTGTTGGTCTGTTTCTTGCAACAAGATACAATGATAAAATTGTTTCAATGTTTGATTTCATTAAAATTGATCCAAAGATCTTGAGCCTGATCTCGTTTATTGCAATAATTGTCTTTACTTACGTAATTTTTATATACATCGCAAATAAGATCGCACGATTTAATGTTGTCACAAAAACAATTGACAAAATTTTAGGAGCTGCTCTCGGGCTTCTTAAAGGATTAATAATAGCGAGTTTATTCTTGATATTGACGACAAATACATTTAATTTTTTCAGCAACGAAGATATAACCAGATCTAAATTTTACTCTTCAGTTGTCAATGTTGCGCCGGAGATATATAACTATATCCAGAAATTTTTTCCAGATGCAAAAAATTTTTACGAAGAACTTAATCATCTAATTTTCACAGCTTTTTAAAATGCAGATACACGAAACAAAAATAAAATTAGAATTTGAGAAGATTATCAGCAGGATTAAGCATCACACCTATTCCGAGCTTGGAGAGTCAAGATGCGATGAAATAGATTTTTTCACGGCAGGATCTGTACTCGATAAGGAGCTTGACAAAGTAGTCGAACTAAAAGATATATTGAATACCAAAGGTGAACTGCCATTGGACGGATTAAAAGATATTCGCAATTCGATCAACAAAATGAAGATCGAAGGATATTTTATTAGTCCTATAGAGTTTCTTTACATACTCGAGTTTCTTAGAATCTCGAGAAAAATATACAAACTTGTTTTAGAAGCCGCAGGGGAAGGGAGTCATAACCTTACCCAGGGCTTAACTGCGAATTTATTTTACGACAAAATACTTGAACATAATATTGAGATAACTATCGATGAAAATGGGGAAGTAAAAGATAATGCTTCGTCAAATTTAAATAAGATTAGGAAACAAATATCTACACAATCCGAAAGATTGAGAAAAACACTTACCAATATTCTTAAGAGTGTCTCGGAAAAAGAATATGTTCAAGAAGATATTGTGACACAGCGTGACGGGAGATTTGTAATCCCTGTTAAAGTCGAAAATAAAAGAAACGTACCAGGAATTATTCACAGCTCATCGGCGACTGGCTCAACTGTTTTTATAGAGCCGACGGAGATAATAAATCTTAACAATGAAATTACAGAACTTCATTTCGAAGAGAAAAGAGAAATTGAAAAAATTCTTCGCGAGTTAGCCAAACAATTAATTGAACACATTGATGAACTCAGGACTAACATTGATATATTATCAGAGATAGATTTTGTTCAGGCTAAGGCCCGATATGCAATTGAAATAATTGCAGATAAGCCGATTATAAAAGGTTCAAAATTAAATCTTATAGACGCATTTCATCCGGTATTGCTTCAGACTCATAAGAGAAGTGAAGTCGTTCCCCTGAATCTTTTTATAGGAGAAAAATATAATACTCTTGTTATTTCGGGACCCAATGCCGGCGGCAAGACAGTTGTCCTGAAGACTGTCGGATTAACCCAGCTGATGCTACAATCAGGAATCCTTATACCGGCAAAGCCGGAAAGCGAATTCAGACTTTTCAGTAAAATTTTTATAAGTATCGGTGATGAACAATCTCTCGAAAACGATCTCAGTACATTCAGCTCTCATCTTAAGTCAATAAAAGATATCATTGATCATTCGGATGATGAATCTCTGATATTGATTGATGAAATTGCAAGCGGGACGGATCCGGTGCTTGGAAGCGCTTTGTCGGCTTCAATTCTGAAAAACTTTTCCGACAAAAATTCTTTTACCATCGTGACCACTCATAACAGTGAGTTAAAAGAATTTGCATACAATACAAATAAGATCGAGAATGCTTCGCTGGAATTTGAAGTTGAAATGCTATCTCCTAATTTCAATTTTGTAACCGGCATACCGGGACAGAGCTTTACCTTTGAGATAGCGAAAAAATATAAATTTCCTGAATCCATATTGAATGACTCATATAAACGTTTGGATGAAAACGAGAGCCGGCTGGAAGATCTCTTGAAGGATCTTAATGTGACAAAACAAAATTATAGCGCTCTTAAAAATAAATTTGACATTGAGAATTCCAGACTTACAGGACTTTCCAACATGTATGAACTGAAATTAAAGGAATTCAGCAAAAACGAGAGAGAATTGAAATATAAAGCGAAACTTGAAGCTGAGAAAATTATTAAAAATGCCAATAAACTCATTGAAAAAACGATTAAGGAAATTCGTGAAGATAAACTAGCTCCGAAGGAGATAAAAAAAGAATTTCAAAAAGAAACTGAAAACCTCTTGCAAATAGAAAATATGGAAGAAGAGATAGTTGTTTCGGAGGGAGAAATTAATGTTAAAGATGTCGTCAGATTAACAGGTACAAGCTCATCAGGTGAGGTTATGGAAATATCAAACGGCATTGCCTCAATAAATATGAACGGGCTAATGATCAAATCAAAGGTAGCCGATCTGGAAAAAATAAGCAGGAAAGAATTTAAGAAAGAATTTTCCAAGGATTCTATGATAGAAGTAAACGAGGGAAAGATCGAACGAAGCCTGGACCTCCGGGGAAAATATGCGTATGAGATCGCGCTTGAGCTTGAAAAATTTATTCATGATTCTAACAATAATGGGTTAAAAGAGGTCAGCATAGTTCACGGCAAAGGCAGCGGCAAGCTGCGTGAAGAAGTCCAGAAGCAATTGAAAAGAAATCCTTACGCAAAATCATTTCGATTAGGCAACTGGAACGAAGGTGACTCGGGCGTGACTATAGTCGAATTATGAAAAAAGTGGTCGTATGTGGCGCAGGTATAGGCGGACTTGTCAGCGCCATTTATCTTGCTAATAGAGGTTATGAAGTCAGTATATTTGAAAAAAATGCCAAACCGGGCGGCAAAATAGATGAATATTCTAGGGACGGATTTCGATTTGACACAGGACCAACGGTAGTAACTATGCCGCAGTTCTTTACAGAGTTTTTTAAAGATATTAATCGTGATATAAATGATTATCTTGAGCTTGTTAAGCTTGAAAGCGCATGCAGATATTTTTGGAGCGATACGACTGTATTTGATTCGTATAGTTCAGAAGAAAAATTATCAAAAGAATTAAAGGAAGTTTTCGGAGAGGCGGAAGAGAAAAATTTTTTCAGGTATCTTGAATACGGAAAATTATTCTATGAATTGGCTAAAGATAATTTCCTTAAGGAAGAATTTAAGATCAGGAATTATATCTCGAAGAGAGGTCTAAAGAATTTTACAAAATTTATATCAGGAAGATCCGTGAATGATGTGTCCAATAAATTTTTTAAAGATAGTAAGCTTAAACAACTAATGGACAGGTTTGCAACATATAACGGCTCTACGCCATACCTTGCTCCGCAGTTCTTTTCAATTATTCCTTATGTCGAGCATGAATTTGGCGCTTGGTATGTTAAAGGAGGCATTTATAAGATTGCAGAATCTTTGGAGCAGATTTGCATCGAGATGAATATCCAAATTCATTATACGCATGAATTAACTGGTACAGAAATTAGAAATAAGAGTATTTCAAAATTAAAGTTCAAAACTTCAACGAGCGATATTCACGAAGAAGAGAATTTTGATACTCTATTATTGAATTTCACAAATAGCAGAGACCTTATGGAATCTGATTATTTTGAGCTCGAAGATTGGTCTTGTTCTGGATTTGTTATGCTTTTAGGGATGGACAAAGAATTCAAAGAACTCTCTCACCACAACATTTTATTTTCCGATGACTATGAGAAAGAGTTTATTGAAATTTTTGAGAAGAAGATTCCTGCGAATGATATGACAATTTATATCTCGATTTCAAAAAAAGGCGAAGATAAAGATGCTCCTCCGTGTTGCGAAAACTGGTTTATACTTGTGAATTCACCATTCTTAAATGACAACTTTAAATGGAATGACGAAAGTAAACTGGTTTACAAAAATAAAATACTTGACAGGATAGAAAGCTTTACATTTTTGTTTGATGCAAGCATCCGTAATCACATAAAATTTTGTGAGATATTTACCCCTGAAGATTTTTTAAAAAGGTACAATTCAGAGTTTGGTTCATTAAACGGCCTTTCATCAAATTCACTTTATACTTTGATTAAACGCCCGAGAAATAAATCAAAAAAATTTGAAAATCTATATTTTGTAGGAGGCAATACTCACCCGGGCGGAGGCGTGCCATTGTGTTTTCTTTCGGGAAAAATTGTATCGGGTTTAGTTGAATAGGTTGTGTGTGTTGAGTGTGTTGAGTGTGTTGAGTGTGTTGAGTGTGTTGAGTGTGTTGAGTGTGTTGAGTGTGTTGAGTGTGTTGAGTGTGTTGAGTGTGTTGAGTGTGTGAAGTATCAACAAGATTTAACTAACTCAAGACTTAATCAACTTAACAAACTTAACAAACTTAACAAGCTTAACATACTACACACACTCAACACACTCAACAAACTTAACTTACTTAACAACTCAACAAACTTAACTTACTTAACTGACAGACAGACACAGCAACTCAACTAGCAAACATGAACAAGTTACTAATAGTCGATGACGAGCAAAGTATTATTGAAAGTATCTCTATGGTGCTTGACAATGAAAACTATGAGATCGAAGGATGTCTTAACGGTGCTTTGGCTATTCAGAAAGTGAAAAGCACCGAGTATGACCTGATACTTCTCGATATTAAAATGCCTAAGATGGACGGTATCGAAGTTCTGGATAAAATAATGGAGATCAATAAGAATAATGTCGTAATTATGATCTCGGGACACGGAACAATAGAAACTGCTGTAGAAGCGACTAAAAAAGGAGCTTATAATTTTTTGCAAAAGCCACTTCCCGACCTTCATGAATTAAAGCTAACTATAAAGAACGCCATTGAATACAAAAAATCACGTGATGAGTTAAGAAGAGTTAAGAAAGAATTTATTGAATCGAATAAGATAGTAGGCAGGAGTGATAAAGTTAAAAATATACATGAGCTTATTAAAAAATTTGCAAGGTTAAATTCAAATGTACTTATTACAGGTGAAAGTGGAACGGGAAAAGAGCTCGTTGCAAGACAAATTCATCTGGAATCGGACCGTGCAGACATGCCTTTCATTGAGATAAACAGTGCAAATCTATCGGAAGAAAAGGCTGATACGGAATTATTCGGAATGATGGAGAATGATTCATTTATCAGGGGAAAGTTTGAGCAGGCCGAAGGAGGAACAATATTTCTCGACGAGATATCTAATCTTTCGACAGAAATTCAATCGAAGCTTTTAAATGTGATTGAATCAAATAAAATTACAAGAGTAGGCAGCAATGTTGAGATCCATCTCGATGTAAGATTCATCTTTGCAACCAATAAAGATCTACATGAAGAAGTGGAAGAGAAAAGATTAAGAGAAGATTTTTATCATCGTATAAATGTACTGCATATGAACGTACCTCCTTTAAGAGAAAGGCCGGAAGACATCAATGAACTAATAGATTATTTTGCGGAAAAATTAAGAATTGAAAATAATATTCCGAAGAAAACTATAACAGTCAAAGCCAAGAGCCAGCTTCTTGCTTTTCGGTGGCCAGGCAATATAAGAGAGCTTAAAAATATGGTAGAGAGGCTGATAATTACAATTGACAAAGATATTATCGATTACGAAGATATAGAATTGCCTTCTTCAAAAGAACTGAAAGAATTCAGCGAACTCTTCAATAAGAATATGGCATTAAATGACTTTCAAAATGAATCGGAAAAAATATTCGTATTGAAAATGCTGAATGATTACAAATATAATATTTCACAGACAGCGGAAGCTCTTAAGATACAAAGAAGTCATTTGTACAATCTGATGAACAAATATAATATTCCAAAGCCCGGAAAAGGCAAGTAATTATTTCGCATTCTTTTGCCTGTAAATTTCATATAGAAAAACCCCTGCCGAGACTGAAGCGTTAAGCGAGCCGATATTTCCTGACATAGGAATTCTGATAAGCATATCGCACTGGTTTTTTAAATTATTTCTGATGCCTGTTCCTTCGCTTCCTATAATAAGAGCCAGTGGAATTTTAAAATCAGTTTCAAAAATCGATTTACTATTTTGCAAGTCAGCGCCGGCAATCCAGTAATTATTTTTTTTCAAATATAGAATTGAATTAGTTAGATTGGTTTCTTTTGCAATGCTTATGTAATTAACCGCACCTGATGAAGTCTTTAAAACCGTGTGATTAACTTCGGCGGCATTATGTCTTGGAATAACGACCCCGTCAGCGCCGAGACAAACAGCCGAGCGGATTATTGCCCCCAGATTATGAGGATCTGTGATCTGGTCAAGGATAAGTATTACAGGATTTTCAATTTTTTTATTTTCTTCAACCATTTCCCGTAAGCTCTTATATTCATAGTCTTTTATAAATCCGATTACACCCTGGTCAATTCCTTCATCTTTGCTCTTGTTATCAAAAAATTGTTTAAATTCAAAATAGTTAAGGTAAACGACATTAATACCGTTTTCTCCTGCAAGATTAACAATACTCTTTAGTTTATTGTCGGGTTTTACTTTTTTAAGAAGAATAATTTTATTAAAATCTTTAGAATTTGATTTCAGAGTTTCAAGTACTGGATTCTTACCGATGACCAACATTAAATTGTAAATTTATTATGTTTTTCAAAATGATTATTATGAATCGAAATGATCGCTGGAAACCTTTAGAACTTTTTTTTGCCACGAGTTACACCTGCCTGCAGGCAGGTGTATTAGCCTGCCTGGCGTCAGACAGGTGGCAAGATCTACTTAAAAAGATTGAAGCGATCAACTTGTGTTATCAATATAATTATTATTATTCTCAATGTGTCAGTAAAAACCAGGTATAACTTTTGAACGAAAGATTAGTAAGTGTTTATAACACTTACGCTGAAAAGTTTAAGTATCCGGAAATTAAGAAAGAAACATTGTACATTGTTTCTACTCCGATCGGAAATATTGAAGACATCTCTTACCGTGCAATAAATGTCTTGAAAAATGTTGATATGATTGCCTGCGAAGACACAAGAAATACAAACTTTTTGCTTCAGCAGTACGGAATTAAGAATAAAACTTTCAGTTACTATTCACAAGTTGAATCATTAAAGCTTGACTTTATAATTAGTGAGTTATTGCAAGGAAAATCGGTTGCAATTGTCTCCGATGCAGGCACGCCGTGCATTTCAGATCCGGGAAATTTTTTAGTATCAAAATGTATTGAGGAAGGAATTGAAATAATTTCAATACCTGGCTGCAGCGCATTGATTCATTCATTGGTTGTATCGGGCTTCCCGACAAAAAAATTTTATTTTCAGGGATTTCTGCCACTGAAAAAAGGACGTCGGACATTGCTAAATGAATTGAAGGACATCAGGATGATGATAATCATCTATGAGTCCCCATTCAGAGTTTATAGGACATTAAAAGAAATTTATGAAGTTTTTGGGAATAAGGAAATTTCCGTTTCGAGAGAAATGACGAAAAAGTTTGAACAAACTATAAGAGGAAAAGTCAAAACTATATTGGATCAAACCATAAAAACAAAAGGCGAATTTGTAATAAATATTAATAATTATTAACAACTATTTACTGAATGGAAACTATTAAGGATGTAAGAGTTAGATTTGCGCCGTCACCTACGGGTTTTGTTCATATTGGATCATTGCGAACGGCGCTGTTCAATTATCTTTTTGCAAAACATAACAACGGGAAAAATATTTTAAGGATTGAAGATACAGATCAGACAAGGAAGGCAGAGGGAGCCTTTGAAAATCTTATTAAAGTTATGGGTTCCTTAGGAATTGAATTTGATGAAGGAACTGTCCAAGGCGGAAGCTATGGCCCTTACTTACAATCGGAGCGACTCGATATTTATAAAAAATATTGCGAAGAACTTTTATCAAACGGAGCTGCATATTATGCGTTTGAAACTCCGGAAGAAATCGATGAGATGAGAAAATTACAGCAGCTCGAAGGAAGACAGACTATGTATGACCGTCGGGCGCGAGATCTTACTAAAGAAGAAGTGAATGAAAATCTTAAAAACGGCTGGCCCTATGTTATCAGGCTGAAAGTACCGCTGGATGAAGAAATAAGATTCGACGATATTATAAAAGGCACAATAAAAATAGATACAAATATTATCGACGATCAGATCCTTCTTAAGTCTGACGGTTTTCCAACCTATCATCTTGCAAATGTAGTCGATGATCATTTAATGAAGATCACTCACATTATCAGAGGTGAAGAATGGGTGACATCCGTGCCCAAACATATATTAATTTATCGCGCCTTGGGATGGGAAGTTCCGAAAATGGGTCATGTTCCTTTAATACTCAACCGAGATAAATCAAAACTCAGCAAGCGTCAAGGAGATGTTGGAGTTGAGGAATATCTGAAGAAGGGTTATCTAAAGGAAGCTCTAATAAATTTCATTGCATTGCTCGGTTGGAATCCGGGAGAAGGTGAAGAGGAAGAATTTTTTTCAATGAAGCAGTTAATTGAGAAATTTACCCTTGAAAAAGTTCAGTCGTCGGGCGCAGTTTTTAATGTTGATAAGCTTAACTGGATGAACAATGATTATATCAAAAATTATGATCTTGATAAACTTACAGAACTTTCACTTCCTTATTTTGAAAAGGCCGGATTTGATGTCTCTCATAAAGAATTATTAAAAAAAATTTTGTCAGCAATAAGAGTCTATCTGAATAAGCTTGATGATATTTCCGGTCATTTAAAAATTTTTACACAACAAGAAGTGGAGCTGGAAAATGAAAATCTAAAAGAGATTCTTATTGCAGACAGCAGTAAAAAAGTATTTGAGTCACTTGCCGGTAAGATTGATAATGTTGATAAGGTGAGTCCTGAGAATTATAAAGCCTCGATATCCGAAGTGCAGAAAGAAACCGGGATAAAGGGGAAACTCCTTTTCAAGCCTGTCAGAGTTGCTTTGACTGGAAGCGAGAACGGACCTGAATTACCAGTAGTAGCCGAAATTTTAGGGAAAGATAAAATTTTGCGTTTTCTGAGAAGATGGATCAATTAGCAATTGTTGTTTCGAAAATATTATTACCACATAGTAACATAGAGTACATAACTTAATTTGAAAATAAAAAATATTTTTGTTTTTATATTTTCTATGTTTCTATATGGTTCAGAAAAAATACTTTTTGTGTTAAATTAAAATCTATCTGATTTTCTTTTTATGTCTGTTTTTTCTTAATCTTTTCTTCCTCTTGTGGGTTGCCATCTTATGTCTTTTTCTTTTTTTACCGCAGGGCATTTATTTATGATTCCTTTCTTGGTTAATTAAATATTTTCTGAAAAATTAAATTTTATTTTTTCTTTGAAAGTACTTCCTGTACAACCTTCTTAAATTCTTTTGATACTTTAAACATCGGGATAAATCTTTTTCCAAGGGAAATCTTTTCACCGGTCTTCGGATTCCTTGCAACTCGAGGATGCTTTATGTTATTCTTGAAGGTCCCGAATCCCCGGATTTCAACTGTCTCATTCCGTTTCAGTGAATCGATTATGCAACTGATAAATCCTTCAACAACTATTTCAGTTTCCTTTTTGCTTAAACCTGTTGCATCAGAAATTGTTGCTGCGATCTGAGCCCGTGTCATACCAATTTTTTAATTAATAAAATTAATGTACAAATTTATATTGTAAAATCGGTTGTTCAAGAAACTCGTTTTTTATTTCTTCCTTAATCGAATTCAATTCATTGTTTGAAAACGTATCAAGGATCCTTTCTATTAATGTATATCTCTCTTTTTCTTTAATAATCGTCGGCTCCCCTTCTATGCCTGACATGTTAGCGGCAATTTTTATAGCATTCTCAAGCGTGCCGAGAGAATCGATAAGGCCGATCTCCTTTGCCTGTCTTCCTGTGAAAACTCTTCCATTAGCATACTCTTTAAGCTTTTCCTTATCCATCTTTCTGGATCTGGAAACTACGTCAAGAAACTGGTCATACGTATCATTGACTATATCCTGAAAATACTCACGGTCCTTTTCATTTAATTCCCTCAACGGATTTCCCGCATCTTTGAGTTCACCGCTTTTAATGATCGTTTCCTTAACTCCGATTTTTTCAGCAAGCCCCTGCAAATTCATGAGATTAATTATCACTCCGATGCTTCCAACTAATGAGCCCGGATCTGCCACTATAATGCTGCCACCGCAAGCAGCATAATATCCACCGCTCGCTCCTAAAGAGCTGATCGAAACTATTACAGGTTTTCCACCATCACGGACACGTCGAATCGCCTCATACATCTCCTGCGAAGCGGCAACGCCTCCTCCGGGAGTGTTAACACGAAGGATGATAGCTTTAATTGATTTATCTTCACCGTATTTTTTGAATTGACGTACTATAGATTCGGAAGAAATTATTGTATAGTCTAGATTGACCATCGCAACCTTTCCTTTCCCGCTTCCGCCTTCGCTTTCCTGATAATAACGGTCGGACGTTGAAATTATTTTTGCAAAGAATAATAAACTAATACCGATAAAAATCATTCCGATGAAAATCAAAGAAATAAATATTCCCCAAAACCATCGTGCTGAATTTGACTTTTGTATCTGTTGATTAGACTGATCCATTTAGTTTAGTTTTTCAGAGACTCTTTTTTCTTGAGAGCGTCCTGCGCTTTATCTGTCATTCCTAAATTTGCATAAACGGATATAAGAAGATCCCATACCTGCGGCTCTAGATCTTTTTTCTTAAGATTATCAGAAAGCGGCTCTAAGTAAACCAACGCTTCGCTGAATTTCGCCTTGTAATCACTTTGATCATCCTTGGTTCTCATCTCTTCACCCATCTTTGCAAGCCCCAGAGCTGCGTTATATGCTGATGTCTCATAATAAGCATTATCTTTCGGCAAAGAATTTAAGCTTAAAACTTTTTTAAATGTCGTGGTTGCTGACGTGTAGTTATTAGTTTGCATCATTCCAAGTCCGGATTCAAAAAGTATTCTTGCTACTCTTTCAGCTGCTTCTTTCGAATTTGATTTTGAAGCGATATCATTTAATATTTCCAGCGCTTTTTCACTTTGCCCCAACGCCAAATATGTTTCACCCATTGCGCTGTAAGATTTTAAACTGTCAGGAATAATTGCCGAAGATGCCTGGAATGATTTCAAAGCATTTTCATAATAAAGCTTTGCGTTATCCTTGTCTTTTTTATTCTCAGCTTCAATCCCTGCCTGAAATTCTTTCGCGCCGGAATTGAATTTTTCTACCCAATATCTTTTTATCGGATCTGCATAATTACTTGAGATAGACAAGCTTTTTTTAAAGGATCTTTGCGCATCATCAAATTTTCCCAGCTCGATCTGTGAATAACCCAGCATGAACCAGCCTTCATCGTCATTTTGATCGACTGCCAGTCCCTTTTTCAGTTCAACTTCTGCTTTCTGAAAATCCTGTTGCTGAAATGCCAGCTTCCCGGTAGTCGATTCGGCTGATGCACAGCCCATATAATATATAGAACTTGAAACAATTGCTGATAAAATTAATAATGAATAAATCTTTTTGAACAAATTCATTTTTGTATACTCCTAAATTATTTGGTTTATTTAATTGGGGTAAATATACGCATAATAAGACATTTATTCAATTTAACAATATTATGTTTCCTAAATATTTCAAATGTTTTTAAGCTCTTGGATGAAATGTTTTATGTACTTCTATCAGATAATCTTTGTCGATATGCGTATAAATTTGTGTTGTTGCAATATCCGAGTGACCGAGCATTTCCTGTATGATACGAATGTCGGCGCCTCCCTGCAGAAGATGCGTTGCAAATGAATGCCTTAATGTATGAGGGTGAATTTCTTTTTTAAAGCCAGATTCCACACAATATTTCCTTATTAAGTTGAGTATTCCCATTCTGGAGAGCTTTCCTCCGCGAAAGTTCAGAAAGATATAATTGAACGATCCCTGATTCTTGAGCAAAATCCTGCTTTCATTAATATATTTCGTTATAAATTTTAAAGCGGTATTGCCGATAGGAACGATTCTTTCCTTTGAACCTTTACCGAATACGCGTATAAATCCTTCTTCAAAAAAAACGTTTGAAATTTCTAGATTTATTGTTTCACTCACCCTCAAACCACTCGCATACATAGTTTCCATCAACGCCTTATCCCTGAGACCAAGCTTATTTTTAATATCGGGCTTTGAGAGAAGGAGATCAATCTCCTCTACCGATAAAACCTCGGGAAGCAATCTTGACATTCTCGGAGTGTCTATATTTTCTAATGGGTTTATATAAACAATTTTTTCGGCCTCCAGATATTTAAAAAAAGATTTTAATGAGGAAATATATCTCGAAACAGATTTGCCCGAATATTTATTATCAAACTTGCTGCCTGAATTGTTTAGATAAACTAGAAAATCAGTGATTGTATTTTCCGAAATCGCTTTAAGATCAGGGATCATCTTTACTTCTTCAACATAAGAAAAAAACTTCCTCAGATCCAATGTGTATGAAGAAATCGTGTTTTCAGAAAGTGACTTTTCAGTTCTCAAATAATTTATGAATAATTTTTTATGAAGTTCAAATTCATTTGTCATCAATTTTTGACTTAAGCGGATTTTCCCTTTGCATCAGTTACAAGCTCGAGCTGGTTGCTGTCGGGATATTTTAGCCTGTGATGATGTATTCCGAGGAGAATTTTTAAGAAGCTCTCCTTTATCTTTGTAAGATCTTTTAAAGTAAGATCGCATTCATCAAGCTCACCCTCCATGAATCTTGCCCTTATGACATCGCGGATCTTAGTTTCAAGTTTTTGAGGGGATGGATCTTCAATTGTTCGGGTACTTGCTTCAATGGCATCGGCAAGCATTACAATACCTGTTTCTTTTTTTTGCGGCTTTGGCCCGGGATATCTGTAAATGTAATCTACAATTTCTTCCTTAGTCGCGCTCTTTGCTTTATCGTAAAAATATGAAACTAACGTTGTCCCGTGATGCTGTGGAATAAAATCAATAATTATTTCGGGAAGATTATGTTTTTTAGCATACTCGATACCATCTTTTACATGTGAAATAATTATCTTTGTGCTGATGGAGGGATTAAGGTCATTGTGTTTATTATTCTGATCGAGCTGATTCTCTATAAAGTACTGGGGCTTTGACAATTTACCAATATCATGGTAATAGCACCCAACCCTTGCAAGTATCTGATTTGCGCCGATAGACTCTGCTGCAGCTTCAGATAAATTTCCCATGATTATGCTGTGATGAAATGTTCCGGGAGCTTTGGAAGATAATTCTTTCAGCAATGGATGATTGAAATCAGAGAGCTCGAGCAGCGTAAGATCGGTGGTAATCTTAAAAACTCTTTCATAGAATATTAAAAGCCCGTAAGCAATCACCGGGGACATGATGGCATTAATGCCTCCAAACAAAAGCTTTGTCCATATTTTCTGGCTGTCTTCTATCCGGACAAGATTAATTGCAAGGATGGAAAACGTATAGCCTATCAGGATAAAAAAGAACGAACGGAAGATTTGCGATCTGTGTTTGATATCCCTCTCGCTGAAAATCGCAAGTACAGAACCACAAAAAGCCACAAAGCATATCGCATAATCGCCTCCCCTGATGGATGCAATGAAAAAACATATCACTGTAACTGTATAAAAAGCTAATCTTGAATCAAAAATTATAGTTAGCAAAATTGAAGCAACAGGCACACAGATCAGCAGCTCAACAGGAATATTAATGTTAAGCTGCAGACTCAAATAAGCAAAGAAACCTTCTATCAGAATTAACGAAGATATGATTATAAGCTTTAAATTATCTTTATAAATATTCGGTCTTATATAATAAAGAAACAATGAGAGAACAATTAGCAAAATTATTATTGTAAATAGCTTGCCAACTTGCTGAAGAAGCATATCCTGCATTCCGATTCTTTCGAGTCGGATTTTCTTATAAGAATCGAGCTTCATTTTCGTGAATCTGTTTATAGGATCATGCTTACTGATTATTCTTTCATTCTCTTTGACAATTCCAATAGTTCTAGCTATCTGTTCGATTCTGTTTTCAATTTCCAGATTTGTCAGATCGTTGTTGTAAATAAGATTTTCGGTAAGAAAACTTGCTGCAATTTTTTCTGCAACAGAATTAAGCAACGAGTCTTTGAAAGATTCCCTGAATTTTTCAGTTAACAAATTATTTATATCATTCCTGTCATAGATTGTCTCTGCGTTTATAACATCCTGGAGTTTTTCGTTTTCCTTGTTAACGGAAATTTTCTTAGACAGAATTTTCGATTTATCATAATTCATAATGTCATTCCGTGATATCTCTGAGAGGATTTGGGAAACTGTACCGATAAAATTATACAGTGAAATATTTACTACGCTGCTTTGCTCATTTTTAAAAATTATATATAATTTTTCCCATTCGGGAAATGTAAGTTGCGGGTGGATTTGCTCTTTATAAGAATCTAGGCTTTCTGAATTTATATATCCTTCTTTATCCTTTTCAAGATTTTCAGCTTTCAAAAAAATCTCGCGAAGACTAGAGTAAAATCTATCAATGGTGTCCTTAATATTGAGATTTTCATTTTTTTTATCAAAGACCAACGCAATGTTTTTGATAACGTCTCTTTTTTCCTGTTCATATTCCTTTTCATCTTTATAAACCGGAAAAGAAAACGGGGCTATCAGGTCTTCAGTTGACCATATAGAGCCAACTTCAAAATTCGTTTCAATACTTTTGTAGCTTGGAAACATCAAGTATAAAATAAGCGATGTCACGACTGCTATTAATACTTTGACTCCATTGCTTGTTTTGAAATCAATATTAGTCAGGTTGCCGAAAAGTTTTTTTATATTTGCTCTTATCCGGTTCAGCATTAATATAATGTAATTTGCTTCATTCAAAATAAAAAAGAGTAGCTTCAATTGAAACTACTCTTTTTACGATAAAGTAATTGCCAAAACAAATAAAATTAGTCGAAGAAGTTCTTCTATAAAATTTCGTACATTGTTGTGTACGTAACTTTCTTATCTTTTATAAAATCTTCAAAAAGGCGTTGTGTAAGCTCAACCGCTTCTTCACTCTGATTATCTTCAATCTCATCAAACTCTTCCTCACTTCCGCAAGTGAACACTTCTATAAAATTATTAGAATTCTTTTTATTTTCATAAACAGAATAGTCGCATTCGGATGTTTCACTTATACTTCTCTTAAGATCATCGATTGTCTGAAGATACTCTTCCCTCTTCTCCGGATGGATGTTGTAATTAATTTCGAAAATTATTTTTGGCATATCGAAGTTTAATTTCAGTAATCTGCAAATATAAAAACACAATTACCTAAAAAAAAGATAAAGTTTAATCTTCATTACATTTTTTGGATTTTAAACACAGGGAACAAGATGCTTTTTATTTCAGTTAGTCTTAATAAATTTTACAATTTTCTTATTTCCCAATGAAATATATTTTACACCTTTTTTCGCTTTTCATTTTTTTAAATTCTAATTTCGCTCAATCGAGCATTTTATCAGACGAAAAAACAGTTCTTGACGGTCTCAACGATATATATAATCTTCGATTCAAAGAAGCTGAAATTAAATTTAAAGACCTGCAGAGGCAAAATCCAGCCGATCTAAAAGGTTATTTCTATGAATCGCTTCTCTACTTTTACAAAGCATTGCCGTCGAGAGACGAAGTAATGTTCGAAAGGTATTTAGAGCTTTCAAACAAAATCATTGAAAAAGCTGAAAATATCCTCGACAATAACGCGAATGATTATGATGCCTTGTATTACAAAGGCCTTTCACACAGCTACCGCTCTCTCCTTATGCTTAATTTGAATAAAAATCTTCTGAAAGCCGCTTCAAACGGAAATGAAGGTTACAGAATTTTATCAACATTGGTCGAGAGAAAACCGGACTATTATGATGCTTATATGGGATTAGGGCTTTATAAGATTGCAATAGGATTTGTACCGGAAAAATTTCAATGGTTGCTTTCCTTGATTGGTTTTAATGGCAACATAAAGGAAGGGATACGACTTCTTAAAACTTCTTTGAAAAACGGCAAATATACAAAAGTCGAATCGAAAGCCTTCCTTTCAATATTTTTATTAAAAGAAAAAGAAGATGAGGATAAACAAGCTTTGAATTTTTCCAGGGAACTAATCGAAGAATTTCCGTCAAGCTCGGTGTTTAAAATTTTTTATTCAAGCTTGCTGCTTCAAAGTGGATTGAATGACGAAGCAATTAAAGAGACAAATAATGCGCTTGAAACGAACAAAAATTCTTTTCAAAACGAAATCAAAAAAGCTGCTAATGCGGTTCTCGGTACCGCTTACTTCAGATTAAACGATTTTAAAAAAGCATCTCAATATTTAGAAGAGCATATGAAATATGTTAGTGCAGAGGACAGATACAATATTTATTTGTTCACTCTTGGAGTTTCTCACGAACTGACAGGCAACCGATCATTGGCTGTTGAAAAATATAAAAATGTAAGAAATAATTTTATTAATGAACGCGACGGCGAGCTGGATAGATTCTTCTTTAGATATGCGCAGGATAAGATAAAAAATCCTTTGAGTAATTTTGATATTGAATTAATAGAAGCTAGGAACCTTAGAGAATCAAACAAGCTTGATGAATCCATTAGTGTTTATAATAAAATAATTAATTCTGGCATGCTTGAAATATACAATTCCGATGATGACAGGATCAGGCTGTTTTATAACCTTGGAGTTGCTTATACCTATAAAAAAAATTTTGACAATGCTCTTGAATGCTTTAATAAGTGTATAAAATATAATCCTAAATCGGAGAAATGGCTTGTACCGCACTCATACTTTGAACTTGGTAAAATTTACGATAAGCAGGGCAATAAAAATAAATCCGAGGATATGTTTGAAAAAATATTTGACTATGATGATTTCGATTTTGAATCTTTTCTGGAAATGAGACTGGTTAATTATATAAGCAATTAACTCAAGTTAACTGCTTAATTATTAAAAGCAAGAGCTTGCCACCTGTCTGACGCCAGGCAGGCTAATTTCACGAATTAACACGAATTAGCCAAAATGTTTTCCTAAAAAATTTCGTGTAAATTTGTGCTACGTAGTAGTCCCTACGGATAATTCGTGTCAGAAAAACAATTTATTAAATTAAAAGCAGTCAACTTGAAGTAATTAACTTAAGTTGACCGCTTCATTCTTCAAGCTGATTTTTCGCCACGAATTGCACGAATTGAATCGAATTTATAAAAATATGTTTTTTTGAAATTCGACAAAATTAGTGAAATTCGTGTCAGGATTTAACATTCAAGATATAAGCAGTCAACTTGAAGTAACTAAATTATTTTTTTGTTTGATACCTGCATTACTTCAGTATTGACAGATTCTATTTTCTCCGAATCTTTTATTAAATATTTAAACGAAAGATCTTCATCGAGGTCTCCCCAATGAACACCATAACGGGAAGGAGCCAATTCATAATTTTCTCTTTGCTTTTTTGTTGCATGATAAAGTTTTTTCAGATAACCCTTTGGCTTTAGCTTTATCCTGTAAATATTCTCATCAAGCTTAAAATACATATACCCGTCGAAAAAACTGATTTCAACTTCATCGAAGAACCTGCCGCTTGGCTTTATCATTGCTTGTGTTTCTGCAATTAATCTATCTGTCTCTTTGTCCCAATCTGAAATTTTCATAAACTATTTGTTAAAATATTTATTCCAAACTTCAAGAATATATTCATAATTATCAAGTATAATTTCTGATATATCGTTTATATCTTTATTATTCATATAATGGGCATACTCCATTTTTATTTTAACTTCATCTTCATTCAGATAAAACTTACAATCCTTCTCACCTTTTTTACAATGAACATGAAGAGGTTCACTCCTGTCAATAGAGTAAAAATGAATCTTCCATCCGTTTCGTCATAATATTTCAGGCATATTGACAAGTTAGATATTATAATTAGACTTTTCAAATAATAAAATTAAAATGAAACATATAGTTTAACTTTTCGTTTAAAAAATAAATTCTTTTCTAAAACTTAAATTCTTAAAATATGAAAAGTCTCCGATTATCTTACCTCCTTCTGATAACATCAGCTTTAATGAGCATTATTATTAATGCCGACGCTCAATCGGTCCGCGGCGATGGAAATGTTGTACAGGAAAGCAGAAATGTTTCTTCGTTTGACAGGATCGAATCAAATGGAGTGATAAATGTATATCTGACTCATGGCAATGCAGAATTTATAGTTATCGAAGCGGATAAAAATATTATTCCGTATGTAGAAACAATAGTTTCTAACAGCTCACTAAAGTTATCAACTCAAAAAGATGTCGAAATAAAAAAACCCACAAAGCTAAATGTTTATGTGACTTTTAAAAATATTGATAAACTTGAGTTAAACGGAGTCGGCAATGTAGAATCTCAAAACCGGCTTAATCTGAACGATCTTACAATTATTAACTCCGGTGTCGGTAATCTAAAACTAAATCTGGATTGTGAAAGATTAAAGCTCGATATGAATGCAGTTGGTAATTCGACTCTCACAGGAAGGGTTAATAATGCCGCGATTGATCATAATGGTGTAGGTAGTTTAAAAGCGTTTGATCTTACTACAAATGTAATGAACATTCAAAGCAACGGAATTGGCAACTCGGAAGTCAGTTCCAATAATGAAATTTACATCAACCTGAACGGAATGGGAAATGTCTCTTACAAAGGAAATGCTGTTGTCAAAGAATTGAATAAAAACGGATTTGGAAATGTGAAGAAGATGTAGAATAATTTCAAACTAATTATTTTAAAGCAAAGAAAATGTAATAAATATTGACCCGGAAATATTAAGCGGCACTCCGGCTTTTAAAGGTACTAGAGTTCCGATTTTGTAACAGTTCCTTTCTTTGTAATATGATGATATTGTTATTCACTTCCGACTTGCCTTACAAAATACCAGCCAACTTTTTCTGATTATTTTTATCCCAGATTTTTCAATAGGAAAATTTTCTAATGAACATCATTAGAAGTTCAGTCGAATAAGTAGTTGATTTTAATATCAATTAGGTTGTCATAAAAATTTTAAATTAGTAATTTTTGTAGATAAGAAAATCTTACACAAAAAAATGGATATAAAAATAGAATTCACTGACAAAGAAATAACTCCATGGGGAGGAATTTCTCTTTTAAAAAGAATGCTTGATAAAATAGAATTTGAAAAAGTTTTAACACAATTGGATCTTCCAAAGCCAGGAAGTAATCGGGGATATAATCCAATTCAAATGGTATTAAGTTTTATTGTAAGTGTATGGTGTGGAGCTAATCGTTTTCTTCATACGGAGGTAACACGGCAGGATGCTGTAAT
>Ga0180121_10000101_pt1 | contig 29045 bp, 27 predicted proteins | sample AntDrymUQ5402106_2_FD_129676 | JGI IMG/M metagenome (GOLD analysis project Ga0180121, IMG submission 129676) | Polar desert sand microbial communities from Dry Valleys, Antarctica - metaG UQ540 (21.06) (version 2) (version 2) | ecosystem: Environmental > Terrestrial > Soil > Desert | place...
CCAATGAGTTTTAATTTTCTCATCGCTTAAAAATATTCCGAAAAAATTAAGCACACTTTTTATTTGGTTCTTGCACCTGGTTTGCTTCTTTACGTTATCATGACGGCTTCTTACCAGCAATCTATCGTTTTGTTTTAATTCCGACGGAATATATATGCTCTTCAACTCTCCATTGCGCAGACTCCTACCCAATTTACGGCTGTCTACAGGGTCTGTCTTGCGTTTCTTCTCCTTATCAGTTGTAGGTACATCAGCTTCATTTACTATTATATTAAATATACCTCTTTCTGTAATTTCTCATGGATCCAATAACCACAGTATCCCGCCTCATAAACACTGTAATATGTTGCATCTGGATACATCTTGTGAAGATGACTCCGCAATACTTCTACTGAGGGAGGGATCAACATTGTATTTAGCTCAAAGTTGTCCGTAAACAAACTTACCCTCCAACTTTTTTTATGTACGTCCATACCTACATAAATTGACTGACCTTTAAAACTTAATTTTGTAACTTGTTCCATTGAAAGCCTCCTTTAGTTTATTGTGTTTTCGAAAACTCAATTTAGTAAACTTTTGTGAGGCTTTCTATTTTAAACATAAGGTCTCAACTAACTCAACTAACTCAACTAACTCAACCAAATTCTTTAATACAAAATTATCTTCAGCGGTTCGTGAACCCCTTCATTTGCAAACACAATTTTACCAATCTCGCAATTATTGCATTTCCCTTTGACACAATAGAAATTGTGAAGCTGTATCAATCCTTGTTCGTCGGATAAAGAATTTACTTTCACATCCAGCTGCTTTTCCATAATTCGTGTTATTTCATTTCCGCCGCTTTTCTGTTTTTCTACTCTATAAAAATATTCAACACGTTTTTTCAAACTCTTCTTACCGAAGGCTGATGAATAATGATTGATAACCGGAAGCACGACATTTGTTATTATATCTTTTATTCTTTCTTTACCGATTCTCTTTATTCCTGATGTGCTTTGCTTTCCGAAGTTATAATGCTGTTTCCAATATTGTGAGATTTCGATTTTAGTAAATCGATTCGTTACATCATTTGTAATATTAACACTTTCTTCAAATATTTTTACAATATCCGGCAATAAATTCTTGTAAGCAATCTCATACAGCAAGGCTGAGGCATAAGCAATTCTGACTGTAGGGAAATTTGCCGGGCGAAGTCTGAAAAAATTCCACTCAGACTTATCCATGCTTTCATCACTGAAAATTTCTCTTAGTGAGTTCCAGTTTGATTTCAAATCATCTATATATTTATCTTTGAAACGAAGTTCTTTAAGAAATCCGCTTAATCCGTAAGTTAAAGATTCTATTTGTAAAATATTCAGTTGTGTTTTTTTAATTTTACTGAAATCAATTTTGCCTGCAAGACAAAGAAATTGTTTTTTATTTTTCGAATAGCCAAGTGCCTCGCATGTAAATTCAAATAACAATTGTTCCCAAAAAACTTTCTTTGAAATGTCATCCGAAATTTCTCTCAATCTGCAATTGATTCTTTCCGATTTGTAAAACAATCTATCGACACTTAAACCTGAAATCCAGGGAGCTTTTATTTCGTTTCCAACTTCAAGATTTTTCGGGTAGCACGGAAGTTTAAAACTTCCTGAAGGATTACTGATTATTTCTTTCCAGATTTCCCTGACGGACTTTGTAAGGAAATCTGATAGGATTATTGTCGGAATACTGCGTGCTTTTTTGACAACCGGGTACATTGACTCACTGTTAAAATCTTCTTTATAGAAAACGACCTGCAAAATAACTTCATTATATTTATTATCATTTTTATGATGATGGTCGTTCCAATCTCTCATTGATCTGTGAATTTCAATGCAGCCCGAATAAAGAATGCCTCCGATCTTTACCTTTGCTTCCTTGTAGTCCGGGCCTGCATCTAAATTTTTCTTTCCGGGATCAACAATTTCAACCATTTCATTCGAAGTGGTTCTTAAATTGTTATAATATGAATCATCATCCCATATCCTCGAGATGAAATTTTCGTTTAGGTTAAGTTTTATCATAATGTTTGTCAAAAGTTTTAAGGTAATACAATATCGATTTTCTGTGTCAGTCCTGCAAAGGAAATTTTCATTTAGGTTAAGTTTTATCATTAATATTTAATATTGATTTAATTACATTAATAATCATAAAAAACCATTCAAAAACTTAAACCAAATTAAATATAATATGCGTAATTTTAGTTTAAAGCTGTTTACAATTCTAATTATAGCCGCTGCGATTGCCGGCTGCTCAACCAACAAGAAGCCGGAAAGCGAATATATCGATGCTGCTAAGGCAAAATTTGATGAAAAGAAATATGATGAATCAATTTCATTGTATCGTGAATTTATCAAAGAATATCCGAAGTCTGACAAAGCAATATTTGCTTATAATCAAATTGCAGGAATTCAGATCGACGCTCTAAAAGATCAAAAGGCAGGAATCAATACTTACAAAGAACTTGCTGAAAAATTCCCCGGAACGAAAGAAGCAAAGCAGTCAATGTTTATGATAGCATTTATCTATGATGAAACACTTAAGGACAAGGATAACGCGGTAAAGTCTTACAAAGAATTCCTCGCAAAATATCCAACCGATACTGATCCAAACGATAAAATGAGCGAGTCGGCAAAGACAATGCTCGAAGTACTCCAGTCCGGAAAATCCATTGAGGAAATTATTCAGCAGAATATTGACAAGATGGGAAACCAATCTGCAGGTGACAGCGTCAAGATAAACACAAAAGATGTAGAAGATAAGAAATTGGAAAAAACTAAAGAATCACCAAGAGTTCCGCCGGTTAAAAAGGACGAAGATAAAAAACCAACAAATTAATTTTTGCATCAGACATCAGATTATAAGAAATATCTAAACCCTTCTATTGTCGCCCGTCTTTCAAATATGGAGTTGAAAGCGAGAATGGTTGTTGAAGGATTTATTGCGGGCATGCATAAGTCTCCCTATCACGGTTTCAGTGTTGAGTTTGCAGAACACAGGCCTTACATACCCGGAGACGATCTTAAATATTTAGATTGGAAGATTCTGGGTAAAACTGACAGGTATTTTATTAAGCGGTTTGAAGAAGAAACTAATCTTAAATCTTACATCCTTCTCGATATCAGCCGATCGATGGATTTCAAATCTCAAAATTTAACAGGGATAAATTATCAAAGAAACAATTTTCTGAAAAAATTTTTTCCAAAGAAACCTGAGGAGTCCGCTTCGTCTTATAATTCCCTGTCAAAGCTTGAATATGCTTCATATCTTGCGGCTTCATTTTCATACTTAATGCTTCTGCAGAGAGATGCAATTTCATTAACAACCTATGACACGAAAATACGGTCTTATATTCCACCTCACTCTACAAAGGCAAATCTCCAGTTGATTTTAAAAGAGCTCACCAATATAAAGTCTCTTCACGAAACAGGAACTGCAAAGTGTCTGAACGAAATTGCCGATAAGGTTAAGAGGAGGGGATTGGTTATTATTTTAAGCGATCTTTTTGATGAACAGAAAGAAGTGATTAGCGCAATGAAGCATTTCAGATATAATAAAAACGAAGTGATTATTTTTCAGATACTTGATCCCGTCGAGCTGACATTCCTTGACGGAAGCCCTGTAACTTTGAAAGATATGGAAACAAATGAAGAGATGTATTCTCAGCCTTTTGCTATGCAGAAAGCTTATCAGGAAACTATAAAGGAATTCATAGAAAACTATAAAGTTGAGTGCCGAAAAAATAACATCGATTACAACATTATTTCTACCTCTACACCTTTTGACACGGCTCTGTTGAGTTATTTGAACAAACGAAAGAGACTGGTTTGATCAGTTTTTTATTCTAGTGCGCGATTCATCCCATATCGGCGTAGCTAACTTGTAATCACCAAATCCTGAATCGTCGATAAATACGAACTGCCTGTTCTCATTATAGAAATCCCAAACCTCGTATGGTTTTGTATTTTCGGTAAATGGAAATCTTTCAATATTGCTCGGTTCTCCAAATATTATATAAACCATTCCCATATCGGTTTTCCACCCATCGATATAATGTGAATACCTGTCGTTAGCAGTTTTTATTCTCCTATAGTATTCTTGCATCAGTTCATTTCTGGATGTATTTGGTGAAGGGTCTTTGCTTCTCCAAAATTCAATAAAATATTTTTCCCTTAATTCATCGGTGGTAGCATTTTTTATTTTACTTAATTCATCACCGCTTGCAATATATATAAGCTGGTCAATTAGAAGATTCATATCTTTATTATTAACGTTCAACCCCGTCAGCTTATTGGAGAATTGTTTCTCAGCAAGAAGCTGTCCGTTAGAATTGTCTTTTATTTCAAGCTTATAATCTCCGAATACTAAATTTGTAGTTGGAATCTTTTCAAAAAATTTATTTATTCCCGGCAGCAAGGTATATGTATAATTTCCTGTTTCAAAAACCTTATCTTTGTTATTTGTGACCCTGTAAGAAAAATCGTTCACAACATTCTGATCTTTAGAATTATAGACTTCAAAGAAAAGGTAGATTTCCTTCAGATTGTCTATATTTTTATCAATGAGCGGTGTTATAATCTTTTTCCCACCTTCCTGTTTCATATTGCTGACAAGCATTATATCGCTGAATGAAATATCCTTTTGCGTGTAATCAATTATTTCAATCTTATCTTTTGAAGTCTTTTCTTTTTTCGTGTTGATATCACTTAACGTGACTTCAATATTGTACGCACCGGGATTAAGATAAAATTCCTTTACAATGAATTTAGCTGATTCATCAAGTGTCTTTTGTTCTTTCTTTGTAGTTGTAACGTAGTCAGTAATAGATTCATTTGATACTATCTCATTTGCCGAATTAACAATTTTAATTACATAATTCACACTCGCATCATACATCTTTGTATTATAATTCTTTTTGAACTGAAGATTTTCAAGTGGGATTTCAAGATAAACATCAAGTCTGGGTTTATGCTGGTCTTTACTGTAAAAAACCATTGGATCAAAGAAGAAAAACTCTTTTTCACTTCCCTTCATTGATTTATCCTTGAGCTGGCCAAAGGCACCTCCGCTCTGTAAAACAGTAAGTAATAAACAACAGCAAATGACTGTTCTGATTTCATATTTTGAAATCAAATCAGCAACAATTTTAAATAAATTTTTCATGATAAAACCTCCCTGGGTTTAGCCCATGCATGCCATGGGTAAAATTTTTTTAATTTAGGACTTCTCCAAACAGATCAAATTCTTCAGCATCAAAAATCTTTACGTTATAAAACTCGCCTGTATTTAGCTCTTTATTATTTATAAAAACTTCCTGGTCAATCTCCGGGGCATCTTTATAACTTCTCCCTATATAATAATCATTTTCTTTTCTGTCAACAATAACTTTAATAGTATCTCCAACTGAAGCCTTGTTCTTCAAAACAGATATTTCTCTTTGAGCATCGAGAATTTGTTTTTGTCTGCTGATTTTTTCTTTGAAAGGAATTCTGTCTTGAATAGTGGAAGCGTAAGTTTCATCCTCGCGAGAATATGTAAAAACGCCAAGTCGATCAAATTTGAATTCTTTTACAAAATCTAACAACTCATAAAAATCTTTTTCGGTTTCAGCGGGGTAACCCGTTATGAGTGTTGTCCTTATAGAAATTCCCGAAATTTCATTTCTTAATCTTTCTAGCAGCCGTATGAGTATCTTTTTTGAAATTCCCCTTCTCATTGACTTCAGAACATTATCCGTAATATGCTGAATAGGAATATCGATATACTTACAAATATTTTCTGTGTTTTTGATCGTGTCAATAACATCTAATGGAAATCTCGAAGGATAAGCGTACATCAGTCTGATCCATTCGATACCTTTAATATTCGATAGTTCAGAAAGAACAGTTGATAAATTTCTCTTTCTGTCAATATCAAATCCCCAATATGTTGTATCCTGCCCAATCACCACGAGTTCTTTTACTCCTTTTGACGCGAGCTTCTGAGCTTCAATCAGAATTTCCTGAAGGGGTTTTGACTTATGTGCTCCACGCATTATTGGGATTGCGCAAAAAGAACAGGGATTATCACAACCTTCGCTGATTTTCAGATACGCGAAATGAGACGGAGTTGTTATGCTTCTTTCACCTATAAGATTTTTTTTGTAATCGACGCCAAGTTCATTCAAAATGCTGAATATGGTTTGCGGCTTATCGGTTGCACCGAAATATTTATCAACTTCCGGTATATCTTTTTCCAACACGTCCTTATACCTGTCAGATAAACAACCTGCGACATAAACATTTTTTATTTTTCCATGTGTTTTCAAATCAACTGCTCTTAAAATAGTATCAATCGATTCCTGTTTTGCAGATTCAATAAATCCGCAGGTATTAATGATCACACTCTCTGCTTTGCTTTCATCATCAACGATTTCTATATCGTTTGATTTTAACTGCGCTAAAATAAATTCTGAATCAACGAGATTTTTTGAACAACCGAGAGTTATTAATTTTATTTTATCTTTCTTAACTTTCATCTATAAATGATTAAACCCCCCAATCCCCTTTTGATGTAAGGGATTTAAGAGGGTTGGATTCAGGTTGAACTTAATTTAAATAATACAAACAAGAAATATAAATTTTGGTATCACCCGCTTGTTGATTGGGTTGAGCTTGTCAAGTGTGTTGAGTGTGTTGAGTGTGTTGAGTGTGTTGAGTGTGTTGAGTGTGTTGAGTGTGTTGAGTGTGTTGAGTGTGTTGAGTCTGCTAAATGTTTAACTTCTAACTTCTAACTTCTAACTTCTAACTTCTAACTTATAACTTATAACTTATAACTTATAACTTCTAACTTCTAACTTATAACTTCTAACTGCCTAACTGCTAACTGTTAACTGTTTAGTCATTGTTAAAATAGTTCAAACTCTTTTTATCTCCGCTCCAAGCCTTCTCAGTTTCTCATCTATATCTTCATATCCTCTGTCAATATAGATCGCTCCGTTAACCACCGATTCGCCCTTCGCAATTACGCCGGCTACTAAATAAGAAAATCCCGCTCGTAAGTCAGGTACATTTATCTCTGCTCCGTGAAGAGGTGTAACACCTTTTACAACAGAGCTGTGAAAGTAATGTGTGTTTGCAAACCTGCAATCGAGTCCGCCAAGACAGGTATCGTATAATTCTATCTCCGCGCCCATCTTCTGTAATTCCTTCACATACCCGAATCTTTCTTCATAAACTGTTTCATGAATAATCGAAATGCCTTTCGCTTGTGTCATCAAAATTACAAATGGCTGTTGCCAGTCTGTCATAAATCCGGGATGAACATTTGTTTCAATCGCTAACGAATTGAACTCCCCTTCGTAAAAAAATCTTATTCCATTTTCTTTAACTTCATACTTACCTCCGACCTTTCTAACAGTATTTAGGAATGTAATCAGGTCATCCTGTACTGCATTCTCAATAAAAATATCTCCTTTTGAAGCAAGCCCTGCGCATGCGAACGATGCCGCCTGGTTTCTGTCGGGAATTACGGAATGCTCGGCTCCTGATAACCTGTCTACACCCTCAATTGTAATCTTTCTATCAGTGCTGATCTCTATTATCGCACCCATCTTCTGAAGGAATTTTATGAGATCTACGATTTCAGGCTCCACTGCTGCGTTTGTAAGGATGGTTCTTCCTTTTGCAAGAGAACTTGCAATAATAATATTTTCCGTGGCTCCCACGCTCGGGTATTCTAATCTGATGTTATTTCCTTTTAACCCGTCAGCTTCCAGAATAAAGTAATCATCTCTTACTGAAACATTGCATCCAAGCCTTTCCAGTGAATCGATATGAAAGTTAACCGGTCTCGAACCGATCTTGCATCCTCCGGGAATCGGTATTTCTGCTTTACCCGTTCTAAGCAACAAAGGTCCTGCGAGTAATATTGCTATGCGGTTTTTATTTCCTAATTCTTCCGCTATATAGTAGCTGGTAATTTTTTTTGTGCTGCTGACTAAGGAATCGTTTTCAAAAACAATATTACTTCCCAGGGTTTCGCAAATTTCTTTGGTTAGTATTAGATCGTTAATTTTATTCGGCGAATTATGAAATGTACATTTTTCATCTGTCAGCAATGAAGCAACAAGAAGTTTTGTAGCTGAATTTTTAGCCCCACTGACTTTCACATTTCCATGCAAAGGTTTCCCGCCATTTATCAAAAATTTTGAGTTTGTATCCGTGGTTTCGTTGATTAGTTAATTAGTTGATTGGTTAATTTCGTTGATTCGTTAAATTTATTAATTAGTTAATCGAAATAATTATAAATCCAATTTACAGATTCCAAATTCCTGCCTGCGCCGAAGCTTCTGCAGGCAGGCGATATTCCAATTCGCAGCGGTGGACCAAATCTTAAATCGTAAATCTAAAATCAAAAATCTAAAATCAAGATCAGTCTTTCCAAAAACCCATATCTCCGAATTTTTTTATCCGGTTATCCAATAATTTTTCCTTTTTGATTTTGCTTACATTATTAATCTCTTCGATCAATGTTTTTTTCAAAATCTCTGCCGCTTCAATATGATTTCTGTGCGCTCCGCCTACCGGTTCTTCTATGATTCTGTCTATAATTTTAAACTTCATCATATCTCTTGATGTAAGCTTTAAGGCATCGGCCGCCTGTTCCTTGAAATCCCAGCTCCTCCATAGAATCGAAGAACACGATTCCGGGGAGATCACTGAATACCAGCAGTACTGAAGCATCAGAACCCTATCACCCACACCTATTCCCAAAGCCCCGCCGGACGCACCCTCCCCAATGACCACTACTATTACGGGAACCTGGAGTTTCGACATTTCAAACAAATTTCGGGCGATCGCTTCCGCTTGTCCGCGCTCTTCAGCTTCTATACCGGGAAATGCGCCCGGAGTATCTACCAGCGTAATAACAGGTTTATTAAATTTTTCGGCAAGTTTCATTAACCTTAACGCTTTTCTATAACCTTCCGGATTCGGCATTCCGAAATTTCTATAAATATTCGATTTAGTATCTCTTCCCTTTTGCTGTCCTATTATCATCACTGATTTGTCATCAATCTTTGCAAAACCTCCGACAATCGCTTTGTCATCACCAAAGTGCCTATCGCCATGCAATTCGACAAAGTTGTCCGTCATTAGATAAATATAGTCTAAGGCGTAAGGTCTTTCCGGATGCCGGGCTAACTGAACAATCTGCCAGGGGGTAAGATTTTCAAAAATGTTTTTTCTCAACTCATTAACCTTTACTTCAAGTTTATTTATTTCGTTTGAAATATCAAGTTGATCTGACATCTTACGCATCTCTACGATCTTTTGTTCCAGATTAATAATCGGTTTTTCGAAATCAAGATAATTCTGTAAAGCCATTTTCTGAATTTATTTTTTGAATAGTGAGAAAAAGGTTTTTAAAAGGATCTCAACGTCTAAAGTCATTGATTGATTTTTGGCGTAAAACAGGTTAAAGTTTTCTAACTCTTCATCAGACATTCCCTGGTAATGGTTAAGCTGTATAAGTCCCGTCAGTCCTTTTTTCCCTATGTAGTGCTTGTTTTCAGAAATGAGCCAGACCGGATATCCTACAAAACTATATTCTCCCATAAATACTTTCGGGAGAAGAAATAATTTTGAAACCTGCCTTGAAAATCTTACTTTAAAAACATTTTTTGAAAAGAGCATAAAAGGATAAACTGTAATTATTAAGAGCGCTGAGAGTATTATATCAAAAATTCGCTTTAAAAATATATTTAATTTATTATTAATATTATATTCAATTTCAATTAAGTTTATTTCATCAATGCTGTTGGCGTTTAGTTTTGATAATATTAATTCTTTTCCCGAAGGAAATATCTTAAAACGAACATTTCTATTTCTGAAATCCCACATCAGGTTGAGTATATCCTGGTTAGAAAAGTAATTTCCCGTAAAAACAACTTCATCAATTTTACGGATTTGTATGATTTCTCCAAGTTCAGAAATATTTTTTTTGGTTGCAATCTCATCAAGATGGAAAATATTATATTTTGAATTTAATTTATCTTCAACGTTCTCATTCAGCTTTTCTTTTCCTACAACCAGAAGATTCACCTTATTGAGCAAAATGTTTTTTGAAACAAAAAAAAGATATGACCTCACAGCTCCTCTCCACATCCACAATAACAAAACTGCAAAAACAGTGGAAGAAAGTATCACGCCTCTGGAAAAGGCATACTCCTTGAAAAAGTAAGTAATTGAAGAGTTCACAAAGAATCCTATTATAACAGCATTAAAAGATTTTCTAAGTGAAAGAAAATTCTTCTTAGTATATAGTCCTAGCAGTGCCAGCAAGGAAAGCCATACCAATACATATATCGTAATGATAAATAAATATTCTTTGTTTGGGAAAATATCAAATCTTAACTTGACTGATAAAAAAAGAGAGAGGTAAAGAAATATTATATCAATAATAGGATATATCATATATCTGAAAAACCGCTGGAAATATGAAATAGTCGACCTCGAATAAATTCCTAATTGCAGTATAAATGATAAAACTCTTGAAGCTCCTGTAAAATTTTTTCTGACAAAAATTCTCATCGCTCCGTAAAAATTATTTACGTAAGGTAAATTTGTTTTTCTCGTACTTTCACCTTTGAAATGGATGGTCGTAACTTCAGGAAAATAAAAAATTTTGTATCCTTCTTTTTTAATTCTGAAACAAAGATCAAGATCTTCACCATACATAAAATAATCCTCATCAAATAGTCCTACTTTATCAAGCACCATCTTTGGAATGAACATAAACGCCCCGCAGATAGAATCCACTTCATAAGTTTTGTTTTCATCAAGGTATGTAAGATTGTATTTGCCGAAAATTTTACTCCCGGGAAAAAATTTTGAAAAGCCTATGATCCTTGGAATTGCTACTGACGGAGTAGGGAAACTTCTTCTGCATGCGGAATCAAGTTTTCCATTTGCGAGGATCAGTTTGGATGTAACAGCCCCGGTATTTTTATCCTTTTCGGCAAAATTAATAAGTTTACCAAATGTTCCTTCCTCAAGTATTGTATCTGGATTAAGAATAAGGACATATTTTCCTTTTACATTTCTTAATGCTTGATTATTTGCTTTTGAAAATCCTACATTTGTTTCATTGTTAATGATAATTACTCCGGGAAATTTAGTGGAGATCATTTTGGAGCTTCCATCTATAGAATTATTATCAACGAAAAAAATTTCAATACTATATTTATTGTCATTTGCCTTATAAATTGAAGAGATGCAGCTGTCGACGAGATCTTTTACGTTATAATTTACTATTACTACTGATACATCAACCATTATCCATTTATAATTTCCCGAATATTGATTTGAGTTTTAATTTCCACACCATAAAATATGCTTCATATACAACTTTTCTGGACATCTTAGATTCACCTTCCCTCCTGTCGATAAATAAGATAGGGATTTCAAATATTTTAAATCCTCTTTTATAAAATTTGAATTTCATTTCAATCTGAAAAGAATATCCGTTTGATTTTACTTCTTGCAGATTGAACTGCTTTAAGGATGATACTCTGTAACACATAAACCCGGCTGTAGTATCCATTACCTTTAGTCCTGTGACCATTCTTGTATAAACACTTGCCATATAGCTCATTATCAATCTTCGGAGGGGCCAGTTTAACACAGAGATTCCGTTTATATATCTCGAACCGATCACAAGATCATAGCCCTCGAGAATTTTTTCCATAAATATATTGAGATATTTAGGATCGTGGGAAAAATCTGCATCCATCTCAAATACAAAGTCATAATTATTTTTTATTGCATAGCCAAATCCCGCAAGATACGCTGTTCCCAGTCCAGATTTTTTATCTCTTTTCAAAATACTTACACGTTTATCGTTCAGACCTTCTACAAGGGCTGCTGTACCATCCGGAGAATTATCATCGACGACTAATACATTAAATTCATATTCAGCAGTAGTATTCTTTAAAACTTCCGGTATGATCTTAAGAATATTGTCCGATTCATTATATGTCGGTATGATTACTAAGATTTTATTCAATCATTTAATGACCTTTCATGAGTAATATTACTATAATTGTATTTATCATTATTTTGAAGTCCAGCTTTAAGCTCATGTTTTCAATGTAATAAAAGTCATATTGAAGTTTTGTTTTAACATCTTCCAAAGATTCGTCATACTTATGTTTGATTTGCGCCCAACCGGTAATCCCCGGTTTAACTGTCAGCCTCTTGTAATAGTATGGAATTTCTTTTTTAAGTTGTTCAACAAAAAACGGTCGTTCGGGACGTGGACCTATAAGGCTCATTTCATTTTTTAAAACATTTAACATTTGAGGAATTTCATCGAGATATGTTTTCCGAATAAATCTTCCCACTCTTGTTATTCTCTCATCGTTCTCACCGGACCACTCTGGTCCATATTCTTCGGCATTCGCAAACATTGACCTGAACTTCAGCATAATAAACTCCTCACCTTTTCGACCTACTCTTACCTGTTTGTAAAGAACCGGCCCTTTTGTATCTAATTTTATTAACGCAGAGGTTAATATTAGAAGCGGGGATAAAATTAATAAAGTTAATGCTGATAATATAATATCAATAATTCTTTTTGTAAGCTTTCCTGCCGGAGTCATTATGTCAGGCATTATCTCTATTAAAGGCACACCATATATCTGGTTTGTCTTTGCCATTCCGCTTACTATCTCATACATATCCGGAAGGATTTTCAGATTAACTTTTTCTTCTGTGCAATATCTTATAATATCGATAAGCTTTGCTTTCTCAGAAGGCTCAAGAGCAATGAGTATTTCCGATACATCATTTTCTTTAATAACATCCTGTATATTTTCTAGTTTACCTAATGTATTTTTCATCGCATCGTTATTTAAAGATATATATCCTAAAATTCTGTATCCCAGTTGAGGAAAGCGGCCGATCATTGAATTTAACTCGATTGCCTTTTCTCCGTTTCCGATTATCAAAGTATTTCTTAAACCAATTCCCTTTTGAAGAAGATTTCTCTGCAAGCTCCGAATCATGATTCTTCCAAAGCTTACGCTTATCACCATAACCAACCAGTATATAAGAATAATACCCCTTGAAATAATGGGCGCATTGTTTATAAAGTCATCAATGAAAATTACAAAGAACAGAATAAAACATCCAGCAGAAACTGCCTTAAATACTGATGAAAATTCATCGAATCTTGATCTGACAAACCAGTGCTGGTATAATCCCGCAAAAGAGAAAATTATTAACCAGTAAAAATACACAACTATCAGAGGCAAAATAAACGAAGGCGGGTTTGCATAAATTATCCATCCCGATTCTACCCTGATATAATAATAAATTACCCATGCAAGATTTATAAACAAAAGATCGGATATAAATAAAAAAAACTTTTCCTTCTTTTTTGACAATTTAATTTATAAGGTTGACATAATCGCAAGCTAAATTAGATATTTATGCTTTAAAAAAAAATTTAAAAGACTGTGAACGTTGAATTAACGACATCGAAAGCTCAGTAAAGTATAATCTATTAATGGAAATGAATTATTGTGGAGTTATTCCAGAAAGGTTATCCTTTAATTTTAATCATGAGTGCTTTAATATTAAATGTTATATCCTGCCGATGCAGCATCGGTATAAAACATTTTCACAGTGTCTAAGGAAAGTTCTTTGAGATCTTTATTTATCATTCTTAATTTTTTTAGAATATCATTTGTGACAGTTATGATGTGACACCCACACTCTTCCGCTTGGATTATATTCAGGAGCTCCCTTGAGCTTGCCCACAATAACTCTGCATTTGGATTTGCTTTTACAATTTCCAGTGCTTTCTTCATATAAGGTACCGGGTCTCTTCCGGTATCCGCAATTCTTCCTGCAAAAACAGATATTATAGTTTTTGTATTTCCAGAAATAGAATTCATCACACTCTCTACCTGCTCCAGTGTTAGTATCGCGGTGATATTAAGTTTGTGCTCTCCTGAAGTTAATTTTCTTATCAAATCATAAGAAACTTTTCCTTTAGTGTTTGTCACAGGAATTTTTATGTAAACGTTTTCTCCCCAGCTGCCGATTTCACACGCCTGTTTTTCCATAGAATCAAAATCATCCGTGAATACTTCAAATGATATAGGCATATCCTTTATTTCTGATAAGACATCTTTTGCAAAAGTTACGTAATTTTTTACCCCGTCTTTTTTCATTAACGTTGGATTTGTCGTAAATCCTTTTACAATTCCTTCATTGTAAACCTTCTTCATTTCACTAATATTTGCACCATCTGCAAAAATCTTGATCTTTAAATCTTTATATGACTTTATCATTCGACGCTGTTATATTTTTTAGAACGCCACTATTCAATTCTGATTTCAGAATAATCTCAGATGCCTCTTTTAAGTTATTTAAATTAAAAAGCGCTTCATTCTTTCCTAAATAGTTTTTAGAATGCTCATTCTTAATTAAAATTGTTTTCAATCCGGAAGAGATGCCACAGGAAATATCGCTGTCTCTATCCCCGATAAACCAGGACAATTCGGAATCTATCTTATATTCTTCAATTGCTTTTAAGACAAAATAAGGCTTGGGTTTTCTGCATTCACAATCAACTGAATATTCATTAACGACTCCCATAGGATGATGGAAACAATAATAATATTCTTTGAAAAATATTTTGTCCCTTGTCAAAATTCTCTGAAGTTCTTTGTGTACTTCCTTCAAGTTTTCTAAACCTGTCTTTCCTTTTGCATAATCGGGCTGATTGGAAACTATAAATAATCCATATCCGCTACTTTGTAAGTTTTGAAGTGATTTAATCACACCATCAATTATTTTTATATCTTCAATTTTATGAGGGGGTTCATATTCATTTGTCATTTTATTATAAACGAGCTCGTTGATAACCCCATCCCTGTCAAGAAAAACAGCCCTATTCACTTATCAACGCTCTCCCATTTCATTTCAAATGACTTTATAACCGGATGAGTAACTATCAAATGCCAGATCGTTCCCTGGAAAGCTTCTGAATGAGGTGTTATAGTTTCTTCATTTACTGTCGGGATAATTATGCAGGCATCGGCAACTTTTGCAGTGTATCCTCCGTCCTTTCCCACTATTCCGATTATTGATGCACCGTTTTCTTTACCATACTTCAATGCGTTAACAAGATTAACGCTTATATTTTTTTCTAAATTTCCACCACCAACCGAAAAAATGAAAAGACAATCATTTGAATTCAGTCTGCTTCCCTTCAACCAGTTAACAAAAGCTGTGTCCCACCCGTCATCATTTATTCTTGCAGTGAGCTCCGATACATTGTCTGTGGGTGTATAACTTTCTATTCCGGCAATCTTTCTGAAATCATTTACGGCATGTGAGGCATTACCGGCACTTCCTCCGACTCCAAGCATAAACATCCTCCCGTTATCCTTTTTTATTTTCACAATAACATCTATCATATTTTCAATCTGAATTCTATCTATTTTACCAACGATATCAATTACTTCTTTTAGATAAGTATCAATATAAGTCTTAATTTCCATTAATTTTGTTTTGTTTTGTTTACGACAACATTATAAGTTACAATCACACACTGTTCATTATTCATTACTCATTAATCATTACTCATTGTAAAGTATTTTATTGTTTCGTCAAGGCCTGTAAAAGAACCTATTTCATAAAATCTATCTTTAACTTCGAATGCTTCAAGGTTATCCTTCTTCAGTAAATTTTTATAAACTTCTTCCAGGTCAAAAACTTCTTTGTCCTTAAAATCATCAAACGCTTCTTTATTTAAAATACCCAGCCCATAATCAATAAATTTCATTTTGGCATTCAAATTTTTCTTATCGTAATTAATAATTTTCCCGTTCATTAATTCAATATTACTTTTATCCCATTTACTTTCATTCCTAAAGACCGTCATTAGTCCCAAAGAATTCTTTTCTAAAAAGTATTCATTGATGTTTTTAAAATCAGTATTTAAATAAGAATCCCCATACATTACAAAAAAGACGTTCTCTGTTTTTGCTAAAGCCTTCTTTATAGCACCGCCTGTACCAAGAAGCTTATCGCTGTCAAATGAATAGACGATTTCAATACCGAATTGTTTTCCATCTTTAACAAAAATTTCGATCTGATCCCCAAGATATCCCGCGCAAATTATAACCCTTTTTATTCCTCTTTTCTTTAATAACTCAAGCTGATGCGAAATAAAAGGCTTGCCATTTACCTCCATCATGGATTTGGGAATCGACTCTGTAACCGGTTTCAATCTCGTTGCTAATCCGCCTGCAATTAATACAAGATTATCAATCTTCATTTGCAATACTTTGAGAATTAGTTATAAAACCCGTTCTTAACTCCTTCATATTCAAAAGTAAACCAAGTCGGTTTCAGTCCGATCTTTTTCATTGCCGAGACAAGTTTCGACTTTTCTTTTGGACAATAAAAAAGCAGGAAGCCACCACCGCCTGCGCCAATTACTTTTCCTCCGGTGGCTCCGTTGCTTCTTGCCACCTCATATGCTTCGTCAATAAATTCATCCGAAATTTTATCTGAAATTCCCTTTTTTATCAGCCAGTGCTCGTGAAGTAGTTCACCAAATTCATCAATTTTATTTTTTTCAAGTACCTTTTTGGTATAGTAACCCAGTTCTTTAATTTTATTAAGGCGGCCTAAAACATTCTCATCATTCTTTTTTGTTTTTTTATTCTGATCTTTTAATATTGAACTTGCAGATCTGTTCTTATTGAGATAAAATAAAAAAATGTTGCTTTGTAATTCCATCAACGCCCCTTCCTTTATATTAACAGGTTCTACTGTTACAACTCCGTCTTTGTGAAAAGTATAAGCATTGAATCCTCCGAATGTTGAAGCATACTGATCCTGTTTGCCAATCGGCTCTTTCAGGATATTTATTTCAATATCGCAAGCGCATTCCGCAAGTTCAATTAAAGATCTGTGATTTCTTTTGTGTGCAAACAATGCACTCAACAATGCAACTGTGAATGTTGACGAAGTACCCAAACCACAGTTTGACGGAACATCAGCAATTGAAATAATTTCTACCTGTTTTCTGATATCGACATATCTCAGACATTCTCTGAAAATTCTGTGCTCGATGTCCTTGATATTATCAACAATTTCTGTTTTTGAATAAGAGAGTCGAATTGATTCTTCAAATCGCTTGTTGAGCATAATGTGAACATATTTGTTAATGCTTGCTGCAAGTAAAAAACCTCCGTGTTTTTCATAATATGAAGGTAAATCAGTTCCTCCTCCGCCCATAGAAATTCTTACGGGGGCTCTTGATATAATCAATTTTGAACTCCCTTCCAACCGAATTTGCCCCTCATTGCATCATCATAAATTGATTTCAGTGATAAAGTAATAGCTTCTTTTGAATCAAACTTATTTTCCCATCCTAGTTTTCTGATTTTTTCAGAGTTTAATCTTACAACCGGGATGTCACCTTTCCATCCTCTCTGGCCGCCGGAAAAATTATATTTGACATTTTTCAAGTTCAAAATTTCAGTGGTTACGTCTGCGATTTCCCTTACTGAAATGTAATCCTCGGTCGATACATTGTAATAAGAATATCCTTTGAGATACTTTTTTTCCACTTCTCTTAATGCTCCGATAATATCTGAAACATAAATGTAAGATTTACTCTGAGTACCGTCTCCCAGGATATCAAGCTTTGAGTTATCGTTAACTAATTTCCTGATAAAGTCATAACCTACTCCGTGAGTTTGATTTGGGCCGACAACATTTGCAAATCTGAAGGCAGCTGCATTCATATCAAACATATAGCAATATGAGCAGATCAAAGCTTCACATGAAAGTTTACTGGCACCATATGTTGAGATCGGTAATTGAGGTGAATAATCCTCCCGGGTTTCAAGGAAGCCGGTATCACCGTAAACACCGCTTCCTGATGCATATAATAAATTTGTTATACCCGAAACTCTCATTGCTTCCAGAACATTATTTGTCAGAAACGTGCCTTCCCAGAAATCAATATCTGGTTGTATCATTGCCTTGGAAATATCAGGATTGGACGCTAAGTGATAAACAACATCCATACCTTCTATCGAAGATTTCAACTTATCTAATTCCTTAATATCGCCTCTGATAATATCTATTTTATTCTCAATTTCTTCAAGGTGCCACATTTTTCCGGAAGAAAAATTATCATAGATAGTGATTGTGGCATCAAGATCATCATTAATTATTTTTTTGCAAAGATGGCTTCCGATAAATCCTGCTCCTCCAACTATAAAATATTTTTTCAACTATCAGAAATTTTTTCTTTTTAAATAATACATAAACGACTGAAGATGTTTTTTGAAGAACATTGGTAGGTAAGAATACAAGTACTGTGTATAGTTTAAAATAAATGCTTTATAAAAATTCGGATAATCATTCTTATGCATCTTAACTACATCAACCACGGTTCTTGAATTTTCCCTCTGCTGCTGAAAAGACTTGTTTTGCCCTGCAGTCATATATGTTATGAAATATTCTTTAAAATTATAAAGCTTCCCAACTTTGCCCATTCTCAACCACAGCTCCATATCCTCCACGTGTTTAAGACTCTTGTATCCTCCTAGTTTCATTGCAACGCTTTTACGAAACATAACTGTGGCATGAGTGAATGGATTGGAGAATAAGGCAAAATTTCTTATTTCCTCATCAGTTTCCTTTTTGAGATATTTAAATAATTCTTCCCCATTTTCATCAACCAGAATTACACCGCCACCGACCACCACGTATTCAGGATTATTATCGAGAAAATCAACCTGCATTTTTAATTTATGCTTATGACACCAATAGTCATCGTCATCGATTCTTGCGATATATTCGCCTTTGGAATTTCTTAACCCTATATTCAGATATTCTGATATTCCCTTGCCGACAATTTTAGGAATTCGCATATAGTTAACGGACTTATCACTAATGGCAAGTTTTTTCATACGCTCTTCAGTTTCATCAGTTGACGCATCGTCAATAATTATAAGCTCCCAATCAGTATAGCTTTGAGCAAAGACACTTTCAATTGCTTTTTCAAGCATATCGACTCGATTATATGTGGGGATAATTATGCTAACCCTTGGCATTGATCGTATTCAATTTTGTCAAATATGCAACGTATGAAGATATGATTTAAGATTAAAGTTAGAAATTACGGAAAAATTATGAATATGAGTGAATATGAGCTATATAGTTTTCAATTATTGATAATTAATTGCCTTCAACTCCTTAACAGTTCCATCTTCCAAATATAAAATAATGTTATCTGATTTATTTTTGAAGCTATGCAATTCATTATTCTTTATAATAATAGTTTGAAAATCCTTTCTCTCCGATAATTCATTGAATACAGTAAGACCTGTATTAAGGACATTGAAGTCATTCATAATCATGACTGAATATTCAACCTGGTTATTTTCAGGATTCATTAATATTAAACTGCCGTTTAACGGAACGTTTTCTATGTGAGGAAGAATCTGATCTATCATAGTCCATGCCTTTTCGCCATTGCTCTTCATTTTAGTAATTCTTAACTGAATAGAAATTACCTGTATTATTAAGATTATTATTATAACTGAGAGAGCTAATATCTTTTTAAATTTTAAAAATCTACTTTCAATTAAACTGCCTAACCCAATGCCTATCATCATTGAGACATAAGGTGTTGTATTGTAGGCATGAAATTCCCGAACATGAGTCAATAAAATCATCGGAAGAGTACTCAAAACTGAAAATGCGATAAGAGCAAAAATTAATCTTCCTTTTCCCGACTTCATTAATCCGTAAATTACCAATAAAAGGAAAATAAATATAATTGCCAACGGTATTGACAGGTTTGAGAAATTTCTGCTTTTAATCCAGACATACAGAGTTTCTGTAGGAAACGGGATTACTGTAGCAAACATTGACATAAAAAAATTTGCGATTATATTCATTCCAATAGCAAAAACATATGCTTCGTTAGAGTCTGTTGTTGGTTGTCTTCCTCCGGCGTAACTTCTTATAATATAATATATTACAAATACTATTAAATAAGGAATCAGATAGGTAGCTAGCACACGAATATTTAACTTACTACTTTTTTCATTCAATGTATAAAATACAATTGTGAAAAAAAGAATTGGTAGATATGAAAGACTGCTTTCCTTTGAAAACAAGGCTATTCCAAAAAATAATAAACTAAGCAGGAATAAAGAATTAAAATAATTTGAACGGATAGAAATAATTTTACTGTAATTGATTCTTAAAAATTTATATAAAAACATTAAACTTAAAAATCCGGCAAAAGAACTTAGTAATTGAGAAATTGTATCATTATTCAAGACGGAAGCGGCATTAGTTTGTGACAATAACATAAACAAAGAAGCAATTATAGATTTCACCGATGAAAGTCCCAGTTCCATCATAAAGAGATAAATTGACCAACAGAATAAAACGTGAATTATCAAATATAAAATATGCAGAAATACAGTATTATGACCGAAGAAAGTTTGAGAGAAAGTTAAAATGAGGAGTTGTATTGGTCTGTAAAATCCATCCGCAGGAACATTATACATATAATAAAATATTTTATCTCCTGGATTTTTATATACTTCCTGAAGATCATCGGCATAATAATTAATATCGAATCCTCTGAAGAAAACAACAATACCTATAATAAAAAGAATCAATAGTATCATATTATTGTTAATATTTATTTTCTTCATAATTTTTTTATTTATCGCTTTTTTTTTAACCGATTTAGTTAGTCATTTAAGAATCTTCTAGCTATTATGTTATAAGTACTATCTCTTTTTAAAATATCCTCTAAAGATAAGTCCCTAAGATACTTTTCCCATGAACCCCCTTCCCACAAATGATGGCAAAACGCTTCAGGATAATTTTTATTGTAAACAAATAGATTTTTCAGACTTGAAGGGTAGTAAAGGGGGAAATGAAAGCTGTTGTAATTCTCGATATGTAAAATATTTTTATAATTCTTTGACAATTTCAACGGGATTTCTACAGAGTGCTCGCTCCAGTATTTATCTTTACCTTTGGAACGAAAAGTTTTATATGATTCCAGCCAGACTTTTGCAAATTCAGAATTCTTCTCCGCCATCATGACAGCATTGCATAAGCCCATCCTTCTCCACTTCCCTTGCTTTCCGATTACAAACTTATTATTCAGTAACGGTTTGAAAGATTTTTTACAGATTGTATCCAAGTCCAAATATATTCCTCCATATTCTATGAGCTTTTCTAATCTTAATACATCCGCTTTATGAGCAACATGATGTAATTTATTTCCAAAAATTTCTTCCGGAGGATTTACCTTAATTAATTCAATTAACTGTTTCGATTTTTCCCACCATTCACCCTGCGGCTCATAAGAGTAATAAAAAAAAATTTTGTCAGGGTTATTAACTGCGTGAGCGGATTTTATCGCTAGATAATGAACGAGAGAAAAAGATTTTCCCCCGAAATCGGGAGCAAGTCCGAAACAAAAATGGAAAATATTTGGTACCAAGATAGTTCTAAATTATTTTAGCATATATTTCTTCTACTGCTGAAACCGTTTTCTTTATAGTGTAGTTTTCTTCAAAATCCTTTTCCGCTTTTTTTGACAATCGATCCCTAATTTCCTTAGAATGATATAATAATTTTACTTTTTCAATTAACTCTGTCGCATTTTCCTTTTGAACTAGTATTCCGTTTTCCATATTTATAATAATTTCATTTATACCCCCGACGTCTGTTGAAATCACTGGAACTCCAGCTTTCATTGCCTCTAATATTACATAAGGAATACCTTCATATCTTGATGTAAGCACAAACAAATTAAATGTTCTCATTACTTTGGAAACTTCTGTTGTGTATCCTTTCAAAAACACTTTTTCCCTGAGATTATATTTTTCAATTAAATTTGAATAATCATTATGCTTTTCTCCTTCACCGTATATATGAAATTCAAAATTATTCTTATAGCAACATAGTTTTTTAGCCATTTCAATGAAATACTCTTGGTTTTTTTGATACGTTAACCTTCCTATGGTACCGATAATAAAATTTCCATCTGTTTTTTTTATACTAATATTTTTATTTGATTCAAGTCCGTTGTATACGACTTCAACCCTTTCCGGCAAAAACTTAAATCTTTTCACAAGTATATCTTTATCACTTTTACAACCGGTTAAAGTCAAATCTACCAAATATTTCTTCAATTTTTCATAAGTCAATCTGTACAAGTTCATTTTATTTATTTGCTCTATAGTAAAATCTAATCCGTGCCTGTGCTCTAGAATAAGTTTTGTTCCAACAATTTTTCCGATAAGACAGGGAGCAACACCTGCCTGAGCATGAATAATATCATATTTATTTTTTTTTATATTGAAAAATAAATCAATAATTCCATTAACATTATATCCTTCATTTTTTTTATTGTTAAAAACAAAATATTCTATATCATTTTTTTCAAGTAAATCGCCTAATTGACCCGGAGTTGGAATTGCTACAGTCACACCGTATTTGCTTTTATCAATATACTTAGCCAATAAAAATGTAAACATTTCTATTCCACTGACTCGACTATTATTTACTGTTAATAAAACTTTTTTACGCTCTGTTAATGATGTATTCAAATTTACTGGAATGCAAATACCTGTTATCTATGTTTAGCTTTAAAATTTTAACAAGTTGCTTAAATTTATCCTTTTTCACCCCTTTATATTTATTCCACATAGGTAATATAATTATTCTTGAAAGAACATAAAGTAAATTTATAAACCGAAGAATGGTTCTTTTTCCCAATTTATAATTTCTGAAAAATAATAATTTCCCTCTCTGCAAATGAAAAATAAATATATTATCATTCTTTTCATCTTTGATTGAGGACTGTGTATAGTGAAATACTTTTACTTCGGGCAGGCAATATATATTTTTTTTTAGAATACATTTTACCTTAAAACATATTTCAACATCTTCGTAATACATGAAATATTTCTCATCAAAACCCTTAACTTTATCAAAATTTTCTTTGCTGATCATAAAAAAAGCTCCATGGAACCAGTCAACTTCAAATATCTTATTCTCTTTAATTTCTATTTTATTATTCAGCCTTTTGATCTTTTGATCAACACCAAATCCTATCAAATGATAAAACTCCCAGAGTAATGATGGAAAATCATTGAAGCTATATAGAACATTATTTTTATTATCTGTCATCACCCCCGAAACTATACCTGCATCTTCTTTTTTTCCGGAAAAATTTACAAGTTTAACAATAGAATCATCTTTCAAAATAATGTCGGGATTTAAAAAAAGCAGATATTTTCCCCTGGACATTTTTGCTCCATAGTTACAACCACTTCCAAATCCATCATTTACATTTCTAAAAAAAAACCTAACTTTTGGAAATTCAGATGGAAGTTTTTCTACCTTTCTGTCAGTAGAATTATTATCAACTACGATAACTTCATAATTCAACCCCTTGGTATATTCATAAATCGATTTTAAACATTTTTCAAGATGAGTATGCGTATTATAATTAACAATAATTACAGATATGTCCATTACCAGACTATAAATATATTATGGGAATTAATACTATATATTCTAACCATTAAATTTTTAAATTTAGTTCGTCTAAAATTTTCGTAAATCAACTTTATTTATTAAGTAAAATTGCCGTTGGCTTGGTTTTAAAATTCCGGCTTATTCGGAGAGTAACATAACCAACCATTAGATTTTGGAAGAATGATTTTTCCAGGCGGATTATTGCCGGTGTATAAAGATTTTTCATTTCCTAAAACTCCGTTGTAATTATACCATCCTTTATCTGTGCTAAATATCTCCCATGCTTTGGTAGGGTGCCTGTTTACATAAACTTTGACGCCGTTATCATATTCAATAAAAACCTGTGATAAAAAATCTTCATTGTAGAAATCATCAAAAGTTTTCGGATGTTTTTTAATATATTCGGAAACTGTGATCAAAATCCCTTTATCATTGTAAAGTATTTTCACAGGCATTGCGTTTCCATATAATAATTGCATCGGGTAAACATGCCTATATTCCAGTGAAGCCTGTTCAACAGGATCATAAGATAGGGAGCTAAAAAAGCCGCCGTGCCCATAAGCAAGTTCAGTTGCTGAATAAATCATTGCAGAATCCTTGCTCCTTCCCATATATTGCTGCCAATAACTGTCATTGTGAAAGAACCTTTCGTAATAACCCATTCCATGTACTAATGTCTTATCGTGCATTTTTCGCAAATCGAAATCTACCAGTAGAGGTTTATAATATCCTCCTGTGTTCGCCTGATTAGAAATTTTAGCTGTTTGAATTTGAGCAGCAAAATCATCATAGTATCCTATGTAATAAAAATGATGATAACCTTCTGCACTTACAGGACCATTATGAATTTTTCTCAGCAGTTCGCCTGCATTATTGCAGATTCTAAAATAACTTGTACTTTTTCCCGCGTTTTCAACCTTTGAATCATAATCAAGATTTTCCGAAGGTGTTCGCGCCGTCAAAACATCTATAAAAGATGAATTTGTTTCAAGTGTTTCGTGAATCTCTGTTGAATATTTTAAAATATAACTTTCGACTTTTGAAGGTTTTAATAACAATGACTGAGCAACATCAGTTTTCCACGCTTTTATTTTATTCTTATTGTAATCAATAGCAACATCTGATTCCTTATATGATTCTGCATTGGGATAAATATCCGAGTAATTTTCATGTACAGAAAATAAAAAATTAAATGACCTGCATAATGCGCTAATTTCTTTTAATGCAGCGTTGCCTCCAAACTCTTGGTTTGCGGGCAGTACATCCGGATATTTGTTGTCGTATCCCCCATTTTGCCAATTATGAACAATTAACCATAGACTGTCAATACCCACCTCTTTCAATATTCTAGTGTTTTGCATTATCTTTTGAAAACCTCGATCCCAGTTGTCATAAACAAGGTGATTAACAGAAGTAGTTTTGAATTTAGCAACCGGATTAGGAATGTTAGGAAGCACTTCTTCAAGCTCTGTAGAAACGGTCAGGTAAATTGTTTCAAACAATTTATTCCTATTACCATTGGTTTTTTTATGATACAGAGCCTGTTGAGAATAATAACTGGAAGTCCCTGAAGCATTATTATCTAATGGAGTAATTTCTGATGAGTTAGTTTTTGTCCAATCGAAAAACATTGAGATAAAATTATTTCTGGTATAGAGTAGATTTATCGTAGAGAGATAAGGTATTCCTATTATGACCGGATCAATTGTGCTTTCACTTCTGTCTAATTGAAAAGATGATATTGTTCCATAATTTGGAATAGGATAATTATTGATTTTTCCCATATCTTTTACTTCAACTATTAGGGACTTACCTTCAATAGAGATTTTAAATTGATAATGAAAATAAAACTCATCCTCCTTTTTCATTATCCAATTTGAAATAACTGTATCGCCGCTCCTTTCAGAATTTAACAATATCCTCTCTATTCCTTCAGACCAAATGTAATAATTTTTATCATTAACAGACGTAATACTTACTCCCCCGAAATAACTGGGATGAAAAACATACTCCCCGGTTTTTACTTTTATTCCGTTAAACGAACCGCCTTCTGCTAAATTATATTCATAACTTAACGACCCGTCATCACCTGAATAATTGAAAAAATATGTGTTGTTGGATTCCTGATATGAAATAAAGTTTTTGTAAGTGGAATTATTAACTGATGGCATAGGAGAACTTTGGGAGAAAATGCTACCTGGAAACAGAAAGCAACATGCTAACAAGAATATTTCAAAAAATAAAATATTTATTTTATAAAACGAGGTCATGCCCTAAACTAAAGCTTTCTTATTTAATATTCTCAATGTAAATTAACTCCTCTTATATTTTTATTATCCCTACAACTTTTATTACAACTGCCTCTAATGATCATTTGCGTAAAACTTGATTTTTAATCTTTTCATACAAAGACTTCATATAAAAGGGGTTCTTAAAAATGAAAATAAATTTAAAAAATTCTTTTGTAAAAATAATATATTTTTTATTAGAGATAAAATATTTTAAACTATAAAATTTAGTATTTAGAATACTGAGAAAAGCAGTATTTTTTAAACATTTGTCTTTGCTCTTTGTGAAAGGTTTTATTAGTCTTACATGATTATTAAAAATTTCTTTCGTATGATCAAAGCTTCTTGCCCAACTATTGTGAGTCCTGTGAGAGATAGTCTGTTCATTTAGAAAGAATAATTCATTTTTCATTGAAAGCTTTATCCATAAATTATAATCCTCACACAGGTTTATGAAGTTAATTTCATCAAAGGGAGCGTTTGTATTTAATATTTGTTTCTTGAATATTACAGAGGAAGGTAAGACCATGTTATCCTGTATAAGTAATTCTGTCTTTATGATAAATGATTTGGATTTCTTAATGTATTTTTCATCAACAACTTCGTCATCTATGTTTATCAGTTTTGCGTTAGTGCAAACAAAATCATATCGTTTTAAATATTCAAATTGTATTTCTAATTTGTTAGACACCCATAAATCATCATCATCACAAAACGCAATATATTCGCCCATTGCATTAAGTACACCTATATTTCTGAGTTTGGCAAGATTGTTTTGTTTTTCCAAATTAAATAATCTTAATCTTTTATCATCAAAAATTTTAGTAATTTGCGCGGTATCATCATTAGAGCCATCATTTATTATTAGCACTTCTAAATCTTTATAAGTCTGTCCTAATACAGATTTCAGGGTTTTTGAAAGTAAATTATACCGATTGTATGTTAGAATTATTACAGATACCATTTTTCATTAGTACAATTTTAAATCTTAATCTTTAAGCTTAAAGTAGCCTGGATATATAAATTTTCTCAGATTTGATAAATTGATTCTATCGAATATTTTGCCTCCATATCTCCTTGATACCTTAAATATTTCAATCCCCTGTTTCCGAAAATTGCTGTTTGTTAATGTTTCATTATAAACTCTCAAACAGGATAGCCGCCTTTCAGTGTAAATAGCTTCAGTTAATCCTAACATTTTTACAAATAAATCATAATCAAAAACCAGTTTCAATGACTCATCAAGACCTCCAACATCAAAAAATAAATCCTTGTAAAAAAAAGTTGAAGGTTGCCTAATATCGGGTTTTCTCTTTATTAAAAAATTTCTGTCATAAATTGCTTTCCAATCATTAAAGAGAATTTTTTTATCAATTCCCACAAATGTCAAATGACCGTAAAGCATTTTTTTATCTTTATTCTTTAAGAATTCCTGATTAACAAATTTAAAAACATTTTCCTCATAATAATCATCTGAGTTTAACCAGGCAAAAATGTCTCCCGTTGCCATTTTAAAACCTTTATTAATAGCATTTGCGGGTCCTTTATCCTTTTCAGAAATCCATTTAATGTGCGGATAGGTTTTTAAAATCTCCAATGTATTATCGGTAGAACCTCCATCTACAACAATATGCTCAAAGTCCTTATAATCCTGCGCAAGAATGGATTCAATTGTATCTGTTATGAATCTTCCCTGATTTAAAGTGGGAGTAATTATGGAAAATTTCAAAGACAAGTATTTATTTATTTAATATTAAATTTAGCAAAGTTTAAACTATCATAAATCTTTTATTAACTTCATTATTGACTTACCTGCAACATTCCAATTCAATCTATTTTCATACTCATTGAAGGAAGATAAAGACAATTCTCTATATTCCGAATAATTATTAAATAATTTTAATATATATATATAGCATTCATCCGTAAAATTATTAATAGGAAACATATGACCATTAACATTATTTTTGATTATTGTGGGAATACCGCCGACATTTGTTGTCAGGCATGGCACTCCAAATGAATTGGCTTCGGGAAATACTATAGGTGTACAATCGGCAATAGAAGGTAGAATCAAAAAATGGCTATTTGAAATGATATCTGATATTTTATTTTTTCCTTTCTCATCCGATTTTGAAATGAAACCATGATTATGAATAAATGGCGGACAATGTTTTAAAGGTAAATTATCTAAACCTACAACATGAAGTTCAGTTTCCAAACCGCTTTCGTTTAATTTTGCTGTTACTTCCATGGCAAGATCACCATTTTTTCTGACCCAATCAACTCCAAGGAATAGCAATTTACACTTTTGAGTATTACGGGAATCAATACTATCTTTTACAACTGATAAACTTCTATGTTCTTCTATATTTGCTCCAAACGGGACAACCTTAATTTTTTTCGGATCAACATGGTAATTTTTAATAGCCGTTTCAGCAGCCCAATCAGATGAATATATACAAAGTTTCGATGTTTCCAGAGCAGTTTGTTCTAGTACATTTCCGTCCCTAATTGTATCATCAGACAAGTTTGTAAACAATTCATAAAAATTCAACATTCCTGCAAATGTTGCATCAGTATAAAATACTTTTGGTTTATTTGATTTGATAAATGCAATTGGAATAGTTCCGGGAGAAAAAATTAAATCGGTCGAAACATTTAATACTTTTTCCACTTGCTTGGCATATTGATCAGCAATATAAAAAGTTCTGTCATATAAATAACCCTTCTTTAGGAATTTAGAATTATACAATCCTTTTAATCTGCCGGAAAGTTTTCTATTCGATTTTAGATTTCCAATGTATTCAATTTCATTTCCCTGTTTTTCAAGTGATTTAGCTATATATGTCCCGGTCCCTGACCAATTATTAATATCTCTTGCATTATAAGTGGTAACGTAAGATATGTTCATTGTCAAATGGATAATCTTTTAGAAAATAGTTTACTTATCAAAAATACCCTTAGCTTTATTATTTATAATTTTTGAATATTGGATTGGAAACAATATTGCACTTGGTAACAAACAAACTACAGTTGAGAGTATAACTCCTGAAATTCCAAGGTTCAAATATTTCGCAAAAAAGATTGCCAGCGGTATATTCAATATTGTAATAAAGTAAGTTATATATAA
>Ga0180121_10000102_pt1 | contig 28956 bp, 25 predicted proteins | sample AntDrymUQ5402106_2_FD_129676 | JGI IMG/M metagenome (GOLD analysis project Ga0180121, IMG submission 129676) | Polar desert sand microbial communities from Dry Valleys, Antarctica - metaG UQ540 (21.06) (version 2) (version 2) | ecosystem: Environmental > Terrestrial > Soil > Desert | place...
AATGACTTGAAAAATTGCATCCGGCCTTGTTAAAATCGGCATAAACCTAGGAGATATGAGATCTCAGTTGTAAATTCTCTACCCCTTCTCAGGCGAGTCTCCGATTCAAGATTCAAAAAAGCTGGATTTGCCGGGACTCGGCGGGACTCGTAGTTGCACGTAAAAATGGTATAGACTTTATTGCTAACTCTGTTCATCAAAAAGCAAGCTTTTATTGCAGACTCAAAGAGAAATTGGAATCATAAAATTACTCCCACTTCGCCATTCTGCCACATACACCTGTACCTCACATGAAATTATTTACCCACACTGTTTCGCCTCTCCATCATTTCTTTCCAGGTTGTAAGTATTATTCCTTCTTTTTTGATAAATGCTTTTAACGCAGGATCCATCATTGCCAATAAATCACCTCTTCGGGTAGGGCCGGAATCAGAAATATGAGGAAATACTTCGGTTGTAAAAGTACAGTGCATGATCACCATGGTAATACCAGGTCTTATAGATTGTAAAGCTTCTTTATATTTTGTAGTCTTAAATTTTCGAAGATTATCCGGTGTTGATTTGATAGTTGCAGGAAGTTTCCATCCGTAACTGTGGTTGTGCAGATCATCCAACACCGGGAGTCCTGCATTCCACAGTTGCTGACCGATATTTCGAATCTGATTGATGCCCTCATCACCGAACTTCATTTGTTCCCTGATCAAAGTAGCATGTCCGGCAGGAAGCATAACGGGAATTCTATTATCAATACCCAGTTGAATATATTTTTGTAAAAATGCCGGCGTTGCGAATAGAGTCCCCATATGCGAATCAAAATGGGTTGGATGAAAACCAAGAGTAAGTGCACGATCCAGTTGAGCCTTAATTTCCCTATCTACTTCTTCCGGAGAAGCATGTTGCACTACCTGTGGCACGGAAGACCATAAAGCACCTGCAGAATCAACCAGTCCGGGCACAACAGATTTGCCAGCCAAAGGACCCCAGCGGTAATCCTTCCACTCGGAAGTAAGCGTAAGATGCAACCCGGCATCAAGTGTTCCATTTTCTTTCATGTAACGTACAAACGCCGGCACCCATGGGCAGGGCATCATTACACTGCAACTGGTTGCCACCCCTTTTGTGATCGCCTGAATGGCACCTTCATTTGAATCGTACGACATGCCTACATCATCGACATGCAGGATCACTACTTTTTGTCCTTTCTTCCAGCCAAGTTTTTCAGCGTAAGTCTGATCCTGTGCCAAAACATTATAAAAGCAGAAGGTTAACATGAAAAAAATTCCATAGCGGCTGGTCATAATAAATTCTTTTTAATGCGAAGAAAAAATACCTGGGAGAAAAAATAAAATTTTTTAACTACTGAAACACCTATTATTTTACATTTATACATTCTTGATAATAATCGAAACGTAAACTACGTATATGGGAGATCTCCAGATAAAAAAACAATCGAAAAAGTACGATGCCGTAATAATAGGATCCGGAGCAGGAGGTGGCATGGCAGCATATATTCTGGCAAAAGAAGGATTAAAAGTCTGCCTGATTGAAGCAGGGCCTATGTATGATCCAAAGAAGAATGTTACCCAGCTGAAAAATCCCTGGGAGTCTCCACGCCGCGGTGCAAGCACAAGGTTCAGGCCTTTCGGTGATTTTGACGCAAGCTATTGGGGCTGGCAGATTGATGGAGAACCTTACACGCATAAAGACAATACAAAATGGGACTGGTGGAGAACCCGGATGATCGGAGGACGTACAAATCACTGGGGCCGGATATCTCTACGCTTTGGCCCCAAAGATTTCAAGCGTCGTAGCATTGATGGATTAGGGGACGACTGGCCCATTACGTATGAGGATGTAAAACCTTATTACGATAAAGTAGACAGGCTGATTGGTATTTTTGGTTCAATTGAAGGATTGGATAATGAGCCCGATGGAATTTTTCTTCCTCCTCCTAAACCAAGGTTACACGAATTGATGATCAAAAAAGCGGCAACTACTGCAGGTGTCAAAGTGATTCCATCACGGCTGTCTATTTTGACAACTGCGTTGAAAGACAATCAGGATCGCGGTTCTTGTTTTTTTTGTTCCCAGTGTAATCGGGGGTGCACCGTATATGCAGATTTTTCTTCCTCTTCTGTGCTGGTAAATCCTGCCATCAAAACCGGAAATGTTGACGTACTTACGAATGCCATGGCTAGAGAAGTGCTTACTGACACCAATGGACTGGCCACCGGTGTATCGTACGTTAATAAAGAAGACATGCAGGAATATCAGGTCATGGGAAGAACAGTGATTGTAGCTGCCAGTGCATGTGAATCTGCACGTCTTCTACTGAATTCGAAATCGGCCCGACATCCTAATGGTCTTGCAAATGATAGTAATGTAGTAGGAAAATATCTGCACGATTCTACAGGTGCTGCGATGGGTGGTATATTACCGCAACTGTTCGATAGAAAACGATACAACGAAGATGGTGTGGGTGGTTTACACGTGTATTCTCCCTGGTGGATGGATAATAAAAAATTAGATTTTCCACGTGGCTACCACATTGAATATTGGGGTGGTATGGGACAGCCTGCATATGGTTTTGGTTTTGGTATGGAAAACCTGAATGGAAAATACCTGGTGAAAGGCAAACAAAAAGAAGCAGGTGGTTACGGTAAATCACTCAAAGAAGATTACAGATATTTCTATGGTGCAGGAGTAGGTATGGCAGGACGTGGGGAAGCAATTGCATATGAAAGTAATTATTGCGAAATAGATCCCACCATAGTAGATAAATACGGAATCCCGGTTTTACGTTTTCATGTAAAATGGAGTCAACATGAAATCAACCAGGCAAAACATATGAAAGAAACGTTTAAAGAAATCATGCACAACATGGGTGCAATTGTCACCTGGGGGGATAACGGGCCTGAAGACGATTATGGATTGGAAGATCCGGGGAAGATCATTCATGAAGCAGGAACCGTTCGGATGGGAAGTGATCGTAAGAAGTCTTCTCTGAATAAATGGAGCCAGGCGCATGATTGTAAGAACTTATTTGTTGTTGATGGAGCACAGTTTGTTTCACAAGCTGATAAAAATATTACCTGGACGATTTTAGCTTTGTCAATGAGGGCTTCTGAACATATAGTGAGTGAAATGAAACAACAAAACCTTTAAAGAAAATAAAGTAATTATTGAAAATTTTGCTTGGGCATATTTGCTATTCACCTATACAATTGAAAAAACATGGATCGTAGAAAATCACTAAAGGCGCTAGCGGTAGGAACCATTTCTGCAGGTGTATTTGTTGAAGCCTGTAAAAATGGAAAAGATAAAAATGCCCTTGTATCAAAAGATACGGATGCCGGGGGGAAAAAATTTGGTTATGACCGCCAACCGGAAGAGATCGAGCGTTATAATGAAGTAACTGCTAAAACTTTTTTTACCGGTCATGAATTGGCAACCATCACCGTGATTGGCGATATTATCATACCACGCGATGAAGTGAGCGGAAGTGCTTCAGATGCAAAAGTTCCTGAATTCATAGAATTTATAGTGAAAGATATGCCTCAGCACCAGGTGCCAATGCGTGGAGGTTTACGGTGGATCGATATGCAATGTTTCAAACGATTTGAGAAATCGTTTGTGGATTGCAGTGAGGAACAACGGATAACTATGATAGATGAAATTGCATGGCCAAAGAAAGCAAAACCTGAAATGGCTGCAGGCGTTTCCTTTTTTAATCTGATTCGCAACCTCACAGCAACGGGTTTTTATACTTCTGAAATTGGCGTAAAAGATATCGGGTACATGGGCAACCGTCCTAACCAGTGGAAAGGTGTACCTCCCGAAGTTTTACAACAATATAACCTTGCATACGATGAAAGAGAGTTAAATGAGACGGTAAAATTTGATTAATACCCCCATTCAAAAACACAGAACATTTCATGTGACGGGTTATTATCAGATAGCTAATCAACGATCTAAAAATCATACAAAAATCGGAATAAATTATAGCGTACATGCATCGTGATTTTTAACATGGAATGCGAATTGCGAAGATGCTGAAAATGTGAAATCAAACTATGGAAAAAGCAACTGGGGAGACGGTCGCTATTGGCGAGTCGAAATTTGGAAAAGGGATATTTGCCATGAAAGACCTGCCCGCTTACACCAATCTTTTTTACATCTCCGGTAAAGAAATGAATTTTGAAGAAACTATTGCTTTAGCAAGTCGCGAGAGTCACGCTATGCAAACGGACATACGCAAATATATTTTAGTTGAACCCCCCTTCTTATATTCAAATCACTCGTGTGACCCTAACTGTGGAATTAATGAAGATTTTCAATTGATTACTATCAAACCGGTTGCAAAAGGAGAAGAACTTACATGGGACTATTCCACGTCAATGCTTGAACGACACTGGACCTTACACTGTCATTGCGAAGCCCCTTTTTGTAGAAAAATAATTCTTGATTTCGATTTGATTCCTAAACAAATTCAGGAAAAATATATTCGCGCAGAAATTGTACTCCCATTCATTATTAAGGCATTAAAAAATGCGAAAATGCATTTTGAAGAAGTTTTTGTCGAGAAATAATTGTAATTTTCCATTACTCATGGACTTTGTGATTTCTCATCAACATATATAAATGTTTTCCTCTATTATAATTTAGGATGTAGATGAGGATTTTTTTCCACGCATTTTTTCTAATATTCTTCGAATTTTTCAGGTTAAACCATTGATGTGGTGGCATGTAAATAGTATTTAATACGTTATGATTAAATTAAACAACTCAAATGGTACTCATGCCGAAATAGATCTGGTTTGTTTTTCTCATTTGCGTTGGAATTTTGTTTTTCAACGTCCTCAACATCTTCTTAGTCGTTTTGCAAAATTATTCCGGGTTTTTTTTATTGAAGAACCCGTTTTTGATAGTACTTCCGACAGTCTTTTAATTAGCCTTACTAAACAAAATGTGTGGGTGATTGTTCCGCATTTAAATAAAGAACATTCTGAGTCAGAAGTAATAGAAAAACAAAAAGAGCTTCTTTCCCGATTTTTTATCAACCTGGAGATCAACAAATATATTTTTTGGTATTATACTCCTATGGCACTTTCATTCAGCGATCATTTTACTCCTGAACTAACGGTGTTTGATAATATGGACGAATTATCAGCATTTAAATTTGCACCACCTTCTCTATTAGAAAAAGAAGAACAACTCCTCAAAATAGCAGATATCGTATTCACTGGTGGTCACAGTTTATATGAAGCTAAAAAGCATCGTCATGAAAACATTCATTCTTTTCCAAGTAGCATCGATAAAGATCATTTTGCAAAATCAAGATTGCATGTATCAGATCCAGTAGATCAGGCTGTTATTCCTCATCCCCGCATTGGGTATTATGGAGTGGTCGACGAAAGAATGAACATTGACCTGATTTCAACTGTTGCGGCACAAAGACCCGATTTGCATTTTGTAATCATAGGCCCTGTTCTAAAAATAAATCCCGCAGATTTACCACGCCTTCCCAACATTCATTATCTGGGTGGAAAAAGTTATGACGAACTGCCATTTTATCTGGGCGGTTGGGACATTGCCATGATTCCCTTTGCTTTGAATGAATCTACCCGCTTTATCAGTCCAACCAAAACACCGGAATACCTTGCAGCAGGCAAACCTGTTATTTCAACTTCTATTCAGGATGTAATCAACCCTTATGGAATCAATAATCTCGTACACATCGCAGATACGCCGGAGCAATTTATTCAGGCAGTCGATGAAGAATTAAATCAATCTAACCGCCAGGAGTGGCTGACTCGTGTTGATGAATTTTTATCAGATAACTCCTGGAACGCAACATGGCAGTGTATGATGCAGCACATTGAGAACAAGCTGTCGACAAAGCCCATTGAATCACCCACTAAAAAAAAGGAGAAAGTGTATGTTTGATTATTTAATTGTAGGCGCCGGATTCGCCGGAAGTGTCTTGGCAGAAAGACTAGCTTCCAAAGCCGATAAAAAAATTCTTATCATTGATCAGCGTAATCACATAGGTGGAAATGCATATGATTATTATAATAAGGACGGAATCCTGATTCACAAGTATGGCCCGCACATTTTTCACACAAATTCAAGAGACGTTTTTGATTACCTTGGACAGTTTACCCCTTGGCGCCCATATGAACATCGCGTTCTTGCCAGTGTTGACGGGCAGTTGGTTCCGGTTCCTATAAATCAGAATACGATTAACAAATTGTATGGTTTGAACCTGAGTTCCGCAGAAGTTGAAGAATTTTTTAATTCAAAAGCGGAACCTGTAGACAGAGTCAAAACATCCGAAGATGTAGTTGTCAGCAAAGTGGGAAGGGAACTTTACGAAAAATTCTTTCGTGGATATACGCGCAAGATGTGGGATCTCGATCCATCTGAATTAGATGCTTCTGTAACTGCAAGAGTTCCTACACGTACAAATAAAGATGACCGTTATTTCACTGATACCTATCAGGCAATGCCTTTGTATGGTTATACAAAGATGTTTCAGAACATGCTGTCCCATCCGAATATTAAAATCATGTTGAATACCGATTATAAGGAAATTGTTGATCTGATTCCTTATAAATACATGATATATACCGGACCCATCGATAATTATTTCAATTATTGTTTTGGTAAACTTCCTTATCGATCGCTTGAATTCAAATTTGAGACAATTGAATCGGAATCTTTTCAGCCAACAGGAACTGTAAATTATCCGAATGAGCAGGCTTATACACGTATTACTGATTTCAAATACCTGACAGGTCAGAAACATCCTAAGACCACGGTGGTTTATGAATATCCCCAGGCAGAAGGAGATCCATACTATCCGGTTCCTCGTCCTGAAAATGCAGAGGTATATAAAAAGTATCAACAGCTGGCTGCCGCCATGACAAATACTTATTTTGTGGGAAGATTGGCTACCTACAAATATTATAACATGGATCAGGTAGTTGCCCAGTCTCTGACACTATTTAAAAAACTGATGCAACATCAATCTGAAGCACATGTTAACGGACACAAAGTTCCCATATTACAACAACAGGCCTGAGGTTTGGGGTGGGATAGAGTGTACCATCAACAGAGTTCAAAATAGCTATCTTGACCAATTGCATTGTTCCGGTTTTTATACTAGGGAAAACAATATTTCTCTGATATCGCAACTTGGAATTAAGGCAATGCGGTTTCCTGTACTATGGGAATTACATGCACCCAGGCAAGGTCAGGTAATTGATTGGTCGTGGGCTGAGAAAGAACTCAACGCTGTCCGTGAGCATCAAATAGAACCTATTGTTGGTCTGCTCCATCACGGTAGCGGACCTTCCTATACCCAATTGGCTGATGACTTATTTCCTTATCATCTGCAGGATTACGCCGGAAAAGTTGCGCGCAAGTTTCCCTGGGTGAAATATTATACTCCGGTCAATGAGCCACTCACCACGGCGAGATTTAGTGGCTTGTATGGTATTTGGTTTCCTCATGATGCAAATGACCTGAGCTTCGCAACCATGCTGTTAAATCAGTTGAAGAGCGTTGTGTTGGCCATGAAGGAAATCCGGAAAGTAAATCCGGATGCTAAACTGGTTCAGACGGAAGACCTTGGTAAAACGTATAGCACTCCCAGACTCCAATACCAGGCAGATTTCGAAAATATCAGAAGATGGCTCACCTGGGATCTTTTATGTGGTAAAGTTGTTCCGGGTCATAAAATGTGGAAATATCTGTTAGAAACTGGTATTGCCGAAGCGTCGCTTTATTTCTTTTCAGAAAATCCATGTCCACCTGATATCATTGGCGTTAATCATTATGTGACCTCAGAAAGGTTCCTGGACGATGAACTGGATAAATATCCATCCAACATTCATGGTGGTAACTGGCTGGAAAGGTATGTAGATACCGAAGCGGTAAGGGTCAACCATGGAAAAATCTCCGGAGTAAAATTATTGCTTAGTGAAGCCTGGCAACGTTATCAACTGCCTATAGCCATTACTGAAGCACACTTACATTGTACCAGAGAAGAACAGATGCGATGGGTTAGAGAAGTTTGGAATACATGCGTAGAATTAAAGAATACGGGTGTTGACATTAAGGCAGTAACAGTCTGGTCTTTATTCGGTGCTTACGGATGGAATAAATTACTTACGTGCGAAAATGGCGACTATGAACCCGGCGTATTTGATCTGCGCAGCAGTGTTCCAAGGCCGACGGCCTTAGCCCGATTAATTAGTTCTCTTTCTGACCTGGGGCAATACCATCACCCTGTTTTACTGAATAAAGGATGGTGGCACCGGAATGACCGGTTTCATTATGAAGGCTCCGATAACTTTCTAACCAATTTAAGTATGAATCGTACGCAACCCGTCCTGATCATTGGAAAAAGTGGGACGCTGGGAAATGCCTTCGCACGCATCTGCCAGATTCGTGGAATTGATTATCGGCTGCTGAGCAGGCAGGAGTTGGAACTGTGTGATGAAAAAATGATCGAACAGGCAATCAACCACTACAAGCCCTGGGCGATCATTAATGCTGCCGGTTTTGTACGCGTTGATGACGCAGAATGCGAGATTGATAAATGTTATTTTGAAAATACGATAGGACCTGAACTTCTTGCGAGAACCTGCAGAAAGCATGGAATAAAACTAATGTCTTTCAGCTCTGATCTGGTTTTCGATGGAGAAAAAAAAGATCCCTATCTGGAATCAGATGTGGTGAGGCCATTGAATGTATATGGAATGAGTAAAGCAAAAAAGGAAGAACTTGTATTACAAGCGGACCCATCTTCGCTAATCATCAGAACGAGTGCCTTTTTTAGTCCATGGGATGAATACAATTTCGTAAGCAATGTACTCAGTTCATTAAATTCAGATCAAAGATATACCGCCGTGAATGATGTAACCATCTCTCCTACGTTTGTTCCTGATCTTGTAAATGCGTCACTGGACCTCCTTATCGATGATGAAAGAGACGTATGGCACCTGGCAAATGAGGGAGAAGTAACCTGGAGTGATCTGGCTGTGGAGGTAGCACAGCGTGCAGGATTTAGTTCAAGCCTTATCATTGCTGAACCATTGAAGAATATGAACTGGAGAGCGCAACGACCTTCCTATAGTGTGTTGAAAAGTGAAAAGGGATGCTTGCTGCCTTCGCTCGAAAATGCATTGAAAAGATATTTTGAACAAAAACGAAATTGGAGACTCGCTGAAGCAGTATAACCATTTACAGCCATGCTATTAGTAATTCAAAATTCCGAATTGACTTCTTGTAACAGATAAATGTTTATTTTTTTCTATCTGAGTAAAGTGGCCATCTGATAAAAACCTGAGTATTGGTTGCGTTTTTTTGCCCCTTTTTTTCGATCAAGGGCTGCAGGTAAAAATCAAACCTGATTCCTGCTTGCCATTGGGGAGTTTTGTACATTAATTGTACCCCCGTTCCTAGTTGAAATTTTGTAAAACCTGCCCAGGCGCTGTCATTTAAAGTGTAATTATTCTCATAAATGACTGAAGGGACCCCTGTTGACGCATTTATCTTCTCTCCTTTCATAAAGGCCACACCTGTGCGCCAGAAGTTTCCTTGCATATGTCCTCCCATCCACCATTTTTCTTTGACATTATAATCAAAATCGATTCCGGCAGTTGTGCCAAAAACTTTATGAAGGGTTCTGGATTCTATAATGAAATCGGAGCCGTTGGTTGTATTGGTTATAGCAAAAGGCTTATTTGATAAAACGGAAGTAGCAAAAGGATTCACCTGCAATGTGAACAGGCTTCTTTCTGCCTGAAGGCTTACCCATATACCGGGTAATAATACGCGATATGGTTGTGAAGTTCCATTGGGTCCTGCAAAATATCTGTATGAGCTGTTTATTGGTAATTGAAAACTCCAAAGTAAACCTGCCTGCATGATCTTCTCATCAGGGGCTTCCTCTTTTTCACTTGCTGTTGCATTGATTTTAGCTTTAGCAACACTGTCTGGTTTCATTATATCAACAGTAGAGTTTTGTATGTAGCCTGTATCGATATTATTTTTTGATATATCGTCTTTTTCTAAATAATCTGGCCTTTTGGATACTGATTCTGAATGCTGCATAGGTTTTGATTTTTTACCCCTGGAAGGATTCAGGCGGTTATTTTGCCGACTGGATGTTGGTACTTTTTCTTTCCTGAACAGATCGGCATGTTGCTTGGATACGCTGATATCATTTTTAGTTAATCTATCGACCGGCAGATCAACCGTTTGTTGTTTGTCCCCTACCCTTTGTGAGAGTTTTCTTTCCGTTAACGTATTTTTTTCATTCTTACCTGGTGTATTATCAATTTGTTTTTGCAGTATTTTTTTAGTTGTGCTTTTCCTGGAAACGGAATGATTGGTTTGCAACAGCCACCATCCCGCACCAAATAGAATAAATAAAAAAGTAAAGAGGTAAAACCATTTCCATACAATGACTGGTCGCTGTTTTTCTTTTTTATTTAGCCTCCCCTGCATATTCTCCCAAGCCAAATCCGACGAAGGGATATCAATAGAAAGATCATCTTCTAAAAATATATTATGTATTTTCTTCTTATTCACGATTCATCATTTTAGCAATAATGATTTTTCATAATGGATTTTAATCTGATCCTGGTTTCACTAAGGTGCCATTTGATGGTGCCTGCACTCAGCTTCAATATTTCGGAGATTTCTTTTATGGGAAATCCTTCCATATAATACAAAACACATACGACGCGAGTTGCCGGAGGTAGTACATCTAAAAGTGTATAAATATCTTTCCATTCTAAAGCCTCAAAGGGGCTTCCTTCTATAGAATTCTCTATACGTTCATTTATTTCTATAAAAGGTAGTTGCGGGTTTAGTTTTAATTTGTCCAGAACGGTATTCCGTACGATGGTATATACCCAGTTAAAAAATTCACCTTTCTCGTGTCGGAAGAAGCCGATTTTTGTAAACACTTTCAACATTCCATCATTCAAGCATTCCAATGCTTCATGGTTGTTGGGAAAAAAACGCTTGCACAAAAGAAACAAGGCAGGATAAAACTTTTTATAAAGCTTTTCCTGCGCCAGTCTGTTTTGATTGGCACAATCCTTTATCAGTTGGTGCAGCTCTTCCAATCTTACTTTAGTACAGTTGTGATTGTATAATTACGAACACCCTTCATCAAAAACTCATTTGTAATAAAAAGTAGATTTTCTGTTTTCATTTACTACGGTTGGAGGACTAAAGTAGGTAACAGTTACTGGCTTATTATCGGAACGGTAAGAATAAACCGCCGTATTGTCGTAATTCTCACCGGTTATTGGAATGTAAACATTTTGCTTTAGTACATTCCCGGGTGACATATCGAACCAATTATTCAGGAAAACATACTCATTGGCATATACAGGGTTTATTTTATTATCGTACTCGAAACGATATCTGATATTTAAAGCGTAACTGCCATTTGACGGTGTAAATTGTTCCAGTTGCGTTAAGTTCCTCTTTTCATCAAACACCCACAGGCTAAAACCTGAAGAGATTAGCAACTCTCCTCCCTGATGAATGCCCCAGGGTAAATAATGAATGGTGGTTTTCTTAATTTGATCATTGCTATCATATTCATAAACCATACTGTCTATTGATGTTTTATTTCCGGACCGCGCTATTCTTTTTATATGACTGATATTTCTTTTTATATGACTGATATTGCGGGAGATTTCATTTTGATAAACTACCTGAGCAATACTCGTATCAATGGCTGGTCCTTCCTGCGTTTCGTTAGGAACGCCATTCATCAGTCGTTTTGATCTGATTTCAATTGTAATGAACCTGCCTTTGCTGTCACGAATGATTTGTCTTTCTGAAAATCTTGTTTTATTTCCGATTACAGAAGTGATAACGGAACGTATTAATTTTTTTTCAGTATTATATTCGAATTCGGTAATAGTTGTACCAACACCAGGTACTCCGGGTGTACTGCTTTCATCCACTCTTTTAATCAGTAAACTGCCCGTGTCATTTATATTCCCACTGCCCGTGTCATTTATATTCCCAGATTCCAATACAATGTCGGATTCCCGCTGACAGCTTACTATTAGAATAAATGAAATAGTAATAAGAAGATAATTTTTATGCATGAGTCTTGATATATGGGTATAAACGATAACTCTGAAAAGCTTTCCTAAGTATGAACGGTTCACACAAGTCTGAAGGTTGGGTAAAATAATTAAAATTGAAAAGTATATACTCGCTGGAATTGTTGGGAAAGCTTCATTATTCTATCCGGAAATGCGGGTTATATTATTACTGCCACCTGAATTACGAACTCCAAACTTCAAACTCCTTTCAAATAATTTGTAATTGCTTGTGCAGTTTCATCCGGGTGGCTCATATGAGGACAATGACCCATTGCTTTCAGAACAGTCATTTTACTGGATGGTATATTGTCGTGAACATATTTCCCAACCGGCAGTGGTGCAATCAGGTCCTCCGAACTTTGAAGAATAAGTGTGGGCGTTTTTAATTTTGGCAGGTCATTGCGGTTGTCAGAAAAAAAAGTTGCCTCTGCGAATTCCCTGATGATAACAGGGTCGGCTGCACAAAAACTTTCCGTTAATTCTTCCGTTAATTCGGGTCTTCCAGGATTTCTCATTACTTTAGGAGCCAACATGTTTGCCCAAAGAAAATTATTTTTTTCCATTGCTGCCATAAGATCATTCATCTCATCTTTCTCGAATCCTCCGAAATATTCACCCTCGTTAATATATTTTGGAGAAGGCCCTATCAGGATCAAATTATTAAAAATTTCAGGTTGCTGAATTGCAGCAAGTACACCGATCATCGTACTGACGGAATGACCGACAAATATGATATCCTTCAGTGATAAGGCATGACATATCTCCAGCACGTCCTGTGCGTAACCGGTCAGGTTACTATATCGTTCTTTATCGTAGGATTTGACATCAGATTTTCCTGAGCCAACGTAATCGAATAGTATTAGTTGATAATCCTGTAAGAATGCGGGTGTTAGAAATCGCCACATTATTTGATCACAACCGAAGCCATGAGCAAATACCATTGCCTGCGTACCTTTCCCGGATACGTGTACGTTATTCCTGACAAGAACACGTTCGTTGTTAACCATTAGAAATTAAATGAACCTCATAAAAATTATTCAAAAAGTGTCTTTATATTGACACTATAGCAATCTAATAAGCTGCAAATCTGATGAGCAGCATCAACAATCTGATGTAGTAGAACCAAAATGCAGGATCGCTGTTAGTTATACCTCTTCCTTAACGTTCCGACCGTACTCTTCTATGAGTTTTTTCTGGAGCTCAAAAGGAACAGGGGCGTATTCCCGAAAGGTCATTTTGAACCTGGCACGTCCCTGTGTAATAGACCTCAGGGAAGAACAATAATCATGCATTTCAACCAAAGGAGCTTTCGCTACGATCTTAGAGAAATGTCCTTCTGCATCCATCCCTTCCACGATGGCTCTTCTTGTTTGTAAATCTCCAATGACCGCACCGGTAAGGTCATCAGGGCTAAGAACTTCCACCTGGTAAATAGGTTCCAGAATTTGAGGGTCTGCCTGCTGAAATGCCTGCTTGAAAGCTTTCATGCCTGCAATTTTGAAAGAAATATCATTCGAATCAACAGGATGCATCTTACCATCATACACACTTACCCTTACATCTCGTACGTAGGATCCGGTAAGCGGACCTTCCTGCATTTTTTCCATCACACCTTTTAGGATAGAAGGAATAAATCGCGTATCGATCGCGCCACCCACAATACAATTATAATAAACAAGTTTACCCCCCCAATCGAGCGGATATTGATCCCTAACCCGGACGTTTAATCCTTTGGGATCCGACATTCCGTCCACCCAGGGTTCAATTCGCATGTACACTTCTCCGAACTGACCTGCACCCCCGGATTGTTTTTTGTGTCTGTAATTTGCTTCTGCAGATTGGCGTATGGTTTCCCTGTAAGGGATGCGGGGTTTTACAAATTTCACTTCGATGGGAAAATTGTGCTCGATCTTCCATTTGATAACCGCCAGGTGCATATCCCCCTGGCAATGGATAAGCGTTTGTCTCAATTCAGGAGAAAACTCAATGATAACAGTAGGATCTTCTTCTTTAAGTTGATGCAATGCAACGGAAAGTTTTTCTTCTTCTCCCTTGAGTACAGATTCAATTGCCATCGTCATATTCGGCGAAGGGAATTCGATGGGATGTAATTCTATATTTTTACCACGCTCGTGAAGGGTATTGTTGATATGCGTATTTTTCAGTTTCAATGTGGCGCCAATATCTCCGGCCACCAGTTCATTTACATTTGTTCTTTTGCCTCCTTCAATAATAAACAACTGGTTTAATTTTTCTGAAACGCCCGTTGTTTCATTGACCAGTTCCATCCCGGAACGAATGGTACCGGAATAAACTTTAAAATAGGATAATTCACCAATGTGCATTTCAGTAACTGTTTTGTAAATAAAAATGCAGGCAGGTCCTTTTGCATGGCAGGGTAAATCATTACCGCGGCGGGTTTTCTGAGGAGGCATTTCATTTGCACTCGGACAAACGTTGTCAATGAATCCCATCAGCCTGCCACTACCCATATTTCTTTCTGCTGATAAACAAAACAAAGGAAAAAGGTCGTGATTGATCATTGCTTTTTTCAATCCTGCTTTCATTTCATCTTCATCGAGCTCACCTTTATCAAAATATTTTTCCATCAGCCCTTCATCGTTGCTGGCAATTGCGTCCACCAGTTCTTTATGAAGCATTTCGGCTTTTTCTTTTTCATTTTCAGGGATCTGACATTTTTCGGGTTTTCCGCCTGTATCCCGGAATTTATACATCGTCATTCTCAATACATCTATGATGCAGTGAAATCCGGACCCTTGTTGTAAAGGATACTGTACCACCACTACATTATTTCCAAAATGACTTTTTGCTTCCAGGATGGTGCGGTCAAAATCAGCATTGTCATCATCCAGTTTATTTACTGCAAAGATGGTAGGAGTCTTAAACTTTTCAGTGTATTGCCAGATAATATCGGCACCTACCTCTACACCAGACACCGCATTCAAAAGAATCACCCCTGTATCCGCCACCCGTAATGCTGCTATCACTTCTCCGACGAAGTCGTCGTATCCAGGGGTATCAATAATGTTGATCTTATAGCCCTTCCATTTCGTGTGCAACAATTTGGAAAAAATAGAATTACCGCGCTCTTTCTCCAGTTCATGGGAGTCACCTACCGTCGTTCTTTCATCAATTCTTCCTCGCCGGCTAATCAGACCGGCCTCAAACAACATGCATTCCGCTAGTGTGGTCTTGCCTGAACCGGCATGGCCAAGCAAAACAATGTTTTTGACATGTGAGGTATCAAATTCAGGCATGGAAAATTATTTTAAGGTTACTTGAATATGATTTTCACTGCCAATGTGTTTGGCAGCATTGAACGGGAGTACGGAAGGGTGTGGCGAAAATTCAGGATAAATCAAATAATCAGCTCACGCGTTGCATAAACTGTCTAAATTCTTCTCTCAGATCCCCCAGCGTGGTTTGCAAACTTTCATATTGATCAAAAAGATTTTCGTGATGAGCGAGTAAATTTTCGGGTATATGCCCGTTGCTATCTGCTTTTTCGTGTACAATCCGGCGATCGTGGGTTTTGATCGCTTGCTTGACATCGTGAATGTTGATCAGCTGAATGTGAAACTGGTTGTGTAAATGTTCGATTTCCTGGAGAATTTCTTTTTGTGTCTGGCGACCTGCAACTTCCTCTAATTTTATTTTGGAGGATTGTAATTCTTCGCGATGAGAACGTAAAGAATTTCTCCAGGTGTTGCATTCGCCGGAGAGCTGTGAGACTTCTGTTGTAACCATTGGGAAAAATTTTAATGATTAAATAAAGAGCGTGGTTTCCCAGGGGTGCGAATTAAGCTATCCTAATTTAAGAAAGTTTTCTCGTAAACAAAACATGGTAATAATTTAATTATCCCTTATTTTTTACCCGACATGGGGAAAAGGAATTATATTAATGAATATGCTTATAAAATGGCTTACAGCCAAAGTCCATTGCGCCCGCAAAAACCAAAAGGACGCACTTTACGGCGTCCTTTTGGTTGAAAGATCAATATGTTGTCAATAATTTATCTAATTCATCATTGATTGGAATTTTCATTATTGCACCACAACAGGTATCACCACCAACTTGTTATCCATTTTCAATTCAATAAAGTAATGTCCTTTTGCAAGCGCATTCATCCGAAGATAATTCACCTGCTGATCGATTTTTGTCTGGAGCATCCGCTTTCCATATCTGTCGATTACCGTAACGCTGACAGGTTTTTCCGGTTTAACATCAAGTAAAATATTGATTAATCCCGGAGTAGGATTCGGACTGATGTTAATGCTGATACCGTTCAATTCAGTTCCGTTATTATTTCTCGGAATGAACAAATGGGGGAGTGATTCATTTTCGCATCCGCGTGAATTACGAATTTTCACCGAATACTGACCCATTTGCTTTGCACGGTAACTTCTTGTTGTGGCACCCTGAATCACCTGCTGATCCCTATACCACTGATAAAATTCTGAAGGAGTTGATTTCAGGGTATTTCCATCCTGCGTTATAACTGGTCGTCTTAAACTATCCACGTGGATGATGATATCATCTTTCACCGTGACCATGCATTTTGTTACTGTTACGGTATAGGTAGTGGTAAATCCCGGATTTACGATAGGATTTCTAATGGTATCGTTATTGATGGCAGTTTGAGGGTTCCATAAATACACCGCATTATCTACTCCCGCTTCTAATTGTACAACACTTCCCTTACAGATAGTCAGATCAGTTCCAAGATTTACAGAAGGGATTACGTTTTCAATATACAGTCTTTTCGTTTTGCTGATGATCACACCATTGGCTGCGGTTATGATCAGTCGGACATTAAATGAATCGGATCGTGTATAGCTATGTGTCGGATGTTGCTGGATCGATGTTTTACCATCTCCAAAGTCCCAATGCCATTCTGAGATAGCACCACCACAACGCACCAGGCTACTGTCAGTAAATTGAACTATTACAGGCAAACACTTGGAAGTTATTCTATAACCGAAATTCGCTGTTACAGGAAAAGTATTTTTTACATTGATTGTATCGAATGCAACACAACCGCTTTTTTCTACACGTACCCAGTAATTGCCAGGATCAGTTACCTCAATTGTTTTGCTCGCCTCTCCGGTATTCCATAAGTACATACTTCCGGGATTACCACCATCCAGCCTCAGCGTATTACCATAACAAATGGTTGTATCATTTCCCAGATTGCTGGTGAATTTTGCTGAAGAGACAATCACGTTTTTACTTTTAGTAATGATGCTTCCATCTGTTGAAGTAATAGTCAACCGAACGATATAAGTTCCATTAGTAAGATAATTATGCGTAGGATGTTGTTGAGTAGATAAAATACCGTCGCCGAAATCCCATTTCCAACTGTTAATGCTGGTACCGCATACTTTTGAACTATCGGTAAACTTTACAACAATTGGCAAACAAAGGGTTTGATAAGTATACCCAAATGCCGGGGTCAACGCAGGATTCATGAAAACCCTGATGGTATCAGAACTGACACAATTATTTTTTGTAACAGCCACCCAATATTTTCCCGGGAGATTAACAGCAATAGATTGAGTTGTTTCACCTGTATTCCAGGTATAGGTAGCCCCGCTAACACCTGCGTTCAATTGTAAGTTGCTGCCCTCGCAAAAGGCTGTGTCATTACCCAGTTGTACCAACGGTGAACTGACAACGACTGTGATCGGTTGGGTTTTGGATGTGATGAAACCATCCATCGTGGTAACGGTGAGTTTAACATTGTAAATTCCTGCTGCTGTATAATTTGCAAGCGGATTTTGTAAGGTGGAAGTATTGCCATCCCCAAATTCCCATAGCCATTGATTGATTGTAATTCCCGCACAACTTGTCGACTGATCGGTGAATTGTACATCCACTGGGGCACAGCCCTGTTGTACCTGGTAGGTAAATTGTGGTGTAGCTGGTGTAGCTGTTGAAATGATGATGGTATCAGATGAACTACAAGTACCGTTATTACTCACCACCACCCAATAAGTTCCGGGATTTGTTGCCAGTATATCAGGAGAAGTTTCTCCAGTATTCCACAAATACGAAGCATCTGCAACTCCTGACTTAAGTAATAAAGAGCTTCCGTTACAAATGGATGTATCAGCACCTAGTGACACGTTTGGCACTGCCGAATTAATTATTACCTCTTGTTGTACATTGGTGATACCTCCGAAATTATCTTTTATTGTAAGTTGTGCCAGGTATGTACCATTTTCACTATATGTGTGCTGAGGATTTTGTTGCGTGGATGTTGCACCATCACCAAAATCCCAATTCCATTCTACAATACTTCCCTGACAGGTTTGTGAAAGATCTATAAAGCTTACCATGGTAGGAAGACAACCTGGTTCCTGTTGAAACGCAAAGTTCGCATATAGTGGTGCGTTAGTATAAGCTAATATGGTATCATAAGATGTACATCCATTGTTTGTAATGGCAACCGTGTATTCACCTGCCCAGAAAATGTCGATCTGCTGCGACATATCTCCTGTATTCCAGAGATAAGTTGCACCAGGATTTCCTGCATCCAATGTGATGGAATTACCGAAACAAAAAGTTGTGTCCCCTCCTAACTGACTGGCCGGAGGAGCGGTAACATTAATATAGTTCATTCGCGTTACACTGTCTTTCCATCCAGATTGAGAAGTGACAACAAGTCTTACACTATATAAGCCTGCAGTATTGTAAATATGTGTTGGATTCTGAAGAGAAGAAATATTGCCATCTCCAAAATACCATGTATAACTGATGATTGTATCAGGGAGGGGGTCGTTAGATGCGTCAGCAAAATTTACGGACAAGGAAGGACATCCGCTCGTTATGTTAGAAGTAAAATCAGCGTAAGCGAGTTGATCCTTGGGAGAATTACCAAAAAGGATCGAAGGAAGGACGCAAAAAATGAAAATACAGAAATGTATAGTTGCTTTCATAGGATGGGTTTGGACTTGGAATGGTAACGCAAACGTGGAAGTAAAAATTATAATACTCCCATTATCTTTACACTTACTCCAACTTACAAAATAAGCATAGTCTTTTATAAATCAAAGTGATCAGCCAACATTCCATACAACAGATACTCAATAGAATAGATATCATTGAAATAATTGGTGGATTCGTAAAACTCAGGAAACGGGGGATAAATTATATCGGACTTTGCCCATTTCACAACGAAAAAACCCCCTCTTTTACCGTGTCTCCTACTAAGGAGATTTACAAATGTTTTGGTTGTGGCAGAAGTGGCAATACCATCAGCTTCCTGATGGAGCATGAGAAATATTCGTATGCCGATTCACTTCGATGGCTCGCTGCTAAATACAATGTGCAATTGGAGGAAACAGAGAAAACTCCTGAGCAGAAACAGTTGCAGCAGGTAGCAGACAGCCTGTACATCCTAAACAATTTTGGAGCAAAATACTTCTCATCCATACTTTTCGAACACGAGGAAGGTCAGTCTGTAGGCTTAACCTATCTAAAAGAAAGAGGATACCGTGAAGAGATCATCCAAAAATTCCAGCTCGGATATTGTTTGTCGGAAAGGGATGCATTCGCCAAAACTGCTCTGGCTACACAGTACTCAATCGAAAACCTTCAAAAGTCAGGACTTGTAGTTTTGCGGGATGGTCGCCCGGTCGATAACTACAGAGGTCGTATAATTTTCCCTGTACACCATCAAACCGGTAAGATTATTGGTTTCGGGGCCCGTATTCTTGCCAGGAATGACAAGGCGCCTAAATACATTAATACTCCCGAAAATGAATTGTATGTAAAAGGCAAAATACTATATGGCACCTGGTTCGCGAGACAGGCAGTAGACAGGCAGGATGAATGTTTGCTGGTGGAAGGTTATACAGATGTCATATCACTTCACCAGGCGGGAATTGAGAATGTCGTGGCTTCAGGGGGTACTTCCCTTACCATCGATCAGTTAAGACTGATCAAAAAGTATACAAACAACCTCACTATTATTTATGATGGTGATGCCGCCGGAGTGAAGGCGGCTTTGAGAGGATTAGATCTGGCATTGGAGGAAAGTCTGCAGGTGAAACTTGTATTGATCCCGGAAAACGAAGACCCTGACAGTTATGTAAATAAAGTGGGTGCTACTAAATTCCGTGAGTTCATACATGCCAATAAAAAAGATTTCATCCTTTTTCAGTTGGAAGTTCTATTAAAAGAAGCTGGGAATGATTCGAACCGGAAAGCCGCGGCTGTAAACCAGATAGCGGAAACCATTGCAAAGATCAATAAGGCGGAAGACTTTACCCGGCAGCAGGATTATATTCGCAAATCTGCGGAATTACTCAAAATAGACGAGAATGGATTTACCACGCTTGTCAATAAATATATCCGGGATAAAATAACCAGGCAGGAAAGTAAAACTCAAACCGAATCACAGGTATTTCCGAATGCGCAGGCAGAAATTAATGAGGAAACAGTTGAATTATTACAGAAAGACGCATTACAGGAAAGAGGATTGGTAAGATGTCTGATGGAATTTGGTTTGAAAACCTGGGATGAAACAAAAAGAGTGGCAGATTTTATACTGGATGAAACAGAAGCTCAAACCCTTGTTGAAGACCTTAGTTTGCTTCAGGTAATAGAAAAATTCAAACAATGGTATGAGGAAGGCAAAGAACCAACAATCAAAAATTTTTTGTATGATGAGAATCAGGAAATGAGTCGGTATGTTGTGAAAATACTGGACTTTCCTTATGAACTAAGTCTGAACTGGAAAGATCATTTTGAAGGGAAAATTCTTACCAAAGAAGAACTCTACAAAGAAGAAATTACATCTACCGTTAATTACCTTAAGCTTCGGAAAGTAAAGAGAATGATTGAGGAAAATCAGCATGACCTGCAACATACACATACCTCCGATCAGCAACTGATGTTACTTAAAACACATCACCATTTGAAGCAGTTGGAAACCGAGCTGGTACGGCAGGCGGGGACAGTGATCTTGAAATGAATTTAAACACATAGGCACATTAGGGACATAGGTTTTTCTATGTGTTTACCTATGTCCCTAATGTGCCTATGTGTTTAAATTACTTCTCCCCCGGATGTTTCTTCCCCGCAATCAGTTTATCAATCGCAAGTTCCAACCTGCGAGAACGGGTTTCTTCCTTTTTTGCACCTGTGATCCAGGTGACGTATTCATTTTTGTTTATAGAAGAAAGGGTTTCGAAAAAGTGAGAGGCAACTTTACTACGACGAAGTTGTTTAACAAAATCGGCGGGTGGAGTTACCAGGCGCTCTTCTACATCCAGCGAGGCAAGAATCCCTAATGTGTTTACAGAAGAATTAGAAAGTGGAGGAGTAGTTTGTTTTCTGTTAAAACGGATTGCCATCCAGACGTGATCAAGCGCTACCTGGTGTACGCTTTCAAAACCAGCGCTGCGGAGTCCGTCCCAACTACAATCCCTGCAAAGGGTGGTTGCGATTTTTGAAGTTGCTTTCGGATATGCGATCCAGAATTTACCATCCTGGTGAAGCGCAGGAAGCACTTCATTGAGAATTCCACTCAATTGACATTCATTAACCGCAAAGACAAGAGCGAAATCTATCTTGCGGCTTTTTAAAAGAGGGGTTACGTTTTTTGCAAATGCGAGCTTGGTGAACTGTTTTTCTATTGAGGAAGGAAGACCCTGAATCAGGAGATTCCTCTCTTCCTGTAGCTGAAGCTTTTCCAATAAATTTTGCAGCATGCCGTTAGATGGTTTTTTTAATGTGCGTTAGGAATAGTATTTGGCTACGGGATGGCGAAATTAAAAAATATCAGCCGGAGTGCGAAAAATATATACAAAAAGAAACCCTCATCGCCATATTATAAGGAGATGAGGGTTAAAATCCATTATCAAAACTTATTTAATTTCTTCTGGTCGCTTTTCTGGGTGTCGTGTTCATTGGTTTATAATATCTCAACGCTTCAGGCATCAATTGTCTGAGTTTTTCAATACGACTTTGTTCTGATGGGTGTGTGCTCAAGAATTCGGGAGGCTTTTGACCATTGCTCATCGCTTCCATACGTTCCCATAAAGGGATGGCTTCCTGAGGATTGTACCCTGACATGGCTGTAAAGATCAAACCAAATCTGTCGGCTTCCAATTCCTGTTTCCTGGAATTTGGTAATAAAACACCTATGGTTGCACCGGGTCCATATACATTGTTGAATATAGAATTGATCCGGCTATTCCCCTGCGTTAATGCACCACCCGCTACGCCGATGCCTTGCGCAAGCATAGCCTGGCTCATTCGCTCATTACCATGTTTTGCAATGGCATGGGTGATCTCGTGACCTATTACAACTGCAAGAGCTGCTTCATTCTGGGTTACGGGTAACAATCCAGTATATACGACGATCTTTCCGCCGGGCATACACCAGGCATTCACGGCCTTATCATCTACCAGATTATATTCCCACTGAAAACCTTCAAGTTCTTTCGCAAGTCCCTTTTGAGTATAATATTGAGTAATGGCAGAAACAAGACGCTGACCCACACGTCGCACCATTTCCGCATCACGGCTGGAGGTGCTGCTGACCACTTTGTTTTGATTCAGAAACTGCCTGTATTCCTGTGAGGCCATTGATTGTAATTCCGTTTCTGACAACAGGGCAAGCTGATTTCTTCCTGTGATTGCATTCTTTGAACAGGATGCTAACAAAGAGATGCATGTAAGTGCTATAAATACTTTTTTCATGTACGTAATTTTTTATACAGACTAAAGACAATGATTATACCAACAGTAATAAGAAATCATGCCTTACCATTGAGGAGTAATGCTTTAACAAAACAAATTGATCGGTAAAATGTGTATTATTTATCCAGGCGTCTGCGCTCCCGGCGCCTGTCCCTGTGGCGAAGAATTGGCACTTTACTTTCACTTCCCCGCAGGAGCCGGGTAATATTTTTCTGGTGTGTAAGAATTACCATTAATGCCACTGCGATCGCGAAAGCTCTGTACAATGGTTCTCGTTCATTAAAGATGAAGAGAATAAAAACGGCAAATGCAATACTGGCTAATATGGAACTCAGAGATACGAATCGGGTTAAATAAAGAACCAAAATAAATACTGCTACGCAACATACAGCCACCAGAGGTTGAATGGCTAATACCATTCCGAATAATGTTGCTATCCCTTTACCACCTCTGAAGCCCGCCCATATGGGGAAGATGTGCCCCAGCACCGCAGCTAAACCTAAACCCACCATTAGATTGGTACGATCCCATTCGCTGGAGATATAAAACGGAAGAATGATATACAAACACGTGGCGCAAAAACCTTTTATGACATCGCACATCATGACCAGCGTACCCCATTTATGACCCAATACGCGGAAGGTATTGGTAGCACCTGAATTGCCACTACCGTAATCTCGTATGTCAACGCCAAAGAAACCTTTACTGAGCCAGACCGCCGTTGGAATCGACCCAATGAGATACGCTAATACAATGAGTAAAAATTCTTTCAAAGAAGTTGGTTGAATAAAGTTGGAAATTCAAAAATACGCAAAAACCCTTACTGATCCTGATTTGTAATGCTAAAAGCCTGCCCACTTTTGCAGGTTAAAGCAATCCAGTCATTTAGCTCTACAACGTCTATGATAGTCAATTCTGTAGTACTAATCATGATTTCGATATCCTTCCTGTCAGATTGCAATAAACCGCTCAAAATTAGAACGCCATCATTTTCTAAATGTTGTGCGATTGAAGTGAGTTGCTGTTTTATTACATGTTTGTTAATGTTAGCCAGTATTACATCAAAATTTTCATTCATCTCCAGTGACCCCCCTAATTGCAGCAGGATCTTCTTACATGCATTCGCGCTGATATTTTCCTTTGCATTTTCGATACTCCAGTCATCGTTATCAATAGCCAAAACGGATGTTGCACCGCATTTTTCTGCAAGGATGGCCAAGATCCCGGTACCCGTTCCAAAGTCCAGCACTCTTTTGTTTTTCAGATCCAAAGAACGCATGATCGTTACCATCAAAAAAGTAGTAGCGTGATGCCCGGTCCCAAAACTCATCTTAGGAGTAATGATGATGTCATGAATTGCATTCGAACCAGGTGGATGAAAGGATGCCCGGATGCTGCAAAAATTGTCGATGGTAACAGGCTCAAAACTTTTTTCCCATTCTTCATTCCAGTTTGCTGGTAGGATCGTTTGTATTGTATAACCAAGGGAATGCTGTTTTGCAATGACCTTTAGTAATGGTTCAACAAAATTATCTGCAGGAATAAATGCTGATAATCCGATAGGAGACTGTTCGAAAGCTTCAAAACCAATTTCATTCAATTCGGCCACAATTATATCCTGCAGATCCGGGGAGATGTTCGTGAATTGTATGGAAATGGTTGCCTGCATGAAGGATTTAAATATTTCAAATAGAACGGGGTCGGCTACGCCAGACCCCGCTTAGACCAATATAGATCGGGGATCGGCTATGTATGACCTCGCCTGGACAATGACGAGGCTAACGCTGAAAAATGTTGCCGGATCCTTTAACAAACATTTCAATTTTTACAAAAAAATTGTTGGATACCTTGTTTCAAAGATGCATACATTTTTTACAGCGGTTTTGTTGTTGCTGATTTCTACGTTTGTTTCTGCTCAGGATATCTCCCATCAACTGGATAATTATTTATCTCACAAGAAAAAGAAAAATATTTTTAATGGAACTGCCCTGGTAGTATACAGAGGCCGTATCCTTCTGTACAAAGGATATGGCTATAAAAATATAACCAGCAAATCATATAATGATACGGGCACCTTTTACCGCATTGGTTCGCTTTCAAAACCCTTTACAGCAACTGGGATTTTGATGCTGGCAGAACAGAAAGAATTAACATTGAAAGATTCCCTCTCTGCATTCCTTTCAGGATATCCACGCGGTGATTCCATTACCATCGAACATTTGCTTACTCATAGCTCCGGTATAAAAGAATACCTGGAAATAAAAACCATTCAGGTGCTTCCTGATTCCGCACCGCCCATATCCATCGAAAGATTAATCGATCATTTCAAAGATCACCCCCTAAAAAATCGTCCCGGAGAAAAATTTTCTTACTCCAATTCAAATTATATCCTGTTATCAGCAATCATAGAAAAAATTACCGGTAAGAAATTCGAGGATGTGATACGCCAAACAATTTTTGAACCCTTATCAATGCATCATTCAGGTTTTGATTTCAAACACGTGTCAGATACAAATAAATCCACCGGTCATGTAAGCATTAAAAAAAGAATTCTTATTCCGGAGGATTTTGATTCAACGTATGCACCCGGTTGTGGCTCCATGTATTCAACTGCCATGGACCTGTATCAATGGTACAAAGGATTGTACAATGGAAAAGTTATGACAGAAAGTACGAGGGAACAAGCATTCGTGCGCCGCTTCGCTAATTATGGGTATGGATGGTTCAATGAAAAAAAACAGGGAAGAAAATGTATTTCCCATGCGGGTGGCGTTCCGGGTTTTCTCGCCAACATGCAATTTTACCCGGAGGAGGATCTCTGTATCATATTGCTTAGTAATAGTAGTGAACGGGATATTTTTACAGATAGCGATAAAATAGCCGCGATAGTATTGCGAGCGCAATGAAGCTTCTTACTCCGTGTTCTGCGGCCGTTGCCCTTCCGGTTTTGGCATCAATGCCTTTCTGCTTAATTTAAATTTACCGGTTTTCTGGTCAACACCAATTAATTTTACTTTAACCATATCCCCTTCATTCAACACACCTTCAATAGTGTCCAGACGTTTCCAGGAAATTTCACTTATATGTAACAATCCCTGCTTGCCTGGCAAAAATTCAACAAAAGCTCCATACGGCATTACCGATTTTACAGTTGATTCATATACTTCTCCAACTTCCGGTACGGATACAATTCCTTTGATCCATGCGACCGCTTTTTCTAAACCTTCTTTTGCAGGACTGAACACGCTCACCTCACCACGGTTATCAACTTCTTCAATGTTGATCGTTGTTTTTGTTTCACGCTGGATTTCTTGAATCACTTTACCCTGAGGCCCGATCACCGCACCGATAAATTCTTTGTCGATGATCAGCTTTTCCATGCGCGGAGCATGTGGCTTCACTTCTACCCTTGCTGCAGGCATTGCGGCATACATCGCTTCAACGATTTGCAACCTTCCCCTCTTAGCCTGTTCAAGCGCCTGACGCATTGTATCCATACTCAACCCATCGACCTTAATATCCATCTGTACTCCGCAGATCCCGTCGCGTGTGCCCGTTACTTTGAAGTCCATATCCCCCAGATGGTCTTCATCACCCAAAATATCGGTAAGGATCGCATTCTTTCCATCTGAACGCGTGATCAGACCCATTGCAACACCACTGACGTGCTTCGGAAAAGGAACGCCGGCATCCATAAGTGCAAGTGATCCTGCACAAACGGTGGCCATCGAAGAAGATCCATTTGATTCCAGCACATCACTCACAATCCGAACGGTGTACGGATAATCGCTTCCCGGCATCATCTTCTTTAAAGAGCGCATGGCAAGATTACCATGACCTACTTCCCTACGGCCAGGACCGCGTAAAAACTTTACTTCCCCGGTAGAAAAAGGCGGGAAATTATAATGAAGAATGAACTTACTGTATTCTGAAGTGGCAGCGCTTTCTACCAATAATTCATCTAAAGGAGTACCTAAAGTAACTGTTGTAAGAGACTGTGTTTCACCTCTTGTGAAGAGGGCTGAACCATGAGGGGAAGGCAGTACATCGACTTCCATGCTGAGCTCTCGAACTTCATCCAGCTTTCGTCCATCAAGACGAACGCTATCATCTATGATCATGCTGCGCACAACCTCCCATTTCAGGTCTTCAAAATATTTCTTCACGAGTTTTTTATCCTTGTCCGTAGCTTCTTCTCCGAGACTCTCCACCAATTCTTTTTTCAAGGCATCATATGCATCTGTGCGGACTGATTTGCTGGAACGTGATTTTGAAATTTGTAATATTTTCTCTCCGAAAGCCCGCGCTTTTTCCTGGAGTTCGGGCTTATTTTCGGGCTTAGTATAATCTCGTTTTTCTTTTGCGCCTGCTTTGTTCCTTAATTCCTGTTGCGCGCGTATCTGAATCCTGATTGCTTCATGACCCATTTCCAGCGCTTTGATAAGGTCTTCCTCACTGCACTCTTTTGCCTCACCTTCCACCATCATCAGGTTTTTTTCAGTGGCCGCGATGATAAAATCCATTTCAGCCTTTGCCATTTCAGACCTTGCAGGATTCACCACCATTTTCCCGTCAATCTTAGCTACCCTGACCTCAGAAATAATTTCCTTGATCGGAATATCCGACACCGCTAGTGCTGCAGAGGCTGCGAGACATGCCAGTGCATCCGGGATTACTTCCGCATCACTTGAAAGCAACGTAATGATCACCTGTACATCGCAGAGATAATCTTCCGGAAAAAGGGGACGCAGCGCGCGATCAATCAACCGGCTGATCAGTATTTCACCATCATTCAACCTTCCTTCCCGTTTGAAAAAAGAGCCGGGAATACGTCCGGCGGAAGCAAATTTTTCCATGTAGTCTACGCTCAATGGAAAAAAGTCCTGCCCTTCTTTCGGTTCTCTGTTGGCAACTACAGTTGCTAACATAATACTGTTTCCCTGGCGCACCGTTACAGCGCCATCAGCCTGTCTTGCCAGTTTGCCTGTTTCGATGGTAACCACCCGGCCACCACCTATATCGAATGTTACATTAATTGGTTTAGAAAGCATATTTAAATTCTATTTAAAATATTCGTAGAAGAAAATTCATGGGGTTTTTTTTATGTACGTAAGCAGCATCAGTAAGGTATTGACTAAACAACGATTCCCAACCTGTAAAAGTTGGGAATAAAAGCCGATGTTAAGGAGTGCATTACTTTCTGAGACCAAGTTTCTCAATCAGTGAGCGATAACCCTGGAGATTATGCCTGCTCAGGTAATTCAACAAACGTTTACGCTGGCCTACCAACTGCATCAGCCCTCTGTGGGTAGCAAAATCCTTTTTGTTTTTCTGGAGATGCTCAGAGATACTGTTGATGCGTTCTGTTAACAGTGCGATCTGTCCTTCTATAGACCCGGTATTTGCAGCTTTACCACCATATTCAGTGAAAATTGTTGAAACTTTTTCTTTACTTAAATAAGACATCTATTTTATTTTAAAACTTCCAAAAATTTATCTTCTTAATTTAGGCGGCGAAGGTAGGCAAAATTTGACATTTTTTCCTGACGGGGGGCTTATTTTTTCGGTTATTATAATCAAATTGATTGAATGTCATATCATTTCGGTATCGTCGGATGTGGTCGTATCGCTCATCGCCACGCAGAACAGGTAGAAAAGCATGGTGTGCTGGCGGCTGCTTGCGACATTGTTCCGGAGAAGGCTGCTTTCTTCGCTGACCGTTACAAAGCAAGCCCTTTTTTCGCGATTCAGGATATGCTTGCAAAAGCGTCCATTGATATAGTAATTATCTGTTCTCCAAACGGTCTTCATGCCGAACATGCCATTGATTGCCTGAGCGCGCATAAACATGTTTTATGTGAAAAACCCATGTGCATTCGTTCAACGGATGCGACAGCAATGATACGGACTGCCGATGATAGCGGCAGAAAATTATTCGTGGTAAAACAGAACCGCTATAATCCACCAGTTGTGTTTATCCGCCAATTATTGATGGAGAATAAACTGGGAAGCATTCATTCCTTTCAATTGAATTGTTTCTGGAACAGGGATGCTGAATATTATAAAACCGACTGGAAA
>Ga0180121_10000103_pt1 | contig 28857 bp, 26 predicted proteins | sample AntDrymUQ5402106_2_FD_129676 | JGI IMG/M metagenome (GOLD analysis project Ga0180121, IMG submission 129676) | Polar desert sand microbial communities from Dry Valleys, Antarctica - metaG UQ540 (21.06) (version 2) (version 2) | ecosystem: Environmental > Terrestrial > Soil > Desert | place...
CCGACGAGAAGCGCGCCGGCGATCACGATCGCCGCAGCCACAACGATCCTCACCAGGACCCGGAAGGCGTCGGCCTCCGAGCGGAAGGGGTTGCGCATCTCGGGCTCCGGCGCCTGCTCGCTCATCGCGAACGATCTTCGCAGGAGCTCCCCCCAGGGGGCGTGGGCCGGGGTAGGTTCCGGAGATGCGCGCACCCCTCTACGTCGCCGCGGCGGGGCTCGGCGCCGTCATCGCGGTACTCGGCGATGAGCCGAGCTGGCTCGCCGCGGTTGCCGCGCTGATCGTCTTCCCGCTCGCGGCCGCCGCGGCCGATCGCAGGTCCCGTCCCGGTCGCCGCCAGCGTCAGGCGCCGCTGCTCCCCGCCGGTCTCGCCGCCCTCGCGGGCGGCCTCCTCGTGGCGCTGCTGATTCGCCTCGCCCTCGCGGCTCCCGGTTGGATCACCGACTCCGCGGTTGCCTGCGGCGGCATCTCGACCGGCGCCCAGCGGCTGATCCTCTTCTCTGCGGCCGCCGTCTTCCTCCTCGCTGCGACGCCGGTCGTGATCACGCTGTTCGAGCTGGCCACACGGCTGCGCGCCGGTCGCCCCGAGGACGCCTCTGCGGTCCCCCTTCGCTTCTATCCGCTCGCCGTCGCGGCCTCTGGACTGGCGCTGATCGCGGCCGGATACGTGACGAACTGCTGAGCGGCCTAGAGGATGTAGACGCTGACGTAGACGATGATCCACATGACGTCGACGAAGTGCCAGTAGATGCCCGGCACCTCCACGCCCAGGTGGTCCTCCGCCTCAGTCCCGAAGTGGCCGCGCCACGCCCTGATGTTGGCGAAGCTGAGCAGCAGCAGCCCGACGAAGACGTGCGCGCCGTGGAGGCCGGTGAGCCCGTAGAAGATCGAGCCGAAGGCGCCGTCGCGGGCGCTGAAGCCGATGTGGACGTACTCGTTGATCTGGATGAAGAGGAAGGTGGCGCCGAGGAGCCAGGTGATCATCAGGCCCATCTTCATCGCGTTGCGGTTGCCCTTGCGGGCGCCCTCGAGGGCCCAGTGGACCGTGAAGGAGGAGGAGATCAGGATCGCGGTGTTGACCCCGGCGACGAGCTTCGGCAGCTCGAAGCCTTCGGGCGGCCAGACGGCGCCGACATTCGAGACCTCCCGGAGGAAGAAGTAGGAGGCGAAGAACGCCCCGAACAGCATTGTCTCCGAGACGATGAAGAGCAGGATCCCAAGGGTCTGGCGGTCGATCTTGGAGGACGCGTTGGCCTCCGGCGGGCCGTGATGGCCGTGGTCGGCGGACTGCCCTCCGCCGACCGCGATCGATGCGGACTCCATCAGCGCTCACCACCTTCCGGAGGGGCTGCCCCGACCGGCTCCGGCGTGCGCTGGGCCGAGGAGCTGTCGCCACCGGACTCGAAGTGCTCGACGGGCTTGTCCGTTATCACCGCGACCTGGTCGAGCAGTCCGGCCTCGATCCACCTGGACTTCCGGCCGGCGAAGGTCGAGATCAGGATGTCGTCGACGCGGTAGTGCTCGACCGCGTTGCTGATCGCGGCGAAGGGCTCGGGGCTCATCGGCTGCCCCGTCGCGTCGATGTCCTCGCGGTACAGCGAGGCCAGCGTCTCGGCCAGCCGGTCGCAGACCTCCTCCCGGGACGCGTCCCCCGAGCGGGGCGCAATGAAGGTGAAGCGATGGGGCCGCTCGCGATGGAGCTCGATCATGCGCGCGATCAGGTCGGGAGCATTGACGGTTTGAGTGGCGACGACGAGCGTGTGCGTGACGTCCCACCGCACGGCGTCGTCCTCGATGCGGACCGGGATGTGCTCGATCGGCATCTCGTAGCGCGCCCGTGCCCATTCGATCAGGTCCTTGCGGGCGAAGCCGAAGCGGGTCTCGGCGAGAGCCGAGATCAGGACCTCGGAGGGGGCGAACGCGCGGATCGCATCGTCGAGTGCGAGCGGCGGGTCGGGATCGAAGATCGACGCGGTCGCCTCGATGCCGAACTCGTGGAGAATGTCCTGAGTCACCTCGACGCGGCTCAGCGCCGCGTCGCGAACCTCCTCCACGACCACGATCTGGCCGGCGACGGGCTGGTTCTGAGGTGCGACGAGCGCGACGGAGCCGGCGCCGGCCTCCACCCGCTCGCGGATCGCGGCCAGCAGCCTGCGCCCGCCCGCGACCTCGTTGAGGAACGCGAGCACGGTGCCGCCCTCGGCGACTCCCGCTGGCGGGGCTGGGCTCACGTGCCGCCCCCGCCCCCGCCCCCGCCGCCCGAGGCAGCGCCGGCCACCGCGGGCTCGGGACCGCCGACCTCAGCGCCCCCCTCCGTGCCGCCGACGATCGCGTGGCGCGCCCCCGGAACGCCGTACTCGTACGGCCCGCCGACCACGCGGGGGATCTCGTCGAAGTTGAAGACCGGCGGCGGCGACGACACCAGCCACTCGATCGTCTTCGCCCGCCAGGGGTTGTCCCCGGCCTTGGGGCCGTACCTCCATGAGACGACCATGTTGTAGACGAAGATCAGCTGCGCGGCGCCGAGAATGAAGCTGAAGACCGAGATCACCAGGTTCCACTCGCCGAACTGGGCGGCGTAGTCGGCCACGCGTCGCGGCATGCCCTCCATCCCGACCCAGTGCATCGGGACGAACGTGCCGAGCATCCCGACCAGCGTCCCCCAGAAGTGGAAGCGGCCGAGCCGCTCGTCGTACATCCGCCCGGTCATCTTCGGGAACCAGTGATAGATCCCGCAGAAGATCGTGAAGACAGAGCCGCCGAAGAGCACGAAGTGGATGTGCGCGACGACGAAGTAGGTGTCGGAGACGTGGATGTCGATCGGGATCATCCCGAGCATCACCCCCGAGATCCCGCCGACGACGAAAGTGACCAGGAAGCCGAGCGCGAACAGCATCGAAGTGTTCTCCATGTGGAGCTTCGAATCGAACATCGTCCCCAGCCAGGAGAAGATCTTGATCCCGGTCGGCACCGCGATCAGCATGGTCGTGACCATCATCGGCACGCGCAGCCAACTGAACATGCCGGAGACGAACATGTGGTGCGCCCAGACGGCGAACGCGAGCACCACTATCCCGAGCAGCGCCAACGCCATCAGTCGATAGCCGAAGATCGTCTTGCGGGCGTGAGTGGAGATCACCTCGCTGACGATCCCGAAGCCCGGGAGCATCATGATGTAGACCGCCGGATGGGAGTAGAACCAGAAGATGTGCTGGTAGGAGATGACGTCGCCACCGGCCGCCGCCTGAAAGAAGTTGGTGCCGATCGCGCGGTCGAAGAGGACCATGAACTGGACGCCGGCGATGAACGGCGTGGCCGCGACCACCAGCAACGAGGTCGAGAGGTTCGCCCAGACGAGCAGCGGCATCCGCCAGAAGTTCATCCCCGGCGCACGCATGGTCACGATCGTGACCAGGAAGTTGAGCGCCGTCGCCACCGATGAGGCCCCGGCGAACTGCACGCCGAGGTTGAAGAACGACTGCCCGAGCGGCGCCCCCGTGGACAGTGGCGCGTAGCCGGTCCAGCCGGCGTCGAAGGCGCCGCCTGGGACCAGGTAGCTCGCCATGAACAAGAGGCCCGCCATTGGCAGCATCCAGAACGACAGCGCGTTGAGACGCGGGAAGGCCATGTCCGGCGCGCCGATCATCAGCGGCAGGACGTAGTTCGCGAGGCCGGCGAACACCGGGATCACGAACAGGAAGATCATGAAGGCCGCGTGGGTCGAGAAGAGGGAGTTGAAGACCCCTGGATCGACCACCTGGGTGCCCGGGTTGGCGAGCTCGGCCCGCATCACCATTGCCAGGAGCCCGCCGAGCAGGAAGAAGAAGAACGTCGTGACGATGTACTGGACGCCGATCACCTTGTGGTCGGTGTTGAACTTGAAGTAGTCCTTCCAGTCCTTCGCCCCGTGCTGAGAGTGGTCGTCGGGAATCGTCGGCGCGCCCGACGCCCAGCGGAACCAGTAGTCGAAGCAGCCGAGCCCGATCAGGAAGCCGAGCGGGGCGGTGATCGCCGGAACGATCACGTGCGGGTAGCCCGTCTGCTCGGTCTGGAATAGATCGAGGCCGCTGATCGCGCGAAGAGCCATGACAAGACCGAAGCCGAACAGGCCTCCGATCAGCATCCCGAATGCCCCCCTGGCGAGCCCTGGAGCTCTGAGCACTGCCGGCAAGTTCTAGATCCTCCTGCTGATCATGAGCTTCTACTCGCTCAACTGGTCCGTGTAGACGCCCGCACCGTTGCCGCCCCCCGCGCCGGTGCTGAGGTTGTCTTCGGGAATCTCGGTCTGCTCCGCCGCCCACGCGTCGAACTCGGCTTGCGATTCCACGACGACGGCCGCCTGCATGGTCGAATGCCCCCAGCCGCAGAGCTCGGTGCAGACGACCGAGTACGTGCCCTCCTTGTTCGGAGTGACGCTTACGGTGTCGTCGATGTCCTCGCCGCCGGGCAGGTCGGAGCCCGGCACCAGGTCACGCTTGATCCCCCACTCGGGGACCCAGAAAGAATGAAGGACGTCGAGCGCGTTCAGCTCGGCCTGGACCTGGGTCCCGACCGGCACGTGGAGCTCGGTCGAGGTGACGCCCTGCTCGACGTAGTCGAAGCGCCAGGCGAATTGCTGTGCGGTGACCCTCACCTCCATCTGCGGGCCCGACGCCTCCGCCTCGATGTCGTCGAGGACGATCGTGGCGTAGAGCGCGAGGCCGAGGACCATGACCGTCGGGATCGTCGTCCAGATGATCTCGAGGCGCGTGTTGCCATGGATAGGCTCGCCGTCGGACTCGTCGCCGGGCTTGGCGCGGTACTTCCAGATCGCGTAGCCCATCATCACCATGACGACGCTGAAGACGAACGCGCTGAGCACGATGGTGACCTTGAACATCGTGTCGATCGGCCCCTTCTCCTCCGAGGCGATCTCGCCCATCCACGGGATCGGGACCATGATGGCCGAGATCACGATCGTGCCGAGCAGCATCGCTCCGAGCAGCTTCAAGAGGGTGGCGCGGGACATGTCCTTCATGGGCCGGCGGGGATTCTATTGAGTGGGCGGCGCGGACATGACAGCGACCCTATGACGACGACCGGGGCTCGAACGGGCGGCCGTGGACGCTCCGTGCGGCTCACCCGGACGGGACCGGATCGAGGGCGTCGAGGTCCCCGACAGAGGCGTCGATGACCGCGCGCGCGACCCGCTCCCAGCTCCAGCAGCCGCGGACGGTCGCCACCAGGGCGGCGCGGGCTCGCTCGCGCTCGGCGGCGGGCAGCTCGAGCCACCGGTTCAGCCGGTCGGCGATCGCCGGGATCGCGCCCGGGCCGAGCTCGAACGACGTGAGGGGGGCGATAGCGGCAGGCAGCGCCGCCGCGAGCGCGCCAGCGACCTCGGCCAGCCCCGAGTGGTGCGCGCAGACCGGCAGCGCCCCGGTCGCGGCCGCCTCGGCGGCGACCATCCCAAACGCCTCCGGGAAGGTGCTCGGCACGACGGCCGCATCACTCGCGCGAACGACGTGAGCGACCTCTTCGTACTCGAGCCGGCCGACCCAATCGACCGTGTCGGCCGCGTCCCTGGCCGCCTCGACGTAGCCGGCGGGCGGATCGTCGACGAACGCCTTCAGGTAACCCAGCGACCCCTCCTCCCCACCCTCCGGCGCGCGACCGCTCGCGGCGATCGCGACAACCGTCGAGATGTCGCCGGCGCCGAGCGCCGACCAGAGCCGCAGCAGCGTCTCGGCGTAAGCGCCGAAGCCGATCACCACGAGCCGCGCCCCCGGGTGGGAGCGCGCGACGAGCGGCCAGGCGGCTAGCAGCAGGTCGCAGCCCTTCGACACGATCAGCTTGCCGACGAAGACGACCCGCGGGCCGTCCGCGGTCGCGTAGCGGCGCAGGCCGGAGGCGGCCAGCGCCCGGTTGCGCCCGAACCCGGCGGATAGCCCGGCCGGAGCCGTATCGATCTCCTCCGCGAGCGCCTCGAGCTCGGTGGCCGAGCTGCGCTCGAGCAGCGGCGAGAACGCGTCGACGTCCACCCCAGGCGGCCCCAGGCGCGTCTTCTCCTCGAGGCCGCCCTGGCGAAGCGTCTCCCAGAGGCTTGCGCCGGTGTGTCGGGAGCCGACGAGCACCGCACGGGCGGCCGCCATCCCCTCGCGGGCGAGGGGCAGGAAGCGCCGGTGGGGCATCACCGTGTAGGAGAGCGCGCTGCCGTGGATCTTGGCGGCGAAGGAGAGCCCGCAGCGGGCGAGGATCACGGGACCCATGACAAGGTGGTTGGCGAGCGCCGCCTCGACGCCCCCGGCGCGCTTGGCGACATCGCGCACCGCTGCGACGTTCGCGTCGATGTAGCGCTCGACCTCCGCGTCGCTGAGCTCGGGGAACGTCCTCGACCTGAAGCCCTCGTAGCTGTCGGGGACGTAAGTCGGCAGGAGGCCGCCGATGTCGGGCACGTAGGCGGTGACGCTGCCGCGGTGACGGGCCCGTGAAGCCTCACCCGCAGCTGCCACCCGCAGCTCGCCGCCGGCCTCCCATCTCCCCACCGCGTCGACCCAGGGCAGCTCGGCGGCCCCGCGGTCCTGGCACAGCAGGTGAACCTCGTGGCCGAGGCGGGCGAGCGCCTGCGCGAGGTTCGCGTTGTAGACGTTGCTGCCGGTCCCGCGCAACAGGTAGCCGTGGAAGATGAGGATTCTCATGTGACTCCGGCGGAATCCTCCGCTTCGCGTCCGGTGACTCCGACCAGCCGCTGGAAGCAGGGGTCACCTTTCGACTTCACGTTCCTCCGCTTCGCGTCCGGTTCCGTCGGGTCCCGCCACTCGCCGGAAGCAGGATCGACGGCTGTCAAGCATCCATCGTGGCGGCTCGCTCGGATAATCTCCCGCGCCATGCACGATCGTCAGATCTACAGATTGCGGGCGCGCGCCTCCGGGCGCGAGGCGCTGGTCGGGGCGGAGCTCGATGGCGTCTACGTCGACCGCGAGACCGGCGAGGAGCTGAAGCCCGTCACCCGCGTCCTGCCCCTTGCCCCCTCGCCGTCGGCCCTGCTGCGCAGCCCGGAGAACCTGCGCGAGTGCCGGCGCTGCGAGCAGCTCATCGGGATCGACATCAGCGACTGCCCCCACTGCGGGCTGCGCCAGGAGGCGATGAACGGCGAGGGTGAGGCCTGACGGCTTGAGGCGGCTCGGTCGCCCCTCCGCCGCGGTGGCCGCGGCGGGCGCCGCCGTCGCCCTGTCGATGGCCGGGTGCGGCGACGACGAGGTGACGACGACTGCCCCCGCCCCGACGACGACCTCGAGCTCGTCGTCGACCTCGACGAGCCCCGACCGCGCCGACTTAACCACCTCCACGACCTCCACGACGTCCGCTCCGACGACGACCTCCACCACGTCCACCGTCACCGAGAGCACCGGCGCCACGACCACGAGCCCCGAGGTCGTCGATCCGGGCGAGCCCGACTCGCAGGCGAACGACAAGCCGCCGAAGCCGGGTTCCCCCGAGGAGGCCTTCGAGCAGGCCTGCGAGGAGAACCCGGCGGTCTGTGGCTAGAGGCGTGCCTAGGAGGGCAGGAAGTACGCCCAGTAGAGGAGGCGCTCGCCGGGAAACCGGCAGCCGTAGGATCGAATCGAGCCCTTCTTGTCCTGCGGCCTCGCGTCGAGGATCTCGGTGTCGTCGCATTCATCGGGGCCACGGCTGGCGATCCACTGGTTGTCGTTGTCGATCCCGTTCACGTACAGAGGCGCCCAGGTCGGCAGCGTGATCGCGACGCGCTGTCCGGCCTTGACCTTCAACGGCTTCTTCAGCGTGAAGATCGGTTGGCTCCCGAAGCTCTCCACCAGGTCGACCGATGGGCTCTGCTTCGTCAGCTTGTAGCGAGACCCCCGTTTGGCCTTCAGCACCGACAGGCGGGCCTCGGACTCGCCGCGGAACCGCTCGTTGGAGTTGAAGGACTCGATCTGTGACGGCTCGAGCTCAGCCAGATCGACGGCCCACGCGACGAGATGGCCGTCGGCCGGCACCTTGAACGGGCGCTCCTCGCCACCGGCGGACACCTGAAAGCCGGTCACGGTCCCGACCGCCTGACAGTCGTCGGGACAGAGCGGCTTCGGCGTTCCGGCGGTCTTACCGAGCTGAGTCGCCGCGATGCCGGAGGCGTCCTGGGCGCTCACGCCGAGCACGGCCCAGAGGGCGGCCAGGAGCGACCCCAGTGCGATGGCGGCGGTCGGTCGTGTCGCTCGATTGCTCATGGATCATCCCCCTAACACCCGGTTTCCCGCGTGGTTGCGGGCGATCGTGGCCGCGGAACGCCGAAGTCTAGGCTCCGGAGAACCGGAATCGTGTCCCGGGGCCGGTCTCTGCAGGCGAGCCCTCACCGGACGTAGACTTGGCCGCCGTGCCCGCGATCGAGGTCGACAACCTGCAACGGGCATTCTCCGACGACGTGCTCGCCGTCGCGGGGGTCGACCTGGAGGTCGCCGCGGGTGAGATCTACGCCTTCCTCGGGCCCAACGGCGCCGGCAAGACGACGACCGTTCGGATGCTGACGACGCTCCTGCGCCCGACCGGCGGCACCGCCCGCGTCGCCGGCCACGACGTCGTCACCGAGGCGGCGGCCGTGCGCAGCTCGATCGGCGTCGCCCTGCAGGAGGCCGCGCTCGACCCGCTGATGACGGGCGCGGAGCTGATCCGCCTGCAGGCGACGCTGCACGGGCTCGAGCGTTCGGAGGGCCGTCGCCGTTCCGAGGCGCTGCTGGAGAGGGTCGGGCTGACGAAGGCGGCGCAGCGCCGAGTCGGCACCTATTCGGGGGGAATGAAGCGCCGGCTCGACCTCGCCTCGGCTCTCGTGCACGAGCCGCAGGTACTCTTTCTCGACGAGCCCACGACCGGCCTCGACCCGGTGAGTCGCAAGTCGATCTGGGAGGAGGTCGTCAAGCTCAACGACGAGGGCACGACGGTCTTTCTCACTACCCAGTACCTGGAGGAGGCGGATCAGCTTGCCGACCGGGTCGGGATCATCAGCGCCGGGCTGATCGTCGCCGAGGGAACCCCGACATCGCTGAAGGCGGAGGTCGGCAAGCCGCGCCTGGAGCTCGTCCTTGCCGAGGGCGAGCCGACCGACTGCATCGCGGTCCTGAAGCACTTTGGCCAGCGACTCCCCGGCAAGGACGGAAAGCTCGTGATCGAGGTCGAGAGCGGAGCCGCGGCGATCGCCCCGGTCGTAATCGCGCTCGACGAAGCGGGCATCGCGGTCGAGTCGCTCGAGCTGGTCGAGCCGACGCTCGACGACGTCTTCGTCGACAAGACCGGCCAGCACCTCGAGGGGGCGGCGGACGGCGGTCCCGACGAGGAGCCGGGCGACCCGGAGCACGAGCTCGTGCAGGATCACGCTTGAGGACCTTCCGGGTGGTCACCGCGCTCGGCCGGCGCTCCGTCCTTCAAACCTTCCGGCGCCCGCAGCTGGTTGCGCCCCTGCTGATCTTCCCGACCCTGCTCCTGGCGATCCAGAGCGCCGGGGCGGGCCGGGCGGTCGACCTGCCGGGCTTCCCGCCGGTCGAGAGCTTCTTTGCCTTCCTGCTCGCGGCGGCGATGATCCAGTCCGCACTGTTCGGCGGCAATGCGGCCGGGATCGCGCTCGCCGTGGACATCGAGATGGGCTTCACCGATCGCCTGCTGGCGGCCCCGATCCCCCGCTTCGCGATCGTCGCCGGCCGACTGGCCGGAACCGCGGTCCTCGGCAGCATGACAGCCGTCTGGTTCTTGATCATCGGCGTCATCTTCGGCGTCACGATCGTCGAGGGCGTAGCGGGAGCGCTGCTGATCATCGCCCTCGTGACGCTGTCGGCGCTCGCGTTCGGCAGCCTCGGCGCGGCGCTGGCACTGAGGACCGGCAGCGCTTCGGTCGTCCAGGGGACGTTTCCCCTGGCCTTCGTGATCCTCTTCCTCTCAACCGCGTTCTTCCCCCAGGACCTCCTGGTCGAGCCGGCGCGGACGATTGCAGAGTTCAACCCACTCTCCTACATCGTCGACGCGGTGCGCGAACCGGTGATCTCGTCGCTCACGTTCTCCGACCTGCTCAAGGGGCTCGCCGGGATCGCGCTCGTCGCCACATGCGGGGTCACGCTCTCGGCGCGTGCCCTCGAGCGCCGGATCAGGGTCGGCTGATGCTCGCGTCGCTCAGTCACGACATGCAGACGATCGGCGCGATGGTCCGCCGCTCCGCCAACGAGCTGATCCGCGTGCCCGGGGCCGCGATCCCCGGGGTGCTGGCACCGACGATCTTCTTCGTCGGCCTGACCTCGGCCTTCGGCGGGCTCGTCCTGCTGCCCGGCTTCGACGCCGACAACTACAAGAGCTTCATCATCCCGGTCAGCATGCTCCAGGGCGCCGGGTTCACCGGGGCGGCGGCGGGGGTAAACCTCGCCCGCGACATCGAGATCGGCCTCTTCGACCGCTTCCTCGCCTCGCCGGCACCGCGCTGGGTGCTGCTGGCCGGGACCGTGCTCGCGGCGGCCCTCCGCTCGCTGATCCCGGCGACGGTCCTCCTGGGAGTCGCGCTCGCGGTCGGCGCCGACTTCCCCGGCTTCGGCGGGCTCGTCATCGCCTACGCGGCGGTGATGGGGATGGCCGTGGTCGCAGCCTGCTGGGGCGCGACGCTTGCCCTCCGATACAAGACGCAGGCCGCGGCGCCCCTGATGCAGTCGGCGATGCTCGCGCTGATCCTCAGCACCACCGCCTACGCGCCGCAGGCACTGCTGACGGGCTGGCTCTACACGGTGGCCAAGATCAACCCGATCACGCAGGTCGTCGACGGTGCCCGCCAGGGCTTCATCGGCTCGATCACCTGGGCCGGGACCTGGCCGGCGATCGTCGCGCTGGTCGGATTCACGGCGGTGCTCGGCGCGTTCGCGCTGCGGGGGATGCGGCGGACTGCGTACTGAGATCCGGTTTCGCCGGTCTCGCGCTACCGGCCTGAACCCGGTCCCCTGTATTCGAAGATGTAGAGGCCGAAGTCGCGGTCGGAGAGCGCGATCAGCCGGTTCTTCTCCGTGCCGAACTGCTCGACGCCCCAGAAGTTATTCCCACCCTTGTCGATGAACCTGCCGGTCTCGCGCAGGCCTCCCTTCCCGTAGCGCACGACGCGGAAGCCGCCGGAGTAATAGGACGAATAGGCGAGCCTGCGGTTGGGGTCGGTGGCGAACTCGTGGATCGAGAGATCGCCGAAACCGGACGCGAAGCGCGGATCGAGGGATTCTTTGATCGCGTAGGCGTCGATCTCGCGGAGCTTTCCGTCGTTGTTCTTGTAGAGATGTGCGTAGCCCCAGCCGTCGAACTCCGAGGTGGCCTCGATCCGCTCGCCCTCGGTGCCGAGGGGAGGAGCGTCGCCAGGCTCGTAGGGCACCTCGAACCTCGGCTCGGAGCCGAACATCCGGTGGAACGCCGCATGGGTCGTGCAGACCGTGACGATGACCTGCCCCGGAGGGAAGTCGCCCGAGCCGCAGAGGGGCTCGTCGGCCTCCGCCGACCCACCGTGGCGGTTGACAAGCACGACCGCGTCCCAGCCCGCTTCGACGCCGTTGGCCGCCTTCTCGCCCGGGAAGCAGGCGTCCTCCGGCGCCTCCGGATCGTCAGCGGGTCCGCGCTGGAGAACGATGATCGCCTCCTCGCCCGACCCGAGCTGTGGATCAACGACCGATCGCTGGGGCACGGGCGCCGAGGCGTCGCAGCCGTAGCCGCCGTAGACGACCGGCCCGTTGAGGATGAGGTCGGCCAGCTCGGCTGCTCCAGCTCCGCCGCCAACGGTCGCCGAATCGAACTGACCGGCGTTCGGCCCGGTCGTGATCGAGAAGGTCCCGGCGCGGTAGGGACTGAAGTCCTCGTCGGCCGAGAGGATGAAGCGATTGTCGTTGGAGAACTCACCCTGATGGGCGTTTCCCTCCGGCGGCAGGAATCCGGTCAGCGGATCGGGAGCATCGAAGGAGGAGTCGCCGATGTACGTCGGAGCGGCCGGACGATCCACGTCGAGGGTGACGTAGCCCGCGTCCCAGTAGGACGCCAGCATCGTCTGGGTGCCGTCGATCTCCTTGACCACGAAGTCGTGGAAGAAGACCTCGTCGTTCAGCGCGGTCGCGTCGAGGATCTCAGGGAACTCCTCGGCCAGATCGAACTCCTCCACCGGCACCGGGTTGCGGGGGTCGGTGACCTCGAAGACGTCGACGTCGTGCAGCTCGACGTTGTCGACCGCCGCCAGGTAGGCACGCTTGCCGCTCTGCCAGACGAAGACGCTGTGGGAATCGTGGACGGGCTCGTCGCCCAGCAGGGACCCCTCGGGGCCGGTGTCACCGAATCCTTGCACCAGGATCTCGGGGTTTCTCGGATCGGAGACGTCGTAGAGATCAAAGCCGCCGCCGGCCTCGACGTCCGCGCAGCGCTCGTTGTTGACGGCAAGCAGATCGCCACGGAAGGCCTTCGTCTTCAGTGAGAGGGCGTGCGCGCCCTCGCCGTGGTAGTTGCCCTCGAGCGCCGGTATGAAGTCGTCCTCGACGGGCCGGCCGGGGCGCTTGATGTTCACGGTGTAGATCCCACCGCGGGTGCAGGTCGGCTCCTCCCAAGAATTGAGGTACGCGTAGCCATCGAACACGGTCAGGTCCGCGATCTGGCCCTCGACGATGTCGCCGAACTGCGCGGTGGGACTCAGCTTGGAGACCAGGCGGACGTTCCTCTGGGTGGGAAGCAGATGGCCGGGGCTGTCGGCGTGCTGCCCGTCGGATCGTGAGTCACTTGCGGCGCCAGCTCGATCCGGATGGGCGGCGTCGAGCGCCACCTGCTTGGCCTCGAGACGCGCCCGATCGGCGGCCGAGAGAGATTCCGCGTCCGGATCCTGAGCGGCAGCGGCCGCGACGACGAACGCGCCAATCGCGACGGCAACGACCATCGCAAGCCCCAGCCTGAAACCTCTCATCTGCCCCTCCTCGTCGAACGCTCCCACGGACGAGCGACCTATCACTAGTCGCCAGAGAGCGAAGACTAGCGCCCGCGGAGCGGCTGTGATTCGTCGAAGGCGGCCTGACCGGCCTGCTCGGCGCGTTCGCGCTCAGGCATGCGGCGCACGGCGTACTGAGTGGCGCTTCGCGGTTCGCGCCGGACCATGACCTTATTTGTAGCGGTAGGTGATCCGGCCGCGGTCGAGGTCGTAGGGGCTGAGCTCGATCTTGACCCGGTCGCCGGGGAGGATGCGGATGTAGTGGCGGCGCATCTTCCCCGAGATGTGACCGAGGACCTCGTGGTCGTTGTCGAGCTTCACCTTGAACATCGTGTTGGGCAGGGCCTCGGTGACCTCGCCCTCCATCTCGATCTTCTCTTCCTTGGCCATGCGCTGCGGCAGGGTAGCAGCGAGGGGGGTCCGATTCCGGCTATCCGTGGCGGTCTGGAGCCATTACCTGCCCTCGAAGGTCGCCTTGCCGGGACCGTCGGCGATGAAGCTCCTCACGGCGCCCTTGAGGTCCGCCGTATCGAACAGCGGACCCGCGATCTCAGCGGTCGCTTCGTCGGCGGCGGCGATCCCGTCGTCGAGGTAGGCGCGGACGAGGCGCTTCGTGGCGCCGTGGGCGACGGTCGGACCGGCCGCGAGGTCGTGGGCAAACGCCATCCCCTTCTCGAGCAGTGACTCGGGTGGGACGACCCGATTGATGACGCCCCAGGCGAGCATCGTCTCGGCGTCGTAGAGCCCCCCGGTCATCACGAACTCACGGGCGCGCGCCGGTCCGGCCCGCTCTGCGATCCGCTGCACGCCGCCGCCGAATGGCGTCAACCCGACGACCCGCTCGACCAGCCCGAAGCGAGAACCCTCGGCGGCCCAGATCATGTCGCAGCCAAGCGACGCCTCCAGGCCGGCGGTGAGGCAGAGGCCGTGGACGAGGGCCAGGGTGGGAATCTCGAGCGCCTCGATCGCCTGCAAATCACGGACGCCGGCAGCCGCCAGGCGCGAGCCCTCCGCCGATCCCGGGACGTCGGCGAAGACCTTCTTCACGTCGACGCCGCCGGTGAAGACCTTGCCCTCGGCACGGAAGACCATGGCGCGGGCGTCGGAGGCGACGACCTCGTCGCGGGCCTCGACGAGCGCCGCGAACGTGCGCTCGGTGAACAGGTTCAGGGGCGGGTCGTCGAGGACGATCACCGCGACGTCGCCGTCGCGTTCGACCCGCACCGGTCGACTCACGATCCTGCGACCGACTCGCGGGAACCGGCCGGACCGGACGCGAAGCGGAGGATCCGGCCGGAGCTATCCGCGCTCATCTCTCGCCGCCTCTGATCGCCGCGGCGATCTTGACGATCTCGTCCATCTCGGCCCCGCGAGGGATCCAGGGGAGCTTCAGCGAATCGTCCTCGTAGCGCGGGACAACGTGGATGTGAAAGTGGAAGACCGTCTGCCATGCGGCGACGCGCGTGGCGTTGAGCAGGTTGAAGCCATCCGGCGCGAGCGTCCCCTCCATCCGTTTGACCACGCGCTGAGCCGCGGTCGCGCAATGGCACAGATCCGCCTCGCTGATTGAGAGCAGGTCCTGCGTGTGCTCGCGCGGGATCACGAGCGCGTGACCGCGTGTGGCGGGATTGATGTCGAGGAGCGTCACCGTGTGCTCGTCGGAGTCGACGATCTCGGCCGGTGCCTCACCGGCCACGACCGCGCAGAAGATGCAGCTCTCGTCTCCAGAAGGTGTTCCGGGCATGGCGGCGCAGGCTACCGATCGGCGGGCGATCCACCCCCGGAGAAGACGAGGCGCAGGAGGGCGATCGCCTCCTCGCGGTCGCTCACCTCACCCGCGAACTGAGCCGCCTCGAGCTCGCGGACCGCCACGCCGAGCTCCGGGCCCGGGGCCAAGCCCGTCTCCGCCGCGATCTCGTCGCCGCGCAGCAGCGGTGCCGCCGGCCCCTCGATCTCCCAGGCCACGGCGGCCGCCAGCATCTCGCGGGCGAGGTCCAGGTGCGCCTCGATCGCCGCCTCGGGGACGCCACCGCCCTGCGCCGAGAGCCGGTCGGCGACGGTGAGCAGCGTCGTATCGAGTGCCTGCGGACCCGTGCGCCACAGGTATTCCCAGACCCGGCGGGGAGGCAGCGGCCGCTCACGGACCATGAAGCCGAGGACGAGGTGGTCACGTGTCATCGCCGCCAGGTGCTCGCCGAGGCGGCGTGACGTCCGCAGCCGCAGGCAGAGGTCGCGGATCATCTCGGCCCCAACCGCATCGTGGCCCTTGAAGCTGACCCACCCCTCCCGCTCCTGCCGCGTCGCGGGCTTGCCGACATCGTGCAGGAGCGCGGCGAAGCGGAGCCCGTCGCGGCGGGTGAGCTCGTCGGCCAGGGGTTGGTCCAGGAGCCCGGCGACCTGGCCCGCCACCGGCGCCGCGTAGCGCTCGAGGTCCCACTCCACCTCCAGGGTCCGGCGCAGCACCTCGATCGTGTGCCCGTAGGCGTCGAGGTGGTGGTTGGCGCTCTGCTCCACGCCGCGGAGGCCGTCGAGCTCCGGGAGCACGGCCCCGGTGGCATCGAAGGCCGCGAGCAGCTCGATCGCGCGGAGCGGGTCGGGTCCGGAGACCATCCCGGCGAGCTCGGCGAACTGCCGCTCGCCGGCGGGATCGCCCGCCCGCGACGATCCGGCCCGGGCGAGCGCGACCGTGCCGGCGTCGGGGCGGAGACCGAGCGCTGCCGCAAGTCGCACGCCCCGCAGGATCCGCAGCGGGTCGTCGTCGAAGGCGTGCTCCGATGTTGCGCGAAGCGACCCTGAATCGAGGTCTCCCCGGCCTCCGGTCGGGTCGATCGGCTCGCCCCCGCCGAGCGGGACGGCGATCGCGTTCACGGTGAAGTCCCGCCGCGCCAGGTCCTCCTCGATGCTGGCCCCACGCAGCTCGGCCACGTCGAGCTTCCAGGTTCCGTCGTGTGCGACGACCCGCCAGGTCGCGAACTCGCCCGACAGCTCGAACGGATGCCCCCCGGCCGCGGACGCGATCCGCCGGGCCGACTCGGCGGCGTCCGCCGCGACCGCGATGTCGACGTCCGTCACGCCCCGTCCGAGCAGGGCGTCACGGACGGCGCCGCCGACCACCCAGGCCGGATCCTCGGCCGCGACGGAGCGGCGCGCGAGGATGTAGGCCTCCGCCCGCTCGAGGTCCGCCTCGATCCGCGCGCCCATCACGCTCATCGCTTGTACGCGCGGGGAACCCGAGGCGAGATCCCGCACGTGACCTCATAGTTGATCGTGCCGAGCCGGCGCGCCCACTCCTCGGCGCGCACCTCGGCCTCCCCCTGGCTCCCAAGTAGCACCGCCGGCTCCCCGTACACGACCGTGGAGTCGGGACCGAGCTCGACCGTCAGGTTGTCCATCGAAATCGTTCCCACCACCGGCCTCCGCTTCCCCCCGATCAAGACCTCGCAGTCGTTCGAGAGGCCACGGCGGACCCCATCCCCGTAGCCGACCGGGAGGATCCCGACCAGCGTCTCCTCCACCGCGCGCCAGCTGCGGCCGTAGCCGGCGGACTCATCAGGGCCGAACCGCTTGACATCGGCGACGTAGGAGAGCAGGGACATCGCCGGCTCGAGACCTTGGGCGGCGGGGTCGGCGCCGAAGGGATCGAGCCCGTAGATGGCGACCCCGCACCGGACCATCCCGAAATGGAGCTCGGGGTGGCGAAGCGTCGCGGCGCTGTTGGCCGCGTGGAGCACCAGCCCGGGGTGACGCTCCTTCAGCGGCGTCGCGAGCAGGCGGAAGCGGTCCGCCTGATCGCGGAGGTATGCATCGTCGTCCTCGTCGGCGGTCGCGAAGTGGGTCCAGAGGCCGACCAGCTCGACCCGCTCGTCGGCAGCGCAGGACTCGACCAGGTCGGCGACGGCGGCGGCGTTCCGGTTCCCGAGCCGGCCCATGCCGGTGTCGTACTTGACGTGCACTCGAGGGTGGAGGCCGAACTGGGACGCGCGCTCTGCCACCTCCTCGAGGAACCCGTCCCGCCAGACGCTCAGCTCGGCCCGGGCCTGAAGGGCAACGTCGAGCTCAGCGCCGGTCAGCGCCCCCATGACGAGGATCGGGACGTCGGGCTGGGTCGCGCGGAGCTCGAATGCCTCAGTCGCCGTGGCGACCGCGATCCGGGTGGCGCCTCCCCGCAGAGCCGCATCGGCGCATTGAGACATGCCGTGGCCGTAGCCGTTGGCCTTGACCACCGCGCAGAGCTCGGCGCCACCGCTGAGGAGCGACCCCAGGTGCCTGACGTTGCGTTCGACGGCACCGAGGTCGACGATCGCGGTCGTCCGCTGGAACGGGTCGTGCTCGCTCAGGGCCGCAACCCCCGCGGCAGCGCCTCGATCACGTCGCCCGCGATCACCGATTCGACCAGCCCGATCCGCTCGGCGGCAAGGGTCCCGGCCCGGGCGTGAGCAAGGACGCCGGCGCAAGCCGCCTCGAAGGCCTCGGTACCCCTCGCGATCAGCGCGGCGATCGTCCCCGAGAGCACGTCCCCGGTTCCCGCCGTCGCGAGCGCCGGGCTGCCGTGGGCGTTGACCGCGATCCGCTCGCCGTCGGTGACGATCGTGTCGTCTCCCTTGAGGACGACGATCGCACCCGCGGCCTCGGCTGCGCTCCGGGCCGAGGCGAGGCGATGGGCGCCGATCTCCTCGGAGGAGCAGCCGAGCAGCCGCCCCAGCTCGCCGGCATGGGGCGTGAGCACCGTCGGATCGCTGCGCTCACGGAGGATCTCGAGGTCGGTCCCGATCGCGTTCAGGGCGTCGGCGTCGATCAACAGCGGTGAGTCGATCCGGGGGGCTAGCTCGCGCGCCAGGCGGGCCGCGTGCTCGGCTCGGCCGAGGCCGGGCCCGAGGACCACGCAGCCGCTGCGGGACGAGCGCTCGATCACCTTCGCCGCCGCGGCGGCGCCGAGCGAGCCGCCGGTTCCGTCGAGCCCGATCGTCATCACCTCGGTCAGCTTGACCTCGAGGATCGACTCGAGCTCGGCGGGGGCGGCCACCGTGGCGTAGCCGGCCCCGGCCCGCGTCGCCGCGATCGCGGACATGCAGACGGCGCCGGTCATCCCGCGCGATCCGCCGACGATCAGGACCTCCCCGGAGCTGAACTTGCTCGACTCCCGCCCGCGGCGAGGCGGAAGCGCGAGCGCTCCCAGCCCGATCACCCCGGCTCGGGGCGCGGACGGGGCGTCGGCCGGGATGCCGATCGGCGCAACGACCAGCTCGCCCCCGCACCACTTGCCGGGCGCGATGCAATGGCCGATCTTGGCGGCGTGAAAGGCGACCGTTACGTCGGCGCCGATGGCGACGCCCTCGACCTCCCCGGTCGACGCGCCCACCCCCGAGGCGATGTCGCAGGCAAGGAGCGCCGACCCGGAAGCGTTCGCGGCCTCGATCGCGGCCTTCGCGGGCTCCCGCGGTGCCCCGTCGAAGCCGGTCCCGAAGATCGCATCGACGATTGCGCCCGATCTCGCGAGCGCGTCAGCTGCCTCGCCCTCGCGAAGCCCCCTAATCCCACATTCGAGACGCCCGAGATTCGCCCGCGCGTCGTCGCTCAGCTCGCCCGCCGGCCAGAGCAGGAGCACGTCCACCGCATGGCCGGCCTCGCGCAGGTAGCGCGCCGCCACCAGCCCGTCGCCGCCGTTGTTGCCCTTTCCGCAGAGCACCCGGATCGGCCCGGGAGCCGCGATCCGCTCGGCCTCGCGCGCGACCGCTGCGCCGGCCGCCTCCATCAGGTCGAGCGATGGCACGCCCGCTTCGTCGATCGCCCAGGAGTCGACGGCACGCATGCCTTCGGCGTCGAAGAGGGGCTCGAGCCAGTCGGTGGGGTCCATCGCGGCTCAGGGTATCCGCATCCCGATCGCTCGAATCGTCGCGTTCCGTACCTGCAGAGCGAGCGCAGCGCGCGGCGACGCGGGCGGCCCCGACCTAGCGTGGGCTCGCGAGCACCACCGCGGCGGCGGCATCGTGGGAGTGCGTCAGGGAGACCGCCAGCACCACCGCGCGGGCCCGCGCCCGCGCGGCCGCCCGCCCGTGGAGACGCAGACGAGGCGCGTCCCCTCCTCCACCCATCACCTCGATCTCACGCGGTCCGCAGCCACCTCCGAGCGCCTTGATCGCCGCCTCCTTGGCCGCGAACCGGGCGGCGAGGTGTCGGGCCGGTCGAGCGCGTGAGACGGCGAACTCGAGCTCAGCCCGGGTGAAGAGACGTTCGGCCAGAGCGGGACGCCGCGCCAGGGCCGCCTCGATCCGGTCGATCTCGATCAGATCGATCCCGAGCGCCGGCGCGCCCGAGCCGGCGGCCATGAGCTCAGGGGACCAGCGTCGCGGCGGACGACTCTTCGCCGTCGGCCGGAGCCTCGCGGACGCCGAGAACGATGCTGCCGGAGGCGCGATCACCGTCGAGCTTGCTGCCCGCGGCAAGGTAGTCGAGCGCGTCGATGTAGGGCTTCGCCTCCTGGTAGTCGGGATCGCTGCCGACTTCCGGGATGCTCTCGATCAGCTGCACGACCGGGAGGAAGTCGAGATAGAAGCTCGGGACGAGGTCGTCGCCGAGGGCTTCCCGTGCCGTGCCGAACCGATCCGAGCCGTCCAGCGTGCTGTCGGGCGACAGCGCCTCGTCGACGGTTGCGGCGCCGGCGGCGAGCACGAGCTTGCCGTCGCGCACCGCGACCTCCGCGCTCGCCGGCGGCACCTGGACCTCGAATCCGTCGTCGGTGGGCGTGACGCCGAGCGAGGGCTCCTTGCTGAGCGCTGCCTGGAGCTTGTCCACCGTCTCCGACGCCGCGGCCTCGTCGGTCGCCTCGAGAACTACGGCACCGCCGAGTCCGAACAAAGACGTGCCCTCGACGTAGGCGCCGGCGTCGCCGATCCAGTCGAAGTCCGTGCTCAGATCGAGGCCCGTCGCCTGCCGGAACTCGGCGAGCGGATCCACGCTCGTGCTGGGGAAGCCCGGAGGCGCGGCCTGCTCGAAGCCGGCCTGGAACCCCTGCTCGAGCTGGTCGATGGTCGTCTGGAGCTGCTGGCCGACGTCGCCGGCGGCGACGGCGAGCCACGACTCGGCCGGAAAGGTGGAGACGAGATCGGTCGGCTCTGGCGCGTCGGTCATCGCCGGCGCCGAGAACCCGAGCTCGATCGAGCTCTCACCGACCGTCCCCCAGAAGTCGACGGCTCCTTCGGCGTACTGAGCGATCTGCTCCCTGAACTGCTGGAGCTGCGCGGGCGAGAGCGCGCCGGAGGTCTCGACCAGGTCGATGACCGCCTGCGTGTCGATATAGGCGGAGAAGAGGCTGTCGTCGGGGATCTCGTCGCGGCTGGCGCTCGCGTCGGAGTTCTCGGCGAGCGAGTCGCCCGCGCCCGCGTCGATCGCGTCCATGAAGCCCTGCTCGGTGCCGGCGACGAGGAAGTCGCCGCTGATCCCGATCGCGGCCTCGTCGGCGAACATGTAGTCGGCGCCCTCGTAGGTCTCCTCGGTGACCGGCGTATCGGATGCCTCCGCTGCCTTGTCGAGGAACGCCTGCGCCGCATCGGCGTCGGTGATCGCCACCGCGACCGCGCCCTCGGGCTGCTCGGTGGCGGGATCGTAGTCGGTGACGAAGCCGCCGATCCGGGCTCCGAGCCAGGGCTCGATGTCCTCGGAGTAGCTGAGATCGTCCTCGGCGAGGGCGGTCTCGAGCTCCTCGGTCAGCATCGCGCTTGGGTCCTCGGTGCCGAGTAGCTTGGAGAACGTCGCGTTGAAGTTCTCGAGCATCGTGCCCTCTGGCCGCACCACCGCCTCGCCGTAGAAGGGGGCATCGGCCGGGGCCATCGTCGCCGGATCGGGCCCGAGGTCGGCGTCGGCGGAGTTGCTGTCGTCGTCGCCGCAAGCGCTCAGCACGAGGCCGAGAGCGGCAAGCAGGGCGAGGAACGTGGCGCGGAAGGCGTTAGCTGTCATGGCGGCGCAGGATAGAGATCGAGCGGACGGCTGGCCGCGCCTACTCGACCGTGACGGTCTTCGCCAGGTTCCGCGGCTGATCGACGTTCAGGCCCAGCAGGCGTGCCGTGTGGTAAGCCAGCAGCTGTAGCGGGACGACCGCCAGGATCGGCTGCAGGACCCAGTCGGTGCGTGGGACGTAGATCGTCTGATCCGCCGCCTCCGCCACCCGGACGGACCCGTCGGTCGCGATCGCGATCACGTCGGCCCCGCGAGCGCGCACCTCGGCCACATTCGAGAGCACCTTGTCGAGCACCGGGCTGTCGTTGGCGACGCAGACGACCGGCGTCGTCTCGTCCAGAAGCGCGATCGGGCCGTGCTTCATCTCGCCGGCTGCATAGGCATCGGATGGGATGTAGGAGATCTCCTTCATCTTCAGCGCCCCCTCGAGGCAGACCGGGAGCCCGATGTGGCGGCCCAGGTAGAAGAAGAATCGACCCTCGAAGTGACTGCGAGCGATCGCCCGCACCTTTTCATCGGACGACTCAATCGTCTCGTCGATCTTGCTCGGCAGCGCCTTCATCTCCGCGATCAGCTCCGCCATCCGGTCGGGGCCGATCTTCCCGCGGACCTGCGCGAGCCAGAGACCGAGCAGGTACATCGCCGCGACCTGGCTGGTGAACGTCTTCGTGGCGGCGACTCCGATCTCCAGGCCGGCCCGAGTGAAGAGGACGGAGTCCGCCTCGCGAGTCGCCTGGGTCCCCATCAGGTTCGTGATCGCGAGCACGTGCGCGCCGCGCTCGCGAGCGAGCCGCATCGCCGCCAGCGTGTCGGCCGTCTCCCCGGACTGGGTGATGCCGACGACGAGGTCGTCGGGCCCGACCACGGGGTCGCGATACCGGTACTCGGAGGCGATGTCCATCTCGACCGGGACCCGGGCCCAGGTCTCGATCGCGTAGCGGCCGACGAGTCCGGCGTGGTAGGACGTGCCGCAGGCGACGATGATGATCCGGCGCACCTTCGACGCCATCTCGGGGGTCAGAGCGAGCTCGCTCATGTCGACCTCGTCCACCTCGGGGAGGCGGTCGGTGATCGTCTCCGCAACGGCGTCGGGCTGCTCGTGGATCTCCTTCATCATGTAGGTCGTGTAGCCGCCGCGCTCGGCCGCTTCGTCGTCCCAGGTCACCTGCTCGACCTCGTGCTCGCGGGGGGTGCCGTGGGGGTCGATCACCAGCGCCTCGCCGGCGCGAACGGTGACGATCTCGCCGTTCTCGACCTGGATGATCGCGCGGGTCTCGCGCATGAACGCCGGAATCGCGGAGGCGAGGAAGGTCTCGCCGTCGGCGAGGCCGATGATCAGCGGGCACTCCTGTCTCGCACCGACGAGCATGTCGGGGTGGTCGCGGTGCATCGCGACGAACGCGTAGTGGCCGCGCAGGTCGCCGAACGCCGCCTGGACGGCGACGGTGAGGTCGCCGTCGTCGGCGTCGTTGTAATGCCGCTCGATCAGGTGGGAGACGATCTCCGCGTCGGTCTCGGAGCTGAAGACGTGCCCGTCGGCCGTCAGGTCGCGACGCAGCTCGGAGTGGTTCTCGATGATCCCGTTGAGGACGATGTGGATCTCGTCCGCACAGTCACCATGCGGGTGGGCGTTCTCCTCGGTCACCCGTCCGTGCGTCGCCCAGCGGGTGTGAGCGAGCCCGATCGTGGCGTCGGCCTCGGCGACGGCCACCGCACCGCGATCGTCGGTGTCGGCCACCGCGGCCCGCAGGTTCGCCAGGTTGCCGACCGCCCGCACGGACTCGATCCGCCCGTTCTCGAGCAGGGACAAACCGGCGGAGTCATATCCGCGGTACTCGAGCTTCTCGAGGCCGGCGATCAGAAGATCGCGACAGGGCCTCCCGCCCACGTAACCGACGATGCCGCACACGTTGGGAGTTCTCCTGACGTTAAGAGGACGGCCAAGGATAAGGGCGCGCCGGCGATTCGCCAAATCGCGAGCTCAGCCCAGGGCCTCTCGCGCCACTGCCACGAGCCGGGCCAGGACCGCCTCGCACTCCGCCTCGTCGGGCGCCTCGACCATCACCCGGACGAGCGGCTCGGTCCCCGAGGGCCGGACGAGGACCCGGCCGCGGCCCTCGAGTCGGGCGCCCTCGCGACCGACCGCCTCCCAGACGCCCGTCGCGGCGGAGAGGGCCTCACGGCTGGGGACGGGAACGTTCTCCAGGCGCTGGGGCAGCTTCGTGATCGGCCGCGCGTCGGTCAGCCGGCCGGCGCCGAGCGACTTCATCACGAGAAGTGCCGCGGCGAGGCCGTCGCCGGTCGCGGCGAAGTCGGTCCAGATGATGTGGCCGGACTGCTCCCCGCCGATCGTCCACTCGCGCTCGATCAGCTTCTCGATCACGTAGCGGTCACCGACCTTCGTCGTCGCCACCTCGATCCCGGCCGTCGCCATCGCCTGGTGGAAGCCGTAGTTGCTCATCACGGTCACAGCGGCCCCTCCGGGCAGCTCGCCGGCCTCCTTCAGGTGGAGGGCGGCGAGCGCCACGATCTCGTCACCGTCGAACTCGCGACCGGCGGAGTCGACGGCGAGCATCCGGTCGCCGTCGCCATCGAAGGCGAAGCCGATCTCGGCGTCGTGCTCGCTGACGGCCGCGGCGACGTGCTCGAGGTAGGTGGAGCCGCACCCCTTGTTGATGTTGCGGCCGTCGGGCGCGTTGCAGACCGTGACGAGATCGGCTCCGAGCCGCTCGAAGACGGCGGGCGCCGCACGGTAGGTGGCGCCGTTGGCGCAGTCGAGGACGATCCGCCGGCCGCTCAGGTCGAGGTGCTCGAAGGTCGAGAGCAGCTCGCGGAGGTAGTCGTCGAGCGCGCCCTCGAGCTTGCGGATCCGGCCCGAGGCCGATCCCGTCGGCCCATCCGCAACGCGTGCCTCCACTCGCGCCTCCGCCTCGTCGTTCAGCTTGCGGCCGTTGCGGCCGAAAAACTTGATCCCGTTGTCCTGCCAGGGATTGTGGGAGGCGGAGACGACCGCGCCCAGGTCGAAGCGATGGCGGCGGGCGAGGATCGCGGCGGCGGGGGTCGGCAGGACACCGCCGAGGAAGACGTCGGCTCCAGCCGCGGCGAGACCGGAGGCGAGCGCCGACTCGAGCATGTGCCCCGACTCGCGCGTGTCGCGGATGATCAGGACCTGCGGACGGTCCTCGCGCAGCTCGGCGGCGCTCGCGCGGCCGAGAGCCAACGCCAGCTCCGGCGTGAGGAAGTCCCCTACGGGTCCGCGAACCCCATCGGTCCCGAAGAGATCTCGGCGATCAGGCATGTGCGAGCATCTTTTCGTCATCTGGCGAGCCTGGGAGCCCGCCGATCAAGGAGGAGGTCGGCGATGCGGCCATTGGGCCGTGAGCCGGCCGATGACGCGGAGCGGTGGCCTCCCAGGCCGCCAGATCACCGCTTCGAGAACTGCGGGCGTTTGCGGGCTTTCTTGAGCCCGGCCTTCTTGCGCTCCTTGCGACGGTCGTCGCGAGTCAGCATGCCACGGCGCTTCAGGTCGCCGCGGAGCTCAGGCTCGAGCACGGTCAGCGCGCGAGCCACGCCGTGACGGACGGCGCCGGCTTGACCGCTGACGCCGCCACCGTGGACGCGGACCCGGACGTCGACGTTGCCGTCGTAGCCGGAGCTGACGAGCGCCTGGCGGGCCATCGCCTGATGCAGGCTGCTCGGGAAGTACTGCTCGATCGAACGGTCGTTGATCTGGAACGTTCCATCTCCGGAGCGCAGGATCACCCTGGCGACGGCGCTCTTACGCTTGCCCGTCGCCTGGATCTTGGCGTCGGCCGGCACGGTGACCGTGCGCTGAGCGACCTCCTCGTCGTCGTCGTCGATGCTCGCGCGCGCCTCGCGGGCGGCGCGCTCCTCCTCCTCGGCCTCTGCCCGGGCCTTCTCTTCGGCCGTCAGCTCGCGTTCCTCCGAGATCGCGATCGGCTCCAGGTCGGCGCCGGGTACGACGTCGCGCTTCTCGGCCTTCGCCGGCATCTTTCGCTTCGCCTCGGGGGCGGGGCTCGCGTCCGGCGCGGCTTCAGACGACTCGTCGGGGGTTGGCTCGACCTCATCGCCACCGCCGGCATCGGTGGAGTACTCCTCTTCGGTGCTCTCGGGGACGTCCTCGGGAACTGCGTCGGCCTCGGCCTCGGCCTCCGTCGGAGCGCCGGGCTCGGTTGGAGCGGCGGCCTCAGCCTCGGGGCCCGCGTCCTCCTCCGGGGTCTCGTCAGCGCTGGCATCCGCGTCGCCGGTGGCGTCGGCTGCCGGGGTCTCGTCGGCCGCGGCAACCTCTTGGTCGGCGGCGGCGTCGGGCGCCGGCGTCTCCTCGACGGGCTCGGCGCCCTCCGCTTCCTCCTCGGCGCTCATCCGGCCACGTCCAGGGGCTGCGGCCGCTGGGCGGCATGCGGATGCTCGGCACCGGCGTAGACCTTCAGCTTGAGCAACTGCTTGCGGGCGAGCTTATTGCGGGGAAGCATCCCCTTGACGGCGAGCCGGATCACGTCCTCGGGCTTGCGGTCGAGCATCTCGGCCAGCGTCCGCGACCTGACCCCGCCGGGATAGCCGCTGTGGCGGTAGTAGCGCTTGCTCTGCAGCTTGTCGCCGGTCACGGCGATCCTCTCGGCGTTGACGACGACGACGAAGTCGCCGACGTCGCAGTGGGGCGTGTATTGCGGCTTGCGCTTGCCGCGGAGGGCGTCGGCGATCTGCGTCGCGAGCCGGCCGAGCGTCTGCCCGTCGGCATCGACGACGAACCAGTCGCGCTGGCGGTTCGCTGGCGTTGCTACGAAAGTCTTCATGCCAAGGAAAATCCGCGTCCCGACCCGACAGGGTCCGACGCGGCCGGCGGATGATAGCCGCTGCGACGTGAGGCACATGAGCGCCAGGGCGGAGTGTTAGCGAAGCGTGTCGAATTCGTGTGTATCCGCCTTGATCGTGGTTATACTGCCGCGTCAACAGACCTGCCGAATCTCCGGTCCCACGACGACCGGGGAGCGGGGGAACCGAAGGGGAGGTCGAAGGACACTCCCCAAAGGGGTGAATCCGGGGCGATGCCCGGTAGCGCGACTCTCGAGCGCGAGCCCGTCAGCTAACCCCGTAGGCCCGAAGAGAGAGGCCTCAGCTTGATCGCCGGCACCAACCGACCCCAGAGTACGACGCGGAACGCAGGCGTCCGCGGGGTCCTTCCGGCAGCGACGGCGATCGCCGCCCTCGCCGTCGGCGCCGGCACCGCCCTGGCAGGAGGCGACGGCGGCATCCAGGTCCCGGCGGGCCCCGTAGTCAAGGACGTCACCTGCAGCGTCCGCTGCCTCGACATCCGCACGGTCGCCGAGACCGGCCGCATTGAGATCACCGGCACCAGCCTCGATGGAACGTCCGCCGTCAAGTTTCCCTCCGCCGACGGCAGGCTCAAGGCCGAGCCACGCGAGGTCGAGGACCGCGTCGTCACCGTCGCGGTCCCGGAGGGCGCCGACTCCGGCAACGTCACCGTGATTGACTCCTACGGCGCCAAGGCGGTGGCACCGGCCGAGATCGAGGTCGTCGCCGAGGACGCGATCGCCGAGGTCGAGGGCCTCGAGGTGACGAAGGCCGAGGCGACCCCGGCGAAGAGCTACTTCAACGCCCGCGAGCCGAGCGAGGTCGACTATCTGTTCGAGGCCGACGAGGCGGCCGACATCCGGATCGACGTGGTCGCGGACGGCAGCGGCGCCACCGTCGACTCGATCGTGCAGAAAGACCAGAAGCCCTTCGCCAACCACTCCGTCACCTGGGACGGCCTGAGCGCTTCGAACGCGATCGCCCCCAACGGCGACTACCGCTTCCGCGTCTCCCCGCTCAGCGGCGGCGCCGGCGCAGCGGCCCGGTTCAGCTACTACGACCACATCTTCCCGCTGCGGGCCGCTCGACACGACTTCGGCGACGGTCTCGGCGCCGGCCGCGGCCACCAGGGCCAGGACGTCTTCGCCAGGTGCGGGACAAAGATCGTCGCCGCCCGCGGCGGCACCGTCCAAGTCAGCGCCTATCACTCGGCCGCCGGCAACTACGTCGTCGTCGACGGCCGCAAGACCGGCAAGGACTACGTCTACATGCACATGGAGGAGCGCAGCCTTCCCCGCGAGGGGGCCAGGGTCAAGACCGGGGACGTGATCGGCTTCGAGAGCGACACCGGCCGCGCGACCGGCTGCCACCTCCACTTCGAGCTCTGGTCGGCCCCGGGCTGGTATGAGGGCGGCCGCGTCCTCGACCCGACCGGCCCGCTGAAGAAGTGGGACCGCTGGTCCTGACGGCAGCGTTTCTCTGGCGAGGTCGGGCGCCGTCAGATCAAGGAAGAGTTCGGCGATGCGGCCATTTGGCCATCAGTCGGGCGATGACGCGAAGCTGACGCCTCGCGGGGCCGTCAGGACTACTCCCACTCGATCGTCGCCGGGGGCTTGGACGAGATATCCAGCGCCACGCGGTTCACGCCCCCGACCTCGTTGATGATCCGGCTCGAGGCGCGCTCGAGCAGGTCGTAGGGAAGCCGCGCCCAGTCAGCCGTCATGGCGTCGTCGGAGGTGACTGCGCGGATCACGATCGGGTACGCGTAGGTGCGGCCGTCGCCCTGGACCCCGACCGAGCGGACGACGGGGAGGACGCAGAAGGACTGCCAGAGGTCGCGATAGAGGCCGGCCGCGCGGACCTCCTCCTGGAGAATCGCATCGGCGTCGCGGAGGATCTTCAACCGCTCCTCGTTGACCTCGCCACCGACGATCCGGATCGCGAGACCGGGCCCCGGGAAGGGCTGGCGCCAGACCATCCGGTCGGATAGCCCGAGCTCGAGGGCGACCTTGCGGACCTCGTCCTTGAACAGCATCCGCAGGGGCTCGACGAGGTCGAACTCGAGGTCGTCCGGCAGCCCGCCGACGTTGTGGTGGGACTTGATCGTCGCCGCGCCGGAGCCGCCGCCGGACTCGATCACGTCGGAGTAGAGCGTGCCCTGGACGAGGTGGCTCACGTCGGGGAGCCTCTCCGCCTCCTCCTCGAAGACGCGGATGAACTCCTCGCCGATGATCTTCCGCTTCGTCTCCGGATCGTCGACGCCGGCCAGCCGGGCGAGGAAGCGCTCGCGAGCGTCGACGTGGATCAGCTTGATCCCGAGCCCGTCGCGGAAGGTCTGGACGACCTGATCGGCCTCTCCCTGGCGAAGCAGGCCATGATCGACGAGCACGCAGGTGAGCTGCTCGCCGACCGCCCGGTGGACCAACGCGGCGGCGGTGGCCGAGTCGACCCCACCGGAGAGGCCGCAGATCACGCCCCCCTCCCCCACCTGCACCTTGATCCGAGCGATCTGCTCGTCGATCACCGACGCTGCCGACCACTGCTCGCGGCAGCCCGCGATTTCCCTCAGGAACCGCTGCAGGATCTCCTGGCCGTGGGGGGTGTGGACGACCTCTGGGTGGAACTGGATTCCGTAGAGACCGCGCTCCGTGTCCTCGCAGGCGGCAACGGGCGAACCCGGGCTCGAGGCGAGCGCTCGGAATCCGGGGGGCGGCTCGAAGACGGAGTCGCGGTGGCTCATCCACGCCTGCTGGACCTCGGGCAGTCCCGCCATCAACCGACCGCCGCCGTCGAGGAGCCCGAGCTCGGTGCGACCGAACTCTCCTCGCTCGGCGCCCTCGACCCGGCCGCCGAGCCCGCGGACCATCGCCTGCATGCCGTAACAGATGCCGAGCACCGGTACGTCGAGCTCCAGGAGCTCCGTGCGGAGGGCCGGTGCTCCCGGCTCGTAGACCGAGGCGGGACCGCCGGAGAGGACGAGCGCCCGCGGTCGCCTCGCCCGAATCCGGTCGAGGTCGACATCGTGGGGGAGCAGCTCGGCGAAGACGCCGCACTCGCGCAGCCGGCGGGCGATCAGCTGCGAATACTGGCCGCCGAAGTCGAGAACCAGGACCTCC